>WNGH01010135.1_pt1 | contig 22315 bp, 25 predicted proteins | sample 5400631 | NCBI WGS metagenome assembly WNGH01 (sample SAMN13153373, study PRJNA577476) | soil metagenome | isolation source: 115 cm soil or saprolite under Garry oak tree replicate 1 | place: USA:California | collected 2016-06-15
ATCGCCATCATCACGCCCAGTGAGCGCCGGCTCGGGATCGGCATGAGGCCGGGCACGATCGGCACGGTGATGCGTGCGGCGCGCGCACGGCGCACCAGGTCGAAATAGAAGCGGTTGTCGAAGAACAGCTGCGTGATCAGAAAGTCCGCGCCCTGCTCGACCTTCAGCTTCATGTAGCGGAACTCGTGCTCCAGGTCCGGGCTCTCAGGGTGCTTCTCCGTGCTGCACGCGGCGCCGATGCCGAACCGGTATCCGCTTCCCCGCACGAGCCTGATCAGGTCGCTCGCGTGCGTGAGCTGCGGGTCGGCCGGCTCGAAAGGCTCGCCGGTCGTGGGCGTGTCGCCGCGCAGTGCGAGCACGTTGGCGACGCCCTCGCGCTCCATCCAGTTGAGGATCTGCCGCGTCCGGTCGGCGGTGTTCGCGCACGTGAGGTGCGCCATCGCCTCGATGTGGTACTGGCGCTTGATGCGCGTGACAAGCTCGAGCGTCTTGTCGCCGGTGCGCAGGCGGTATGTGACGGAGACCCAGTCCGGCGCGTGACCCGCGAGCGCGGCGACCGTGCGTTCGAGGGCCTCGACCTCGCTCTCGTCGCGAGGCGCCATGAACTCGAACGACACCGTCGGTTTGCTCCGCCCGAGCATCTCGGCGATTCGCATCGGTTCGGGAACTTTACCTCAGGACGCGGGCGTCTCCGACGCGGCGCGTCACATGCTGCGAGTCGAGGTGCTCCAGGAGCGCGAGCACCGGCCTCCTGCTCGCACCCATCCTGTCGCGCAGCTGCGCGACCGTCACCGAGCCGTTCGCAGCGATCAGCTCTTTCACCAGCTCAACCGCCGCCGCGTAGCCTCGGCTGCTGAACGCGATGTCGTCGCTGACTCGCACGATGTCGCCGCGGTGTGCGAGGGCACGCACCGTCTCCACGCTCGCGCCGGTCATCTGCATCGCCTCCTGCAGCGAGGGCGGCGTGAACGAGTGCTCGTCCAGCAGGCGGACGAGACCGGAGTCCTCGATCGCCACCGAGTGACCCGGCGCTGCAAGCGAGCCGTTGCGCTCGACGAGGGTTCCGTCGTCCGCGAGGCCCTGCACCACGGCAGGAAATGACGCCGCGGAGACGCCGAGGCGGCTGCGCAGCTCCTCGCGCGCCATCCCGGGCCGCAGTGGATGCGCGCCGTGGTACTCGCTCAGCTCGTCCGCGGCGCGTGTCGAGATCAACGTCCACGCTTCGGCGCTGAAGATCCACTCGCCCACCCGCCGGGCGCGCAGGCCGTCCACGTTCGCGTCCTTTGCCAGTGTCGCCTTGAGCAGCGCGGCCACCTTGACGCCGCGCGGATACTTCCGCAGCTCCTCTTCCAGCACGTTGCCCGCGGCGCGGCGCACCAGCGATTCCCGGACCGCCGAGTCGTGCCGCGGATGCTTGCGGGGCGCGACGTCGACGATGGATCCGCCCGCGACAGTGATCGCCGGGCTTGGCACGCGCAGCACGAAGCGGTCGCCGTCAGCGGCGGCGATCGGTCGCTCGAGGTAGAGCTGCCCCCAGCCTTCCTTGCCGGGGGCGATCTCGTCGCCTTCGAGCACGATCAAGCGGCCCGCGACCTCGGCCGTACCGGCATGCACGAGCACCTGCGCTCCATGCCGCAGCGGTTGCGGCGCACCGCTGACGACGCGGAGCTTGGCGTCGACGCGTCTCGTCGCCCTGGCCGCGCCCGCCGCCGCCAGCACGTCGCCCCGCGCGATGTCGATCTTGTCGACCCCGCTGAGGTTCGCGGCCACCCGGCTCCCCGGCCCGACCAGCTCGACGCGCTCGTTGTGCCGCTGCAACCCCCGCACGCGCACGCGGCGGCCGCCTGGCATGACCTCGAGCTCATCGCCCACCCGGATCGTTCCGTCGACGAGAGTGCCGGTGACCACGGTCCCGAACCCGCTCATCAGGAACACGCGGTCGATCGGCAGTCGCGGCCGTCCGGCGTCGCCCCGCGGCGGAGCGTCGGCGAGCACGGCGTCGAGCTTCGCGACGAGGTCCGGGAGACCGTCGCCGGTGGGCGCCGAGACCGGCACGACCGGCCAGCCTCCGACGACCCTGGCCACCTCCTCGCGGACGAGCTTCAGCCACTCGGCGTCGACAAGATCGGTCTTCGTCAAGACCACGATCCCGCGGTGAACCTCGAGCAGCTCGATCACGTCGAGATGCTCACGGGTCTGCGGCATGACCCCTTCGTCGGCCGCGACCACCAGCAGCACGGCGTCGAGGCCGTGGGCGCCCGCCAGCATGTTGCGCATGAACCGCGCGTGGCCCGGCACGTCGACGATCCCGATCTCGCGTCCGCTCGGCAGGGTCATGTGCGCAAATCCGAGGTCGATGGTCATGCCCCGCCGCTTCTCCTCCGCGAGGCGGTCGGGATCGATGCCCGTGAGGGCGGTGATCAGCGTCGACTTGCCGTGGTCGATGTGCCCGGCGGTGCCGACGACGTAGTTCATCGCCGGATGGAGGCGGCGGCCACCTCGACCGCGTCGACCACGTCTTCGTCCTCACCCTTCAGCACGGTCCGCGGGTCGAGGCAGCACTGGTCGTTCTCGACGCGCGCGATGACCGGTGGCACGCCGCGCCGCAGCGCGGTCGCCAGGCGCGAGGCAGGCCCGACGATGGCGAGCAGGACCGTCGGCACGGGGTGCTCCGGAAGCGAGCCGCCGCCCACGGCCGAGGCGCCCTCGACGAGCTTTGTCTCCACGCCGCGGTCGGCCAGCTTCACCGACCAGAACGCCGCGCGGCGCCGCATCTCCTCGGCCGGTGCGCGCAGCATCCGCTCGACCGGAAGATCGACGGCCTGGCCGCTGAGGCGCTGGCGCAGGGTGGCCTCGAGCGCGGCCAGCGTGAGCTTGTCGATACGCACGGCCCGCGCGAGCGGGTGGCGCGCCATCTTCCTGACAGGCTCCGTTCGGCCGACGACGATCCCCGCCTGCGGACCGCCGAGCAGCTTGTCGCCCGAGAAGGTGATCACATCGCAGTGCCGCACCGATTCGGCGACAGTCGGCTCGTCGCCGATCGCCTCGGTCGCGCCGCTGCCGAGATCGTCGATGAGCAGGATGCCGTGGCGGTGCGCGATCTCCGCGAGCTCCGCCAGCGACGCTGACTCGGTGAAGCCGGTGACGCGGTAGTTCGAGGTGTGCACGCGGAGCAGCGCGGCGGTGCGCGACGTGACCGCCTGCTCATAGTCGGCCGCGCGCGTCCGGTTGGTGGTCCCGACCTCGACCATGCGCGCCCCCGAAAGGCGCATCACGTCGGGCATCCGGAACGCGCCGCCGATCTCGACCAGCTGTCCACGCGAGACGGCGACCTCCTTGCCCCTGGCGAGCGCGGTCAGCGCCAGCAGCACCGCGGCCGCGTTGTTGTTCACGGCGAGCGCGACCTCGCCGCCGAAGAGCGAGGTCAGCAGGCCTTCGACCAGCGCCGCGCGCTCGCCCCGCTTGCCCGTCTCGAGGTCGAGCTCGAGGTTGCTGTAGCCGGCGGCGACGGCCAGGGCGTCGACCGCGGCCTTCGACAGTGGGGCCCGGCCGAGGTTCGTGTGCAGGATCACACCGCTTGCGTTGATGACCCGCCGCAGCCGAGGCGCGACCTCTGCCCGCAGCCGCGCGACGACCGCGTCATGCCGCGTCTCCGCGCTGGCGCCGTTCTTCCTTTCGGCCGCTATCTGCGCGCGAATCGCGCTCACCACCCGCTCCCGTCCGTGCTCCCGGATGAGCTCGGCGTAGGCCGGCTCGTTGACCAGCGTGCCTACAGCAGGCAGGGAAACAGGAAGTTGATGTAGGGGACGCCGTAGGGAAGGCATGCGCCAATTGAGATTAGGCTCGCGGGCTGAAAGAAGGGCGACATGATCGGATTCAGCAGGTTGACGCGGTTGAAGAACTGGAAAAGGATCAGGATCAGCACGAGGCCGGCCCAGATCTCCCGCTGCCGGACGTGGACCTCGAAGAAGAAGCGCGGGTAGCGGCCTCGCAGCAGGGCTTCGATGATGTTCCAGCCGTCGAGACCTGGGATCGGGAGCAGGTTGAAGGCGAACAGCGAAAGGTTGACGAAGACGATCACGAAGACGACCCCGAACAGCAGGCCGGTCACCACGTCGAACGACAGGTGGAGCCCGGCAAAGAGCATCGCGCGCACCGCCTGGCCGACGACGATCGCGACCAGCAGGTTGGCCGCCGGGCCGCCCAGCTCGTAGAGGATCTTCTTGCCGGTCGTGTTGATGCGGTTCGACTGGATTGGCACGCGCTTGCCCCAACCGACGAGGCCGAGGAAGATGGCCAGCGTGCCGACGGGATCGAGGAAGCGGCGAGGGTCGATGCTGAAATGGCCGAAGTAGCGGACCGAGCGATCGCCGAGGAAGTAAGCGGCGGCGGCGTGTCCCATCTCGTGCACCGGAACGGCGACGGCGATCGCCGGGATCAGGAGGGCGATCCCGATGATGATCGCGAGGAGAGGGCTCACTACGCAGGGGCCCCCACGAAATCACGGCTGGCGGCTCCGCCGCCCGCTCCATGGCCGGCATCGCCGGTCCTCAGGTTTCGTGGGGCTTTCAATCGATGTTGATCTTGGTGTCGCGCCGGGTCGAACGCCGCCGCGTGGTCACGCGGCGCGCGCGCCGCGTCGCCGGCTCCGGGGCGACGCGGTTCTCGTAGATCAGCATCAGGGCCGTGATCAGCTCACGCTGCGCGTTGAGCAGGTGCACCTGGGCCGCGGGCGGGACCATGTCCGAGAAAACGTTGCCGACGCGCGAGCCGAGCTCGTTGATGAGCTCGATCACGCGCTCGCCGTCGCGGCTCACGACTTCGCCGTCCGCGGCGCGAAGCGGACCTTGAGCTCGCCGCCTTCTATCGAGGCGCCGGCCGTTTCGCGGCGGGCAAGAACACGAGGCAGCGTGATCTCCCGCCGGTAGTTGCCGACGGTCACGTAAAGCTCGCCGTCGTGCCGGCTCAGGTCGATCGCGGACTTGTCGACAAACGGCACTTTGAGCGCGAGCACGTAGTCGCTCCCGTCCTTATCTATGCGCTGCGGGTTGGAGGTGGCGAAACGCTGCGCGGGATCCTCGTCGCCGTAGATCGCGCGCGCCATCAGGGAAAGCATCTCTTCTCCCACCACCTCGCGGTCGAACAGCGGCACGTTGAAGATCGGGATGCCGGCGAACGACTCTTCGACCTCGACCTGGTAGCGCTGGTGGATCCGCTGCCAGTTCTGGAACAGCGGGTCATGCAGCTCGCCGGGCAGCAGGCGGTTGACGACGACCGCGTCGGTGACATAGCCGAAGAGGCTCAGGTACGTGTACGCGCGCTTGGCTTCCTTGACCACCATCTTCTCGAGGTTCAGGACGATGCGGACCGTGGTCACCGCGGGGTCGGTGAGCACCTTGCGCATGCCGTCGAGGTCCAGGAGGAGGTCCTTCAGCGACGCGTAGACCTCGTCCGAGGGCAGCGGCATGTTCATCATCGGCTGCAGCACCGGCCGGGCGACGCGCATCGCCCGTCGCGACCAGGGATAGATCTTGTCGAGCCACCACTTGGCGACGTCGGGAAACGTGAGCAGCTGCAGCGTCTCGCCTGTCGGCGCGCAGTCGACGATCAGGACGTCGTGCTCGGCACGCTGGGCGTAGTGCTTGATCCACATGAGCGAGGCCACCTCGTCCATGCCCGGTGGGTTGGCGACCTCGTCGGCGAGGACCTCGTCGAGGCCCTGGGTGGAGAAGACCTCGACGGCGTACTCGTGCAGCTTGGCCCAGTGCCGCTGCATCTCGTGGAGCGACGACACCTCGTGCGCCCACAGGTTCCTGCCGACCTGGCTGGCCTCGGCACCAAGCTCGATGTCGAACGAGTCGCCGAGGGAGTGCGCGGGGTCGGTGCTCATCACAACGGTGCGGTAGCCTGCGGCGGCGCACCTGACGGCGGTGGCGGCGGCGACCGAGGTCTTGCCTACCCCTCCCTTGCCCGTAAACAGAACTACCCGCACGCCGCGAGTTTACGGGGCGGGGCTCCTCGGCCCCTTCTCGCCGACATGATCCTCGACCAGCGACTGCACGTGCTCGAGGATCTGGATGGTCACTTCGGTGTTGTGCTCGATGGCGCGCAGGATCTGCACGTTCTGTTTGTCCGCCTTGTCAGCCTCATGCGCCGCGTGCTCGAGCGTGAGCCGGTCTTTCTGCGACTGCCTGTTGCCCGCGAGCAGCAGGACCGGGCCGGTGTACGCGGCCTGAGTGGAAAAGGCGAGGTTGAGGAGGATGAACGGGTACGGGTCGAGGTGGATCTTCCCCGTCACCTGCAGCGAGTTGATGGTGATCCACGCGGCGACCAGGAGCGTCTGGATGATGAGGAAGCGCCACGAGCCGATGAAGGAGGCGATGCCGTCCGCTAGCTGCTCGCCATACGTCGCTTCCTCATGGTGGACGACATTGACTGGATGCTTGTGGTCCGCGGAGCTGGCCTTGCGGCGGTGCAGCGACTCCTTGACCGCGAGCTGCCCCGAGTCGCTCGTTCGCACTGACATCGCGACCGGAAGCCTAGCCGATTATTTGACGATCAGAGGCACCGTAAACGAGCCGACGCCGAGCAGGACGAGCATGGCCGCGGCGATCACCACCAGCCGGACAAGGTCCTTGGTGAAGTAAGGCACCCGGTCAAGCGGAATGGACGGGTCGGAAGACTCGACGACGAAGCGGCCGCCGCGTCCTTTGACGATCTGGTTGCGCGACCCGAGCGACATCTCGACCGCCCGGACCAGCGCCTGGTCGCCTCCGACACGGGCCTGGGAGACGCTCTTCTGCGCCGTGGGGGTCGTCCCGGCCATGGCCCCGCCGACGGGAGTGAGCGGCCCGGGCTGCCGCATCGGGACGCGGTACTTGCCCTTGACTCTCTTCTTGCCCTTGCGGCCCATAGATCTGCAAGTCTAGAGGGGCTTTGCCGAGGACCGGTTCCAGTGTCATGACAGCCAGGCGAGTAGGGGAGCTGGTTCTGGGTCGTGGGGTGCGACTCGGGAAGGGGTTCCGCCTGGCTGTCGTTGGGCCGTGGGACTCAACGGTGTGAGACGTTGGCTACGATATGTTGTGTCCCAGGTGCAGTTATAACCCCGAATGTAGTTGCTGTCAATAGCAATGAGTGAATCATTGCCTGGCAACCGGCTGCGCTGGCTCCCCTGGCTCTTCGCCGCCGGGGCCGTCTTCTGGCTGATCGAGCTGACGCAGTTCGCCGCGATCCTTTCTGCGCCCGCGGGCCGCGAGCAGCTGGTGCAGAGCCTCGCCCACACCGGCCTCACACGCGACGCCAGCGGGATGCTGGTCGTGGAGTCGGTGATCGTCGTCTTCCTGGAGGCGTGCGCGATCGCTCTGCACGCGGTCGCCTACTACGGGCTCAGGAAATTTCGGGCGTGGGGCTGGGTCGCCGCGACCATCACGTCGGCGGGCTGGTCGTTGCTCGTGGTCGGAATCCCGGTGCTGGTGTTCTTGCTCCAGCGGCGGACACGCGCGGTCTACGGGATCCCCTAGGCTCCGCCAATCTACCTCCCGATCCGGAAAAAGATCACGTCTCCGTCTTTGACGCGGTAGTCGCGGCCTTCGATTCGCAGCTTCCCCGCCGCGCGCAGCGCCTCCATCGAGCCCGCCGCCACAAGCTCGTCGACCGATGTCACCTCGGCGCGAATGAAGTGCTTCTCGAAATCGGTGTGGATCTTCGATGCCGCGATTGGTGCGGGCGCGTCCTTTTCGCACGGCCAGGCGCGGACCTCGGGCTCGCCGGCGGTGAAGTAGGTGATCAGCCCTCCGGCCTCCCAGACCGCGCGGGCGATGCGCCCCAACCCCGACTCGTCGATGCCGTAGCCGGCGCGCATCTCGGCCTGCTCCACCGGTTCCAGCTCCGCGAGCTCGGCCTCGAGACGCGCCGAGAGAGCGATCGAAGGCACGCGGTCGATGGCGCCCAGCTTGCGCACCCTCGACGCGGGTTCGCCTCCCAACGGCAGAAGCTCCTCGGCCACGTTGGCGACGTAGACCGAGGGCTTGAGGGTGACGGGAAAGATGTTCAGCAGCATCGCTCGCTGCTCCGGCTCGAGCGGCATGGTCCGCAGCTGCTTGCCGGCGTCGAGGTGCTGCTTGGCCGCGGTCAGCACCTCGGTCTCGGCGGCAGCGTCCTTCTTCCCCGCCCGCGCCTCCTTGGCGACGACCTCAAGGCGCTTCTCGACCGAGGCGAGGTCGGCGAGGACCAGGTCGAGCGCGAACTCCTCGAGCTCGACGATGGGATTCGGGTCAGGGCCGAAGCAACGCGCGACCTTCAGCAGGACGTCGGCCTGACGCGCGAACGCGACGCGCTGCGCCCGGCTGCCCGGAGGCGAGTCCTCGACGCGCACCTGCGCGGGCGTGGTTTTCGCGGGATGCACCGCCTCGGCCAGTCGCGTCAGCCGCTCGTCCGGGATGTCGACCATGCCAACGCCGTCCGCGCCGCGGCCGGCGGTCATGGCGTTGAACAGCGTCGTCTTGCCGGCGCCGGCCGGGCCGACGATGGCTACGTTGACGGGCACGCCTTCCTCTTACTCGACGTCCAGCTCGAACGCCTTGTGCAGGATGCGCGCGCCGCGATCGACCTGGTCACGCGCCACCAGGCAGGTGATGCGAATCTCCGACGTGCTGATCATCTCGATGTTGATCCCGCCCTCGGCCAGCGCGCGAAACATGCGGGCGGCGATGCCGGGCGTGCCCAGCATGCCGGTGCCCACGATGGAGAGCTTGGCGATCCCGCCGGCGGAGGAGACACGCTGCGGGCCCACCTCTTTCGCGGCCGCCTTGACCAGCTTCTCCGCGGCCTTGAGGTCCGACTCGGCGACAGAGAACGTGAGGTCGGTGCGGCCGGACCTCCCAATGTTCTGCACGATGACGTCGACCGAGATGCCCGCCGCGCTTTTCCGCAGCCTTGAGGTCCGACTCGGCGACCGAGAACGTGAGGTCGGTGCGGCCGGACCGCCCGATGTTCTGCACGATGACGTCGACCGAGATGCCCGCCGCGCTGAGCGGCTCGAAGATCGCGGCCGCCACGCCCGGGCGGTCGCGCACGCCGACGACGGTGATCTTCGCGACGCTGGTCTCTTGCGCGATGCCGCGCACACGCTGGCGGTCTTCCATCGGGACGTGGGCGACGATCATCGTACCGACGCCGTTGCGGAAGCTCGACCGCACGTGGATGGGCACGTTGTAGAGCTCGCCGATCTCCACCGCACGCGGGTGCATCACGCGCGCCCCGACCGCCGCGAGCTCGAGCATCTCGTCGTACTGGACGTGGCTGAGCTTGCGCGCCGTCTTCACGACGCGCGGGTCGGCGGTGAAGATGCCGTCGACGTCGGTGTAGATCTCGCAGACCTCAGCCCCCAGGGCCGCGGCCAGCGCGACCGCCGTCGTGTCCGACCCGCCGCGGCCGAGGGTCGTGATCTCGAGCTCTTCGGTCACGCCCTGGAAGCCGGCGACCACCGGCACCTGCTTCTTGTTGAGCGCTTCGATGATCCGGTCGGGCTTGATGTCGCGGATGCGCGCGCGCGAGTGATGCTCGCTCGTGCGCACGCCGGCCTGCGCGCCGGACAGCGAGACGGCAGGCACGCCCATCCCCTGCAGGCACATCGCCACCAGCGGCGCGGTGATCGTCTCGCCGTTCGCCACCAGCATGTCCAGCTCGCGGGCGGGCGGCTCCTCGTTGACGCTCTTCGCGAGCGCGATCAGGCGGTCGGTCGTATGCCCCATCGCCGAGACCACCGCGACGACCTGCTGGCCCTGCCTGACGGTGTCGGCGATGCGCCGGCTGACGCGGCGGATGCGCGCGGCGGAGCCAACCGAGGTACCGCCGTACTTCTGGACTACGAGGGCTGCGTCGGTAAGCCGCTGACTCATCTTCGGCGCCCGGGCGGCCGATTCGTGCGTCAGGGGGCCCGTCACTTCGTCGTCATGCACTCCTGGTGCACTCCTCCTCGTGCCACCCCTTCCTTCGACTCGGCTCGCCCGGATCGCCGAATCTTTCGCCATCGGTTACCGCCGCAGCCCTCACAACGTGCGGAACATGCCCTTGTCGGTGATCTTCGTCACCAGCGCACGGCCCCGCAATGGGTGCGCCTCCGCCATCGCGTCGGCCACGCGCTTGGCCTGCGACGCCGCGCAGAAGGCGAAGACGCTCGGGCCGGCGCCGCAGATCGCGGCCCCGTAGGCGCCGGCGGCCTCGGCGACGTGGATCACCTCTTCGACCCAGGGATAAAGGTGGAGGCGGTGCGGCTGGTGGAGGCGGTCGCGCAGCGCCTCGCCCAGGAGCGACGAGCGCTTGGAAACGATGGCGCGGACCAGCAGCGCGGTGCGAGAGGCGTTGAAGGAGGCGTCACCGAGCGGGACCTCGACGGGCAGCACCGACCGCGCCTTCTCGGTGGGCAGCGGCTGGTGGGCGATGAACAGCGCGACTCCCCAGCCCGGGTTGGGCAGCTTCTCGTCAACCTTCTCGGAGACGATGCGGATCCCGCCGGAGGCCGAGGCGGCCACGTTGTCGTAGTGGCCCTCGTCGGCGCCCGCGTCGATGACGTGGCTCTTCACGTCCCAGGGGCTCATCAGCGCGGAGGAGGCGAGGCGGGCGGCCGCGCTGCTCCCGAGGCCAACGCCCATCGGGATCTCGCTGCGAACGCGTCCTTTCATGTTGAGGCGGGTGAACGGGTTCTCGTGGGCGTAGAGGTAGTCGGCGCCCTCCCCCTCGTAGTCCCAGGCCGGGCGGTCGGCCTCGGCCGCCTCGACCTCGAGCCAGAGGTCGATCGCCATCGCCATGCAGTCGAAGCCTGGTCCGATGTTCGCGATCGAGGCCGGGACCTTGATTCTCACCGGCGCCGCCCCCCGGTCCGATAGTCGCGACTATCCACCGTTTTCGAGGCCGGCATTGCCCGATAGTCCGGACTATCCGCGGGTTTCACAGCTTCAAGACCTTAGCGAGTGTGCGGGCGTCGCCGTCCAGCTCGATGGGCGGTTCGACGTTTTTCAGCGCCGCGTCTGGGTCTTTGAGCCCGGAACCGGTCAGCACCACGACCGTGACCGCGTCCTTGTCGATCTTCCGGTCACGGACCAGGCGGAACAGGAGCGCCAGCGGCGCCGCCGACGCCGGTTCGGCGAACAGCCCCTCGCTGCCGGCCAGACGGATCTGGGCAGCCAGGATCTCGGTGTCGGTGACGGCGGCGATCGTTCCGCCCGACTCGTCGCGCGCCGAGGTGGCCCCCTCCCAGGAGGCCGGATTGCCGATCCGGATCGCGGACGCCACCGTCTTCGGGTCGGCCACCGGCGTGCCGGTCACGATCGGCGCGGCGCCTTCCGCCTGGGCGCCGACCATCCGCGGCAGCCGCGTCGCCTTGCCCGCGGCGTGGTACTCGCGAAAGCCTTTCCAGTAGGCGGTGATGTTGCCGGCGTTGCCCACCGGCAGGACCAGGTAGTCAGGCGCGTCGCCGAGCGCGTCGACGATCTCGAACGCGGCCGTCTTCTGGCCGGCGATGCGGTGGGGGTTGACCGAGTTCATCAGCGCGACAGGGTAGTGGCTGGTCAGGTCGCGGACGGTCTCCAACGCGAAATCGAAATTGCCTTTCAGGGCCACGACCTTGGCGCCGTACATCAGCGCCTGGGAGAGCTTGTTGAGCGCTATCTCCGGAGGTGCGCCCTGCGCGCGCCCGGCCCCATCGACGCCGAGGTGTTGCCGGTCGACGCGCACATGAAGACGCGGCTGCCGGCCTCGAGGGCCTTGGCGACAGCGACGACCATGCCGCGGTCCTTGAAAGATCCGGTCGGGTTGAGCCCTTCGTACTTGAAGTACAGGTGCTTGAGGCCGAGCACCCGGCCGATGTTGCGGCTGGGGATCAGCGGCGTGGAGCCCTCGCTCAAGTCCACCTCCGGGGTCGACGCGCCGACGGGCAGATGCTCGCGGTACCGAGCGATGACACCCATCCGCCGCTACCTCTAGAAGACGCGCAGGAAGGACGAGACCGCGCGCACGGGTTCGAGCGCGGCCATCTTCTCCCGCGCGCGCCCCAGGCTGGCGTCGAGCGACGGGTGCGTGGTGACGACCAGCTCGGCCGTCTGGTCATGCGACCACGCGTCCTTCTGAATGAAGCTCGAGATGCTGACGCCCTCTTCGGCGAAGACCTGCCCGATCGCGGCCACCACGCCGGCGCGGTCCTCGACGCGCAGCCGGTAGTACGCGCGCGTCTTCACCTCACCGATCGGCACGACGCCGATGCGGTCGTCGAAGCTGAAAGACGGCCGGCTATGCACGCCGCGGCGGATCGAGCGCGCCAGGTCGATCAGGTCGCCGACGACCGCCGACGCGGTCGGCCGGCCGCCCGCGCCCTGGCCGACAAGCAGCACCTGGCCGACGAGGTCGCCTTCGACAAACACGGCGTTCTCGGCGCCCTCGACACGAGCGAGCGGATGGTCGAGCGGGACCATTGCGGGGTGCACGCGCGCTTCGACGCGGCCGGTGTGTCGCTGCGTGTGGGCAACGAGCTTGATGGCATATCCGAGCTCTCGCGCGTAGCGGAAGTCGACCGGCTCGACACCGTGGATGCCCTCGCGATAGATCTCGTCCGGCCGGACCTTGATCTCGTAGGCGATGGAGGCGAGGATCGCGAGCTTGTACGTTGCGTCGAAGCCGCCGACGTCGTCGGTCGGGTCCGCCTCCGCGTATCCGGCATCCTGCGCCTCGCGGATCGCGTCGGCCATCGGCAAGCCGGCCGTCGCCATGCGGCCGAGGACGTAATTGGTGGTGCCGTTGATGACGGCCGACACGCGCTCGATCCGGTTCGCCTGAAGGTCGACGCGGAACGTGCTGATCAGTGGGATGCCGCCGCCCACCGCGGCCTCGAAGTAGACGTCGACGTTCTTCTCGGCCGCCTGGTCGAGGAGCTCGGGGCCGTGCTTGGCCATCACCACCTTGTTGGCGGTGATCACGTGCTTGCCCGACTGGATGGCGCGCTCGATGTACGAGCGCATCGGCTCGTCACCGCCCGCGACCTCGATCACGACCTCGATCGACCTGTCATCAAGCAGCTCGGAGGCGTCGGCTGTCAGCAGGTCAGGGGCGATGTCGATGGTCCGGCGCTTGCTGACGTCGCGGACCAGGACCTTCTTCAGGCAGAGCTCCACGCCCGCACGTCGCGACAGCTGCGGACCCCACGACAGCATCCGCTCCGCGACCTGGGAGCCCACCGTTCCGAGCCCGATCAGGCCAACGCTTAATGGCCGACTCATCGCAGGCCGCTATTCTCCCGTTTCGTGGCTTTGATCCTGCGCGAGAACGACGTCCAGGACCTGATCGAGATGGACGAAGTCATCGCCGCGGTCGAAGACGCCATGCGCCAGCTCGGCGAGGGCGAAGCGCACAACGAGCCGCGGCGGCGTGCATTCGCGCCCGGCGGGCTGCTGAACGTGATGTTCGCGTCCTACCCGAACGGCAACTGCACGGGCCTCAAGGCCTACACGGTCAGCGACGGCCACGTGCGGTTCATGGTCGCAGTCTTCCGCCTGGACGGTGCCCTCGACGCGCTGGTCGAGGCCGACTTCATGGGCGCCTACCGGACCGGCGCGGCGACCGCGATCGCGGCCAGGGCGGTCGGCACGCGCCGGCCGTCCAGGGTCGCCATCATCGGGACCGGGTGGCAGGCCGCGACGCAGGCGCTGGCGCTGGCCCGCGTCGTCGAGATCGAGGAGATGCGCGTGTTCAGCCGAAGCGCCGACAAGCGCGCGATCTTCGCCGCGGAGCAGGCGGAGCAGCTGGGCGTGCCGGTTGTCGACGCGCCGTCGGCCGAAGCCGCGGTTCGGGGCGCCGACATCGTCGTCACGGTCACCACTAGCCACGCGCCCGTGATCGAGACCGACTGGGTCGAGCCTCACGCATTCGTCGCCGCGGTCGGTTCGAACTACCGGAACCGCGCCGAGGTCCCCCCCGATCTCGTCGCGCGGGCGCAGACGGTGGTGGTCGACCAGCTCGCGGCCGCGCAGCTCGAAAGCGGTGACCTGATCCAGGCCGCCGAGGCGGGGAGGTTCGACTGGAGCCAGGCCGTCGAGCTTGGGTCGGTGGTCGCCGGCCGATGGGAGCGGCCGGACAGGCCGGGCATCACGCTGTTCGAGTCGCACGGAATCGCGCTCTGGGACCTGGCGGCAGCCGCCGTCGTGGTCGCGGAGGCACGGAGGCGCGGGAGCTACGAGGAGATCGAGTTTCTCGTCTGATTCAGGATGCGCGCCGTGCGCGCGCCGGGCGTCGGGAAGCGCGCCGCCGGCCCTTAGTGGCCGGTGAAGCTCGAGGGCTGAGGGGCCAGCGCCCCGATCTGGAGCCAGGAGCCGACCAGGAAGGCGGTGATCAGGATGACGACGAGGGCGGCGCTTGCGGTCGTGTAGACCACCCACGGCGATGGCCCGGCTGCGGCAAGACGGATCATCATGTCCGACCAGTCCGGGCCGCGCCGAGGTTTCCAGGTTTCAACCTCTACCCGGATCATCCGGCTGACCTCTGCTTCGGAGGGTGTGCTTTGCCCTCCCCGAGTGGCGTTATCTTCCACGTAGGGCACCTTCACTTCTCGAACGCTCGGTCTCGGGATGCTGGTCGCTTCCCATAGTTTTTCGCATGATGGCCACCGCCTTGGCGATGCGCGAGGCCACCGTGCCGGCGGGGACCCCGAGCACGTCCGCGATCTCCTCGCGGGTCAGGCCCTCGTAGTAATGAAGGACGACGGCGGCGCGCAGCTTCGGGCTGAGGACCGCCAGCGCTTTCTCGACGACGTCCCGCGCCTCGGCGCGGTCGTAGTCGCGGCGGTCAGGGGCGACGTACAGCCGCGCAGGCAGAAACCGCGCGAGCTTCTGGCGGCGGAGATGGGAGATGGCGAGGTTCACGCCGATGCGCCGCAGCCAGGCGCCGGGCGGCGCGGTCGGCGTGTACCTGTTGCGCGCGCGGTAGGCGCGGACGAAGGTCTCCTGGGCGAGGTCTTCGGCCGCGGCCGAGTCGAGGACCACAGCCCGAACTGCGCGGTAGACCGAGTTGTACTCCTGGTCGTACAGCTGCCGGAACTGGGTCTTGGGATCGAGCTGTGCGCCCTCGGTCACGGCGGATAAGTGTGAGGGTTCGGCGCGGCCAGGCGGCCGCGCCGAGTGCGATTACCGACTACCCGCCCTTGCCGCCGCCGCAGGCCGCCGAGATGATCCCGGTGCCCGCCACGTTGTTGCTGAACTCGCTGCTCGACACCGAGCCGAAGACCGTCGGGGCTCCGCCCGAGAAGGCGAGCGAGGCGCCGATGCTGGCGGTGACATTGGCCGAAAAGGCCGAGACCTGGTTGTCGTGGGTGGTCGCGGTAAAGCCGCCACACGTGGACACTCCGCTGTTTTCCTGCCTGCCGAGGACACCTGTTCCGGTCCACGTCGCGGTGACGGTGATTTCACCAGGTGGGAATCCCGTGCCGCAGCCGCCCGTCCCCTTGGCCGGCTGGGCACCTGTGAGCGGGATCACCTCTCCGCAGTCTCCGACCTCTACCGTGGCATTCAAAGCTGCAGTCTGGAGGTCGCTGCTGACAACGAAGTCGGCGTCAGGGATGATCGCGAACAACGATTGGTCCAACAGCGGCGGCTGCGTCGGGTCAGGGTTGGGCAGGAAATGGCTGACCGACAGAACCGTCATCAGCTGAGGGCCCTGGAGCGGGCCCCCCGCTCGCGGGCGGAAGAAGAACAGCTCGCGGTCCGCCGAGATGTTCGTGCTCGAACCGTCGCTGGGGTTGAAGTAGCTGGCGCTGGCGCTGAAGTCAGTAAAGGTGAACCGACCGCCTGAAGAGCCGAAGCCTCCAGCCGCGCCAACTGAGGCGATCGCCACAGTGGCGGCAAGGCTCACGGCGACCCCAAGAGAAACCGTCAACCGGCGTATCAGGCCCATGGTCTACCTCCTCTGAACACGACTGCCTGGGGCGATTATGCGCGCGACCAACCGAGTTGCTCAGTGAGGAAATGCCAACTCGAAGTCGAGCTGAGGCGCGCCAACTAGACGATCGCCACCACGAACTCGCCCTGGAACCCGAGGTCGGCCGTGAGCGGATTTTCGCGCGCTCATGCTGTTGGAAACGGCCGCACCGCGAATTCGATACGAATCACCGCGACGTATTCGTCCGGTCGGTAGCAACCAGCCAACTGTCGTCGGCCCGTCCGGTCAACCTCGGCGCGATCGCCGGTAGACGTCGGCGCGGTGGGCGATCGCGGTAATCGTGATCGTGTCAGTGGGATCGTCGATCGAATAGATGATCCGGTAAGGGCCACGTTGGGCCGACCATTGACCTTTCAACTCAAGGTGCAGAGGCTTGCCCATACCGCGCGGATTCACTGCGATCGAATGAATCGCCTCCAATGCCGCGGCGGCGATTTTCATCGGTAGCCGATCGATGTCGCGAGCGGCGGGCGAGGCGATGACTACCTGCCATCGCCGCGGGGTCATCGCGCCTTCAGGCGCCTTTCGATGATCTTGACCGGGATCGTGTCGCCGGCCCCGGCAGCGGCTATCCCAGCCCGAACTTTCCTCATAAGGCGTTTGTCCGACAAAATCGCCAGAGTTTCCTCGAGCCCCTCGATGTCGTCCAGGCTGACAATCATCGCCACGGGGCGCCCGTTGCGCGTGATCGTCACGCGATCGCCTCCAGAGTGGGAGGCCGAGCGTAAGGCGGTGTTATCGGGCGGCTTTAGATTGGGAGCCGTTCGTACCGACGGTTGTGGAGATGGCGCTCCGCCCAGTCCAACCCGGGGAAGGCTAGAGCAGGCAGTAAGTTACGGACTGTGAACCGGAATACGTTCTGGTGGCGACTACGCTCGAGCCTCTACGCGACCCTCGCGGGCTTCGGCTGGCGGAGACGTCCCGCGTATGCCGTGCTCACGCGGCGCGAGCCGTGGTGGCGGCGAGTTTGGCACGTCTTCCGGCCGGAACCCGCACCCCCGCCGATGGGTTACTCAGGACCGCCTCCTTGGGTCCAGCCATCGGAGTCGGAGCTCGGGGTCGCGGTGCCGCTCCGCGAGGTGCTGGCCTCCGATGAGGAGGTGGTGATCGGTCTGATCGACTGCGTCGCCTACTCGACCGGCTTCGAATTCCGCATCGCGGTCCGCTCGAAACGTGACCTCGATTCAGCCGAGATGGGATTCGGGCCGCCGCCCCCGTATGGACCGGACCGATCCGACAGGGAGCTGACTTTTGGGATCCAGTTCGTCGACGGTAGTGCGGCCTTGACCGGCGGACACCCTGGTCCCGAGTTCATGGCTCAGTGGAAGATGCATGCCGAGGGACGCGAACCCTCGCCATCCGACGGGCCGCTGCTGATGCCCAGGGGTGGAGGCGGCGGCGGAAAGCGCTACGACTTCACCTACTGGGTCTGGCCTTTGCCGCCAGAGGGAAAGCTGACGTTCCTGTGCGAATGGAGAGCTCGGGGCCTGGGCCCGACATCGCACGAAGTCGACGCCACGGCGATCCTGCGAGCAGGCGCTTCCAGCAAGAGCATCTGGAGCGACGGCTAGCTCCCGCAGGATGACTTTCCGACTTAGCTCTCGGCGGCAGTAACCGCTGGATTGCCGCCGGCGTCAAGACTCTGGTCCGTTTGAGGTCGAATCGGTGGTGGGCGACCCGGGACTCGAACCCGGATGGGTTACCCCACACGCCCCTCAAACGTGCGCGTCTACCAGTTCCGCCAGCCGCCCGGCTTTAGCCGGATGATTCTACCGGCCGGTCGAACGCCCCGCCAACGTCCCACCTGGCAATTGCAGGAGGAGAAACCTCGAGATCCGGCGTACATTGCGATGCGTGATCAAGGTCCGGTCGCAGGTGCATCCGCTGAGCGAGTCGATCGCCCGCGACGCTGGGAAGTTCCTGGCTGTGATCGACCACGTCCTGGCCCTGAACTACCTCAAGCCGGCCCTGCGGCAGCGCGTGGTCAAGCTGCAGAGGCAGCTGATCAGGGCCGCGATAAGCGCCCATTACCAGGCGACCGAGCAGTAAACAGCCAGGCCGCCTCTCGATTACCGATCGGCGGCCTGACCATGAGAGGAAGGGCGAGGGTGTGGCGAGCATCCGGGCCCGTTGCTCCTCGATTCCGGGCAGAAGCCTAATCGGGCGGCCGCAATTTATTGCGCCAAAAATCGCGCATCTACGGGGGATGAATCGGCCGCTCGGGCTGCTTAACTTCGCTCGTCGATGATCGTTTGGAGCTCGTGGGACAGGCGGCGCCGGATCTTCGCCGTCGCGGCGGTGGCCGTGGCTCTGGCTTCCATCGTTTACGCCCTGATCCTGCGCAACGGTTGGTTCGGCGACCGAGCGGTGACCGCGATCGACGACATCGGCGAGGCCGTCGCGGCGGCGATCGCGTCGGCTGCATGCGCCTGGGCGGTGAGCCGGGCGCACGGACGGGAAAGTCTCGGCTGGGCGCTGATGAGCATCTCGACCGGACTGTGGGCGGCGGGAGAGGTCGTCTGGTCGATCAACGAGGTGGGGTTCGGCGTCACGCCGTACCCGTCGCTGGCGGACGCTGGGTTCTTGAGCGCGGTGCCCTTCGCCATCGCGGGCATTCGATCCTTCTGGAGCGCGGCCGCACGAGGCACATCGACGCGGTGGCGCGTGTGGTTCGACGGCGTGATCGTCGCCATCGCCCTGACCTCGACCGCATGGGCTTTCGGCCTGCGAACCGTGTGGGAGTCGAGCTCTTCGACAAAGCTCCTGGACCTTGCCTATCCGGTCAGCGACATCGTCGTCGGAACAGTCCTGATCCTCGCCATCAGGCGAGCGACCCGGCAGCAGGCGGGACGGATGGCCCTCCTGCTCGCGGGTGTCGCGTCCTACTCGATCGCGGACAGCGCCTTCGCCTATCTCTCGGCCCAGGGCACGTTCGAGTCTGTGGGCCACATCCTCAACACCGGATGGTTTGCCGGCTTCCTCATGATCGCGCTGGCCGCGACCTACCCCGCCGGCGAGCCAAAGGTCGCGACCAGGCAAGCGGCTCTTGACCTCTGGCAGCTGGCCCTGCCGTGGATGACGCTGCTGCTTGCCTCGGCGGGCGACGTGTTCTCGGCCCTGTCCGGCCACGATCTCGACCTCTTCATGTCATCGCTGACCGCGACCCTGGCCGTGCTGCTGACCTTGAACATGATCGTCGAGCGCCGGGAATTCCTCGAGATGCTGACCGAGATCCAGTCCTCGCACACGATGCTGCAGCGCGACTTCAAGGCGGCGCTGCTCGAGGTCAGGCGGCTCAGTCAGCTGATCCGAGACTCGGAGCGCTTCGACGCCGACGAGGTCCGGCGACTCGCTGCCGACATCCACCGCGTCACAGGTCGACTGGACGACATGGTCGCCGACATCCTGGACACGGAGGTCGAGGGCGCGAACCTCGAGCTCGCCGCGGAGGCGCCGGTCTCGACCGGGGCCGTGGCGGCGGCCGGCTCCGCGCACTGAGCCGAGAGCCGTCTATCGCCGGCGCAAGTGCCCGCTGAGGGATTCGAACCCCCGACCCTCTGTTCCGAAGACAGATGCTCTGGTCCGCTGAGCTAAGCGGGCGCCGAGGAGGACTCAGACTACCGCGACGTATCGCTCGTGGTTCAATCCCCAGGCCGCGTAGCGCATCAAACCAAGCGCGCGGTAGCGCTGCCGACCCGCCGACGTCTTCGCCTGCTCGATTGCCGACCGAAGCGCTTTCCCCGTCCGCCCCGGAAACTCCGTGTAGGCGCGGCCGACGGCGTCCAGGATGTGGGCGTCCGAGCCGCCGAGCTCGGCCGAGCTCAGGCCGGCGCTCAAGCGCCGCGCCAGCTGGTTGAAGAGGTAGAAGCCCGGCGTGGCGTTCTCGACCTCGACGGCGTCGAAGTCGAGCTCTGCGGCCAGCCATCCGACTCCGTGCACTGGACCGCCGCGGGAGCGGCGCTGCGTCCGCCAGAAAGGATGCACGGCGACCGCCAGGCCTCCCTGGTCGTGGATCGCGTGCACCGTCGCGGCGGCCGACATGCCCGGCCGGATGCGCCGCTCGAGAAACAGGCCGACGATGTGGCCGTTGCGGCTCGAGACCTCCTCGCCGATGACAACATCGAGGCCGCGCCGCGACCCGCAATACTCGGCCGCCCGCAGCGCGCCGTCGATGGTGTCGTGGTCGGTCACCGCGATCACGTCGAGCCCGGCCGACCGGGCGCGGTCGACGAGCTCGTGTGGCTCCGGCCATCCGTCGCTGAACGTCGTGTGCATGTGGAGATCGGCCCGACCCCGGGACGGCATGGGTGTGCATCCTACGCGCGCCGGGCTTACCATCGATCTAGTAGAGCGACCTCTGGGGAAGAGAAAGGTGGAGGTGGCGGCCGTGGAAGGCTTGATGCAGGACTACGAGCTCAGTCTCCAGCACGTGCTGTGGCGGGTTGAGCGACTGCACCAGAAGAAGCAGGTCGTGACGAAGCGCGACGAGGGCGTCCACCGCACCACGTACGGCGAGATGGTGCCGCGCATCAACCGCCTGGCGGGAGTCCTGAAGCGCATCGGGGTCAAGCCTGGCGATCGCGTGGCGACGCTCGCCTGGAACAACAACCGGCACCTCGAGCTCTATTACGCCGTCCCCTGCATGGGTGCGGTCCTGCACACGCTCAACCTCCGCCTGTTCCCGCAGCATCTGGAATTCATCATCAATGACGCGCAAGACAAGGTTTTATTTGTCGACCAGTCGCTTCTTCCGCTCCTGAAGCCGCTGCTCGGCAAGATCCCGAGCATCCAGTCTTTCGTCCTCATGGCCGAAGGCCCCGCCCCCTCCCAGGACGGACTCCCGCCCATGCAGGACTACGAGACGCTGCTCGCGGCCGAAAGCGAGAGCTACCCTTGGCCCAAGATCTCGGAGCGCATGGCCGCGGCCATGTGCTACACGTCCGGCACCACCGGCAACCCGAAGGGCGTCGTGTACTCCCACCGTTCGCAGTTCATCCACACCATGGGCGTCCTCCAGGGCGACAACCTGGGCGTGACCGAGAACGACGTGATCCTCCCGGTCGTGCCGATGTTCCACGCCAACAGCTGGGGCCTGCCCTACGCCATCGGCATGGCGGGAGCGAAGGTGGTCTTCGCGGGCAGGTTCTCCGCCGACGCAAAGTCAATCGTCGAGCTCGCCGAGCAGGAGGACGTGACGTTCCTGGCCGGCGTTCCCACCGTCTGGGTCGGGCTTGCGTCCTACCTGAAGGAGTCGGGCAAGCGCCTGCCCAAGGTCAACACCGTGGTGTGCGGCGGCTCGGCCGTGCCTCGGGCGCTGATGGAGACGATGGACTCCTTCGGGCTGCGAATCCTCCACGCGTGGGGCATGACCGAGACCTCACCGCTGGGCAGCGTGGCCAGGGTCTACGGCGGCAATTCCCCGGAAGACGAGCTCCGGCTGCGGCTCACTCAGGGCCGCGTCGCTCCCGGCGTCGAGATCCGCATCACCGACCCGGCGACCGACGAGGAGCTGCCCTGGGACGGCGTCGCGTTCGGCGAGATCCAGGTCCGCGGGCCGTGGATCGCCCGCGGCTACCACAACGGCTACGACCCGGACAGGCTCACCGAGGACGGCTGGTTCCGGACGGGTGACGTCGCCAAGATCGACGCCGACGGCTACATCCAGATCGTCGACCGCACCAAGGACGTGATCAAGTCCGGCGGCGAGTGGATCTCGTCGGTCGAGCTCGAGAACGCGGTGATGGCGCATCCGAAGATCCTCGAGGCGGCGGTGATCGGCCTCCCCCACCCCAAGTGGGACGAGCGTCCGGTCGTCTACGCCGTGCCGCGGCCGGAGTTCAAGGGCCAGGTCACCGAGGACGAGGTCAGGGAATTCCTCAAGGACAAGGTCGCGAAGTGGTGGCTGCCGGACGAGGTGCGGTTCATCGACGAGGTGCCCAAGACCTCGGTCGGCAAGTTCGACAAGAAGGTCCTGCGCGCCAACGCGGCGCCGATCACCGAGGGAGTCAAGGAAGGGGCACGGAAGTGAGCGTCAGGGCCGGGGTCAAAGAGCACAGGATCGGGCGGGACAGGTTCCACTTCAAATGGGACAACTCGCTGCCGCCGGCCGTAGAGATCGACCCCGGCGACGTCGTCATCTTCGACACCGAAGAGGTCACGGCGGGACAGCTGCAGAAGGGCGACCCGGCGTCTCAGCTCGGGGCGCTCGACTTCAACCGCCTCTACCCCCTGGGCGGGCCCGTCTACGTCCGCGGCGCGGAGCCTGGCGATGCGCTCGAGGTCGAGATCCTGGAGCTCAAGCCAGGGGCGTGGGGCTGGAGCGCGATCCTCCCCGGCC
>WNGH01002149.1_pt1 | contig 22305 bp, 19 predicted proteins | sample 5400631 | NCBI WGS metagenome assembly WNGH01 (sample SAMN13153373, study PRJNA577476) | soil metagenome | isolation source: 115 cm soil or saprolite under Garry oak tree replicate 1 | place: USA:California | collected 2016-06-15
CGGACCGGCGCGGGCGGCCGGACCGGCGCGGGCGGCCGGACCGGCGCGGGCGGCCGGACCGGCGCGGGCGGCCGGGGCTGGAAGCCTGGCCGCGAGGAGCCCGCCGGCCACGCGTGGCGCGGCCCCCGGCCCGCGCCGGGGGCCGGGGTCACGGCCGGCGGCTGACGAACCAGTACGTCCTGCGGCGTCGGCGCGGGCCGCACCGACCTCGCGATGGCGGCCCGCTCCGCGAGCCCGCGGTCCGGCCCGGCCAGGGCGGGCGGTCCGGGCACCGCGGCCTGGGGCGGCAGCAAGACGATGCCATCGGGCAGCCAGACCAGCGCGCTGAGGCCGCCGGACGTGGCCGGCTGCAGCCGGACCTTGATGCCGTGCCCGGCGGCGAGCCTGGCCACCACGAACAAGCCCATGTTCCTGGAGACCGCCACGTCGGCCGCCGGCGGGTTTTCCAGCCGCCAGTTGGCCTGCGCCATCTGGTCGGGGTTCATGCCGACGCCCTGGTCGGTGACGTCGACCAGGACGCCGCCGCTGGCCAGCGTGCGGCCGGTGATGTCGATGGGCGTATCCGCCGCGGAGAGCGCCGCCGCGTTCTCGGCCAGCTCGGCGAGCAGGTGCGCCACGTCGTTGACGGCGGGCCCGGCTACCGCGATGCCCGGCTGCGCGCTGAGCGAGACGCGCTCGGGCTCCTCGATCTCCGCCGCCGCGGCCCTGATCACGTCCACCAGCGCCGCCGGATGGCTCCGGCGTCCGGGCAGCTCGTGGCCCGCCAGGACGAGCAGGTTCTGGGAGTAGCGGCGCATGCGGGTCGCGATGTGGTCCATCCGGACCAGGCCGGCCAGGCGCTCGGTGTCCTGCTCCCCCTGCTCGAGCTGGTCGATGAGCCGGATCTGGCGTTCCGCCAGGGACTGGCTGCGGCTGGACAGTTCCACGAACATGTCGCTGAGCTTGCCGCGCAGGTCGGCCTCGTTGGCGGCCAGCTGCAGCACGTCCCCTTGCACCTGGTCGAAGGCGCGCGCGACATCGCCTATCTCATCGGGGGAAGACAGCCCGATGGCGCTGACGCCGGCGGGCAGGCCCTCGCGGCCGGCCCGGCTGACATGACGGAGCGCATCGGGCAGCCGCACCTCGGCCAGGTCGACCACGGCCGCCCGCAACTGGTGCAGCGGCCGCAGCACCGACCGGATCAGGAGGATCGCGGACCACAGCCCCGCCGTCAGCGCGACCAGCACGGCAATGCAGGCCACGACGGCCGACGCGACGGCCCCGTCGCGCACCGAGCTGACGTTGGAATGGTACGAAGCGCTCCGCAGGGCACCGATCGCCCGGCTGACGCCGACCGTCGCGAGGACGGCGGCGGCGGCGGAGACGGCCGCCAGCAGCCCCAGGCGAGTGCGGACAAGCCAGGTCGTCTGCGCGCTATGCGCCCCCGGCCGCGGCGCTGCCTGCCCGGTGTCCGGGGCCCGGCGGCCGTCGGCGGCGAGAATCTGCCGTCCGGCGTCCGGGGCCGGCCTCTCCATGTGCTCCTGCGGGCTGTCGCCAGTTCGCCTGAAGAAGTCCGCGATCACGAGGACGGCGACCACGAGCACCAGGGCCGCCACCAAGATTTCAACATGCATTGCTGCTCACGCCCAGTCAACGGCCGGGAGCCGACTCAGCGATGGAACCGGCATGGCATCCCTTTCTGGGACTCTGTCCCGCGGATGAGGCGCCCGGCACGCCGGTAGCCACTCTAGTGCGAGACGGGGGAATATATGCCGATTTCTGTTTATCGGGAAATGTGATCAGGCCTTGGGCTCGAGGTCGCCGCGCATCGGCACGACAGGACGCTAACCGCACCGCAGTATTTATCTTGAGTTCTTACTTGCCGCACTGTTCACGCTGGTAACGCTAGCCCCGTATATGGGAATTTACGGTCCTTATCACATGTCCCGGAATTTGACCGTAGGGTTTGGAAGGCACCGGGGACCGTGTTCGGCATGAGCGACGCCGAACGCGGGCGAAGCGTGGCACAGCGCAGTTGCGGGCTAAATGCCTTGGCGCGGGCCCGACCCGGACAGGAGAACAGATGACGGAACGACTCGCGACGGCTATCCCGGAAGCCACCCAGGTCTTGCCGGCCCGGCTGGAGCCCGACGCTATCGGGGCCGCCCAGGACACGATCATCGGAATGGCCAACTCGGCGCCGACGGTGGCGATCGGACTGTCGCTGGCCGGGCTGGCCGCGGCGGCGGCCTACGGCAGCGGGCCGGTCATCATCTTGTGCGGGATCCCGATGCTGGTTATCGCCAACGCCTACCGCCGGCTGAACCTGTGGAGCGCCAACTGCGGCGCTTCCTTCGAGTGGGTCGGCCGCGCGATCAACCCGTACCTGGGCTTCATCACCGGGTGGCTGATGATCGCCGGCAGCCTGTTCGGGGCGATCGCCGGGGTGGTGGTCCTCGCCCCGTCGGTCCTGGCCATCTTCGGCGACAGCGCCACGAGCACCTGGCCGAACATCGGAATAAGCAGCATCGTCATCGTGGTCCTGCTGGTGATCGCGATCGCCGGCATCCGCCTCACCGCGCGCACCCAGGTGGGGATGGGGCTGATCGAGTACCTGATCCTCATCGGCTTTTCCGTCGCGGGGCTGGTGGTGGTGCTCGGCCACCATCACGGCACCCTCCCGATGACCCGGGCGTGGCTGAGCCTCAGCGGCATCGGCGGCCAGGGCAGCCTGGCGTCGGGGCTGCTCATCGCGGTATTCATGCTCGCCGGCTGGGACGCCACCATCTACGTCAACGAGGAAGTGAAGCACCGCAGGCACAACCCGGGCCGGGCCGCCGTGATCGCGGTCGCCCTGCTCATCGTCATCTACACCTTCGCCCAGGTGGGCCTGCAGGGCGTGGTGCCGCCGGCCAAGCTGCAGGCCAACTCGTCCTCGGTGCTCGTCTACATCGCGCAGTCGCTGGGCGGCGGCGGGGGGGCCAAGGTGATGGCGCTCGCCCTGGCGCTCTCGGTGATCGCGTCCACCGGCGTCAGCATCGTCATCATCGCCCGGATGATCTACGGGATGGCCAACCACCGGGTACTGCCGTCCATCCTGGGCCTGGTGAGCCCCCGCTTCGCCACGCCCGCGGTGGCCAGCGTGGTCGTGGGCGCCGTCCTCATCGTGGTCACCTGGATATACCTGCTCTCCAGCTCGATCGCGAACGCCTTCACCCAGCTGATCGACCTGACCGGCGTGCTGTACGCCAGCTTCTATATCCTCACCGCGCTCTCCGCCATCGTGTACTACCGGCGCCGCATATTCAGCAACTCCTGGGATGCGGTGCTCGTCGGCGTCCTGCCCCTGGCCGCCGCCGGGTTCCTGGTCTGGATCGTGGTCAAGTCGACGCAGAGCGCGCCTGCTCCGCAGCGGTGGGCGCTGTTCGCCATCGTCGGTTCCGGCGTGCTCGTGATGCTGGTCGCGCGCCTGGTCCTGCGGTCGCCGTTCTTCCAGATCCCGCGCGAGAGCGCTCCCGGCGAGCTGTGACGCGATGACTGCCACCGAGATACCCGGAGATGCGACGTGACCCAGATCAGAACGCCTCAGCCGGCCTTCGAGACGACCGCTAGCGCACTGCAGGAGAAGAAAAAACTGCGCCGCCACTTCCGGCGCTTCGACTTGTTCTTCTACCTGATATGCACCGTGGTGACGATCGACACCATCGGCGCCGTCGCGAGCAATGGTGCGCAGGGTTTCACCTGGCTGGTATTTCTCGGCGTGCTCTTCTTCCTGCCTTATGCGTTCTCGATCGCCGAGCTCGGCTCGGCGTTCCCGCAAGAAGGCGGCCCCTATGTCTGGACCCGGCTGGCGTTCGGGCGCCCGCTGGCGGCCGTCAACTCGGTCATCTACTGGATCTCCAATCCGATCTGGATCGGCGGATCGCTCACGATCGTCTCGTTCGCCGCGATCGCCATCGGGGCGGCCGTCGTGGCCCTGCGGTACGGCAAGTGGGTGCCGACGGCCGGCGCCTGGGCGCGCGGGGCGGTGCTCGGCTTTTTCGTGATCTCGGTCATCGTGTACGCGGCCAGGCACGGGGTGCACGGCTTCGGCGGGCACGCCTTCCTGCCCACCTATGCGGTATTCATCGCCGTGGTGCCGGTGCTGTTCTTCAACTACGCCGGATTGGAAGTGCCCTCGGCCGCGGGCGAGGAGATGACCAATCCCCAGCGCGACGTGCCGTTCGCTGTCCTGGCGTCGGGCACCACCACCATGTTCGCCTACGGGATCCCGATCCTGTCCATCCTGATCGTGCTCCCGGCGGGCCAGGTGTCCGGGCTGACCGGTTTCCTGGACGCCGTCAAGGCCGTGTTCACCGTCTACGGCGGTCATGTCGCCGGCGACGGGACCGCGACGCTCAGCGGGGCCGGCCTGATCCTGGGCCGGGTGGCGGCCGTCGTGTTCATCTTCGCCCTGGCCAGCGCGGGAACGACATGGATCATGGGATCAGACAGGACCGAGGCGGTGGCGTCCTTCGATGGCGGCGGTCCGCGTGCGCTGGGCCGGTTCTCGGCGCGGTTCGGGACCCCGGTCGGGATGAACCTGCTCTCCGGCGTGGTGGCGACCGTGCTGATGATCGCGGCCTTCCAGATCACCGGGGCCGATTCGGCCCGGTATTTCTCCGCGGTGCTCGGCCTGACGATCTCGACCACCACGATCTCGTACATGTTCATCTTCCCGGCGCTGATCAAGCTCAGGTACTCGCGCCCTGACGTCGAACGTCCCTACCGCGTGCCGGGCGGGATGGCGGGAGCGTGGATCTGCTCGGCCGTCCCGACGTTCTGGGCGCTGCTGGCCACGGTCGCGCTGATCTGGCCGGGCTTCGGCGTCAACTGGTTCGGCGCCGGGGGGAACCCGAACGACAACCTGGCCGCGCTCAGCTTCTCCCACCAGCGGCTGCAGTACGAGCTCAGCCAGATCGTGCCGCTGGCCGTCATCGTCGTCGTCGGCGTGGCCTTCTACCGGCTGGGCGGCAAGACCCGCCGGGAGCCGGGCATCCCCGCCGAGGGCAGTGACCCGGCGCCGTGACACGCGCCGCCGCCCCGTTCGGCTTTACCAGGGTCGTATTCCTCAGCCACGTCCTCGGGGACGGCGGTCCGGTGTTCCCCGGCGACCCGCCGGTCGAGATCCACCCGGCCGCCACGATCGAGCGGGACGGCTACTTCCTGCAGTCCCTGGTGACCGGCGAGCAGAGCGGGACGCACTGGGCCGCGCCCGCGCATTTCCAGGCCGGCCACGCGGCCGCGGACGAACTGGACCCCGCTGACTTCTTCTATCCCGCGGTGGTGCTCGACGTGCGCGCCCCGGCGGCCGAGGATGCCGATTTCACCCTCGGCCTGCCGGAGATCGAGAAGTGGGAGGCGAACTTCGGCCCGGTCCCGCCGCACAGCGCCGTGATCATGTGGACCGGCTTCGAGTACCGGTGGCACGACCCGCGGGCCTACCTGAACGCGGACCCCGCGGGCGGGCTGCACTACCCGGGTTTCGGCGCCCAGGTCACCAGCTGGCTGATCGAGCACCGCGGCATCGGCGCGCTCGGGATCGACACGATGGGAATCGACCCGGGCGCCGACACCTCATTCCGCGCGAATCGGCTCCTGCTGGCCGGGCATCGCATCTACCTGGAAAACCTGGCCGGGCTGAGCGAGATGCCGCCGGCCGGCGGCTGGATAATCGTCGGGGGCATCCGGATCCGGGGCGGCTCAGGCTCCCCGGCGACGGTATTCGGGCTGATTCCTTAGCCGATATAGTCACTGAAAGTGTCATTCTGACGACACAGTGAGAAAAGATGCACGTCAAGGGGTATTCACAATATGAATGTGAAAGATTACGCTAAGTACTAGATGCCCGTAATGACCATGATTGCGGGACGGTGCCAGCGAGAGGGGTCCGGGAATGCCTGGGACGTGGCATGAACCGGCAGCAGCCGCCCGCGCGCAGGTCACGATCCTCAGCGACTGGCATGCCCTGCGCCCGCTTGAACCCGCGCTGGATGCGCTCCACCGGGCCGCGGGAACGCCGGTGACGGCACGGCTCGCCTGGTGGCGCGCCGCGGTCATGGCCGACCGCGGCGCCGTGCCCGTGGTGCTGTCGCGGTCCGGGCCGGGCGGCACTTTAATTGCCGCCGCGCTGGTCGCGCTGCGCGATCAGGGCGGGGGCCGGCAGATAACCTCCGGCCGCCCGCACAGCGACGACGCGTGGGAGATCGCCGCCGTGTCGGCAGGCGCCCGCCAGGCGGTACTCGCGGACCTGGCCCGTTTCGCCCGGGAACAGGGCCGCTCATGGCAGCTGACGCTGACCGGGCTGCGCGATGGCGCCGACGCCGCGTGGCTCGCCGGGCAGCTTCCGGCCGGCCGCGCGGCGCCGGCGCCGCCGGTACCTGGCATCGGCTTCGCCGCCGGCGAGACGGCGTTCGCATCCGGTGTCCGCCGCGGCCTCGACCGGTCCGGGCGCCGGATCGGGCAGCACGCGCTGACCGAGAAGATCCAGTTCGAGCGCGACCCGGCCCGGCTGGCGGCGCTGCGCGACGAGATCGAGGCCGTGCACCTGGCCCGTGACCACGACGCCGGGCGGGTCAGCGACCTCGACGACAGCGCCGGCGTCGCGTTCTGGCGTGCGGTGTACGACCGCCACGCCGCCAGCGGCGAGCTCGAAGTCGCCACCCTCCGCCTCGACGGGCACCTGGCCGCGTATGTCATCGCCCTCCTCGACCGGCCCGCGTACCGGGTGTTCGACGGACGGTTCGCGCCGTCATGGCGGCTGTACTCCCCGGGCCGGCGCCTGGAGGCGGCGGTCGTGGAGCATGCTCGCCGCGGGCCCTTCCGCATGCTCGACTGGATGAGCAGCGTGGCCCCGGAGAAGCTGGTCGCCAGCACCTGCGCCGAGCCGCGGTGGGCCGTCACCGCCGCCGGTGACCCGCACCCCGCCTGCACCGCCGCCGGGGGCGGCCTGGTCAGCATGACAGCGGCCGCGCCGTGAGGCCAGCGTTCACCGTCGTGAGCAGCGCGCTCACCGCCGCCGCCGCGCTGCCGTACATCCTGGACATCGTGCGCGGCCGGGCCCGGCCGCGGATCGCGTCCTGGGGCATCTGGGCGGTCGTCCAGGCGGTGGGGACCGTGTCCGGATTCGCGGCCTGGCAGCTGCCCACGGCGTGTTACACCCTGCTCTGCGCGGCCGGATGCGCGGCCGTGGTCCTGCTGGGATGGCGGCACGGGAGCCGGGACTTCGGGCCGCTTGACGCGGTGTGCGTGGCCCTGGCCGCGGAGGGCGTCGCGCTGCTCGCGCTGGCCGCGGCCGCGCCCCGGCTCGTGCCCATGTCCTGGGCGGTCGGCATATCGGTGGGTACCGATTTCCTGGCGTACCTGCCGACGTTCCACCATGCGTGGCTGAAGCCCGACGAGGAACCATGGCTTCCCTACGCGCTGTTCGGCGCCGCCGCGGCCCTGGTCCTGTGGGTCGCGGACTACCAGGTCCTGGCCGGCCTGGTCTACCCGCTGTACTTGTTCGCCGCGGACTCGGCCATGGTGGTCATGATCCTGGCCAGCCCGCACGGCCGGAACGCCGGGCCGGCCGCGAGCCGCCCGCGCGGGTTCCCGCCGGAACCCATGATGCGGCTGTCGGTCGCGTCGGCGCAGTGGCGGCCGGTAACCGGGAGGGACTGGCGGCAGAACTGAAGCCTACTGACTGGTAACGTCGCTTCCGTGGAACGGCTATCTGGTCATGGCGGCGCGCACGCGGTGGCGGCGGCCCGGCAGCACGGCGTATCGGTCATGTTCACGCTGTCCGGCGGGCACGTGTTCCCGCTCTACGACGCGGCGGTCAAGCACGAAGGCGGCGGCTCGCCGCTGCGCCTGGTGGACGTGCGGCACGAGCAGACCGCCGTCTTCGCGGCCGAGGCGACCGCGCGGCTGACCCGGACGCCCGGGCTGGCCGTGGTCACCGCCGGGCCGGGCGTGACCAACTCGGTCAGCGCGGTGACGACCGCGTGGTTCAACGGCGCTCCGGTGGTGGTGCTGGCCGGGCGGGCGCCGGACTACCGCTGGGGCGCGGGCAGCCTGCAGGAGATGGACCATCCGCCGCTGCTCGCGCCGGTCACCAAGCGGGCCTTCACCGAGCACGACACGGCCCGGCTGGCCGGGTCGGTCGACGAGGCCTTCCGGCTGGCGATGAGCCCGCATCGCGGGCCGGTGTTCCTCGACATCTCGCTCGAGGCGATCTACGGCCAGGCCGAGGCGGACCGCCCGGCGGCGGTGCCGCCGGAGGCGGCCGCTCCCGACGCCGGGGACGTGGACCGGATCGCCGGCCTGCTCCGGGCGGCCCGGCGGCCGGTGCTCGTGCTGGGTTCCGATGTGTGGCTGGGCGGCGCCGAGGACGCGGCCCGGCAGGCCGCGCAGGAACTGCGGCTGCCGGTGGTCGCCAACGGGCAGGCCCGCGGGGTGCTGCCCCGCGGCCATGAACGGCTGGTGACCCGGGCCCGGTCCGCGGCGCTGCGCCAGGCCGACCTGGTCATCGTGGCCGGGACGCCGCTCGACTTCCGGCTCGGGTACGGCTCGTTCGGGCCGGAGGACGCCCCGGCCCGGGTGGTGCACGTGGCCGACGCGCCCGCCGGGATCGCGACGCATGTCCCGCTCGCCGCGTCGGCCGCGGGTGACCTGGCCGCGTTCTTCACCGCGCTGGCGGCGTCGGCGGCCGGGACCACGGGGGCCGACCCGGACTGGGCGCCGGGCCTGGCCGAGGCGGCGCGGGCCGCGGTGGCGCTCGACGGCCCGCTGCTGGCCAGCGACGCCGATCCGGTACACCCGGCCCGCGTCTACGGCGAACTGCTCAAGGTCCTCGACGACGACGCGGTGGTCATCGGGGACGGCGGCGACTTCGTCTCGTTCGCCGGCAAGTACATCGAGCCGGAACGGCCCGGCGGATGGCTCGACCCGGGGCCGTTCGGCTGCCTGGGCACCGGACTCGGCTACGCCATCGCGGCCCGGCTCGCGCGCCCGTCCGCGCAGGTCGTCCTGCTGCTCGGCGACGGCGCGGCCGGCTTCTCGCTGATGGACGCCGACACGCTGGTCCGGCACGGGCTGCCCGTCGTCATGGTCTGCGGGAACAACGCCGGCTGGGGCCTGGAGCGGCATCCCATGCGCGCCATGTTCGGCTACGACGTCGCCGCCGACCTGCAGCCGGGCTGCCGCTACGACGAGGTGGTGCGGGCCCTCGGCGGCGCCGGCGAGCTCGTCACCACGGCCGCGGACATCGCCCCCGCGCTGCGCCGCGCCTTCGCTGCCGACGCCCCCTACCTGGTCAACGTCGTGACCGACCCCGAGGTCGCGTACCCGCGCTCCACCACCGGCGTATAGCGCGGGCGGGACTGGAGCGGCTACGGCGGGCGCCGTCCCGGTTAGCTGATGCTGGCGATCAGGTCGCCTTCCTGGACCACGTCGCCCTCGGCGACGTGCATCTTGGTGACCACGCCCGGGCCTTCGGCCAGCACGGGGATCTCCATCTTCATCGACTCCAGGATCACCAGGGTGTCGCCGTCGTCGACCTGATCGCCTTCCGCCGCGACCACCTTCCACACGTTCGCGACCATCTCCGCGCGGACCTCAGCCACCCGTGACTCCTCTTGTCGTTACCTGGGACGCAGCTTGCTCACCAGGGACGTATCGTAGTCCCCGGCGGCGAACTCCGGGCTGGCGAGCAGGTCCGCGTGGAACAGCAGGTTGGTCTTCGGGCCGGCGATACGGAACGCCGCCACCGCCTCCCGCGCGCGGTCCAGGGCCTGGCCGCGATCGGTGCCGTGCACGCAGAGCTTGGCCAGCAGCGGATCGTAGAACGGCGTCACGGTGTTGCCCGCCTGGTAGCCGGCGTCCACCCGCACGCCGTCGCCTGCGGGTTCCTCCCACTGGGTGATCGTGCCCGGGCCGGGCAGGAACCGGACCGGGTCCTCGGCGTAGACCCGCAGCTCGAGCGCGTGCCCGGCGGACCGGACTGCGGCCGGATCGAAGGACGGCGGCTCGCCCGCGGCGATGAGGAACTGCTGCTCCACCAGGTCGATGCCGGTGACCATCTCGGTGACGGGATGCTCGACCTGCAGCCGGGTGTTCATCTCGAGGAAGACGAACGAGCCCGCGGCGGTGTCGACCAGGCACTCGACGGTCCCGGCGCCGCGGTACCCCACGGCCTCCCCCGCCTGCACCGCGGCGGCCAGCATCCGCTCGCGCAGCCCGGCGGAGACGCCTGGCGACGGGGTCTCCTCGGCAACCTTCTGGTGCCGCCGCTGCACCGAGCAGTCGCGCTCGCCCAGCGCGAGCACCCGCCCGTCGGCCAGGCCGAGGATCTGCACCTCGACGTGCCTGGCGCGCGCCACGAACCGCTCGAGCAGGATCTCCGGCGAGCCGAAGAACCGCTCCGCGCGCGACCTGGCGGTCTCGAACGCCGTCCGCAGCGCGGCCTCGTCCGCGGCCGCGCTCATGCCGATGCCGCCGCCGCCGGCCGCCGCCTTGACCATGACGGGGTAGCCGATCCGGTCCGCCTCGGCCACCGCCGCGGCCACGTCGGTGACGGGCGCCCGGCTGCCCGGGGAGACCGGCACGCCGGCCCGCTCCATCAGGTTCCTGGCCCGGATCTTGTCCCCCATCTGCTCGATGGCCTCCGGGTGGGGGCCCACCCAGGTCAGCCCGGCCGCGATCACCTGCCGGGCGAAGTCAGCGTTCTCGGCGAGGAAGCCGTAGCCCGGATGCACGGCCGCGGCCCCGGTCTTGCGGGCCGCGGCGATGAGCGCCGCGCCGTCCAGGTAGCTGCGGGCCGGCTGGGCCGGCCCGATGTGCACCGCCTCGTCCGCCTCGCGGACATACGGCAGCTCCGCATCGGCGTCGGAGTACACGGCCACCGCCCGGACCCCCATCCGCCGGGCCGTCCGTATCACCCGCCTGGCGATCTCCCCCCGGTTGGCCACCAGCACCGAATCAAGCATCCGCTCAGCCTACTGGTCCTCCCGCGAGCCAAAGGGCGCCGGCGGCGACTGGACTGACGAGCGAGGAACGAGCGAGGAGGGAAGGAGCCACCTCAAAAGGCGCCCGGAGGCGAGCGGGACAACAGAGCGCGACGAGGGAAGACCGGACCTTAAAGGCGGCCCGGAGGCAAGCGGGAAACTAATGCCTCAGCAGGCTACGTTGCCCCTTGGTCCTTAGCCCTCGCCCTGGACCTTAGCCCTGGCCCTTGGCCCCGCACCTCACGCCCCGGGCGCCTCACACCACTCATCCGTCCCGCGCCAGCCCCGTCCCCCGCCGGCTCGATGCCACATCGAGCCGGCCCGATCGGGGGGCGCCCGCCCGCGCACACGGCCAAAGCGGCCGGGCCAACCTGATCTGACACGGCACTAAAGCGAGCGAGGAAGGAAGGGCCTCGAAGGCGACCTCCCCGCGAGCCGAAGGGCCGCGGTCCCGTCTGGACTGAGAAGCGACGAAGGAGCGACGAGGGAAGACGGGACCTTAAAGGCGGCCCGGAGGCGAGCGGGAAGGTAGAGCGCGACGAGGGAAGGCAGCGCCTCAAAAGGCGCCCGGAGGCGAGCGGGACAACAGAGCGAGCGGGACAACAGAGCGAGCGGGACAACAGAGCGAGCGGGACAACAGAGCGAGCGGGACAACAGAGCGAGCGGGAAATTAGAGCATGACCGACCGGCGGTTCACCACGCGGGACAGGGCCTCGACGGTGCTCGGGTCGTACTCGCTGGCGGTGTCCAGCCGGAGCTGCTGCACCGCCGCCGCGGCCCGGCCCGGGTCCAGCGAGCTGCCTACCAGGTCGTCGAAGGCGTTGGCCGCCTTGATGATCCGGCTGCTCAGCGGGGGGCCGGACAGTCCCGGCGACCCGGGCGAGGGGACGCGGCCGGCCCGGCCATGGGCGGCGAGGTCGACGTCCCGGTAGGGCTCGTTCTGCCGGCGCACGATCTCGGCCACCGAACCGAGCACCTGGGCCTGCTGGATCACGTCGGCGCCGAGCTCGGCGATGCGCTGCTGGTCCTGGCGGGAGACCAGCACGGTGGCCCCGCCGGGGATCGGGTCGTGCAGCGACAGCTGGCCGATGTCATGCATGAGCGCGGCGTACTCCAGCTCGAGCAGCTGGGGCTCGTGGATGCCGAGCTCCCGGCCGATGGCGACCGCGAGCCTGCTGACCCGTTCGGAATGACCGGCTTCGACGTATCCGCCGATCTCGGTCACCTTGGCCAGCGCCCGCACGGTCTGCAGGTAGGTGGCCCGGATCCCGGCGTACCGGCGGAACGCCACCTGGGTGACGAGCAGCGGCGCGGTGAACACGGCCAGCGCGGCCAGCCCCATCACCTCCGCCGCGAAGGCGATGAGCAGGGCCGAGGCGCCCACCGCCGCGCCCAGCGGCAGCTGGACCCGCATCTCGTCCACCAGCGCCACCCGGAACCTGGCCCGCTGCTCGTCCACCCGCAGCAGGGCGGTGAGCACCGCCTCGAGCAGCAGGGCGAGCACCGCCAGCGATGTCATCAGCGTGAAGGCCAGGCCCCAGTGCCGGTCCACGGCGCTGATCCCGGCCAGCGGCCGGAAGATGTAGGCGACGCAGGCGACGCAGAGCAGGCGCGCGGCCATGCCGCTCACCCGGGCGGGCCGGCCGACGGCCAGGTGCGGCAGCGCGCCGATGATCATGCCGATGGTGGCGACGGTCACGACCTGCTCGGCGCTGTGCTGGATGACGTGCGACCCGACCTTGATGAGCAGGGCGTAGGCGAGGGCGCCGGCCAGCCCGATCGGGGCGGACTCGCGGTCGCCCGGCAGGTTGAGCCGGAGCACCTCGCCGAACGCGATCAGCGCCCCGAACGCGATGGCGATCCGCGGGTCCTTCAGCCCCCCGGCCGCCGTCTGCGCGACCGCGGCCACCAGCCACACCCCGGCGGCCACCACCAGGAGCAGCTGGCCGGAATCCCGCACCTGCCAGGGATACCGGCGCAGTTCGTGTCGTCGCTCGCTCATGTCAGGGGCAGTCTCAGTGGGTGTCGGCCACGCGGAGGGGGGCGCCCGGGTCGTCGTGATCCTGCGCCGCGACGGTGGCCAGCTCATCGGGCGCGAGCACCGGCGGCTCGGGCCGCTGCCAGCCTTCGCGCTTGAGCGCGGCCACGAACGCGTCCACGAAGGCCGGGTCGAACTGGGTGCCCGACCACTTCCGCAGTTCCTCGATCGCCTCGGCGACCGGGCGCGCGCCGCGGTAGGACCGGGTCGAGGTCATCGAGTCGAAGGCGTCGGCCACCGCCAGCACGCGGGCGAACTCGGGGATCTCGTCCCCGGCCAGCCCCATCGGGTAGCCCCGGCCGTCGATCCGCTCGTGGTGGTGCATGATGCCGGCCAGCGCCTCGTCCAGGAACCCGATCTCCCGGACGATGTCGAGCCCGCGCATCGGGTGCAGCTGGATGGCCGCGTACTCCTCCTCGGTCAGCTTCCCCGTCTTCTGCAGCACCTTCGTCGGCACGCCGAGCTTGCCGACATCGTGCAGCATTCCCGCGTACCTGATCGCCTCGACGCGCTCGCTGCGCATGCCGATCTCGCGTGCGATCATGACCGAACCGCGGGACACCCGGTCGCTGTGGCCGCGGGTGTAGAAGTCCTTGGTCTCGACCGCCTGGCACAGCGCGCCCACCGTGGCCTCGTATGCCTTCTGCTGCTCGGCGAACTGTGCCACCGCCCAGCGGGCGACGAACAGCGGGATGAGCACGAGCAGCGGCGCGAAGAACCCGACCACGCTCCACAGCGCCGCCATGAGCAGGCCGTAGGCCGCGTAGCCGAGGTCGGACAGCAGCAGCCGCGCGCTCAGCCCGACGCCTCCCCCCGCCACCCCGGCGGGCACCCGGGCGGGGGGCCTGGTCAGCCACAGCACGCCGCTGAGCAAGCCGTGATTGGCCGCGACATGGATCAAAGCCGCGCCGGCGAACGGCGCGATGATCCCGGGAAAGGACTTTTCGTCCGGCAGCCCGACATGACCGCCGAGGGCGAGAAAAGCGCGGCCGGCTAGGTAGGCGCTGAGCGCATACATCGACGTATTGAAAACGCGCTGCAGCAGGTGCGGCCCGCGGCGCAGGCCCAATGCGGTGCAAGCTCCCACAATGGCGGCCCCGACCGGACCTACCAGGACAACTGAGGCAAGCATCGCGGCCGAACTCGAGGACCACGTAAGCTGCCCTTTGCGGAGTTGCGTCGCTCTCGATTCCGAGACAATAACCAGGATTCCCAGGAATACGACGTACTGCCAGCCCAGCCCGGTGAATGGCCCCCTGGCCACCAGCACGACGGCGATGACGACCACCGCACCGATGTAGAGCAGTGCGACCCGCGAGAGCTTGCCCAAACTTCCCCCTCGCAGTCAGGAGTATGTACGCCGCGAACCTGGACCGTAACGTCAGCCCCAGGCCACGCCGCGGGCGCGCAGCTCGCCAAGCCCGCCCGCGAGGAGCGCGCGCCGGCCAGCTGTGCCCTCACCGCCTGTATGCATGAGGCGGACCTCCCTAGGGCGAAAAGGCGTTCGCCGCAGCCGTGTTGTAATCGTTCAACCACAGGATAACGCGAGCGCAGACGTTCGCGCAGGCCTAAATCTCATCGTGAACAAACCGTGAGCATTATCGTCACAATGAGCAATCAAGGTTGGCACATGTGGCGCAATTGCCACAGTCCTGGCAAATCGGAACGCCGGGGCCTCGCGGGCCGTTACTCAGCGAACTCGATAGTGGCGCGGACTTCCCTGATGCGGACGAGAATCTTGGCGCGCAGCGCGGCCGGCGCGGCGTCGCAGCCGCAGTGCCTTTGCACCAGCCGCTTGACCGCCTCCTCCAGGCCGTACTCGCGCAGGCAGGGGCCGCACTCATCCAGGTGCTGGCGGATCTTGGCGCAGTCCAGGTCGGCTAGCTCGCCGTCGAGGTAGCCGTAGACCCGGTCCAGCACCTCGGTACACGGAGTCTCATGGGGGTTTCCGCAGCTCATCGCCCATCCTCCCCGGATGCTGAGACGTCGGAGGCAGTCCGTGCCAGCCCGCGCTCGGCGGCGTAATCCTGGAGGAGCTCCCGCAGTTGCCGGCGGCCGCGGTGCAGCCGCGACATCACCGTCCCGATCGGCGTCTCCATGATGTCGGCGATCTCCTTGTACGCGAACCCCTCCACGTCGGCCAGGTAGACCGCGATCCTGAAATCTTCGGGCAGCGCCTGCAGCGCCTCCTTGATATCAGAATCCGGCAGGCGCTCCAGCGCCTCCGCCTCAGCCGACTTCAGTCCCCCCGAGGTATGCGACGCCGCCCGCGCCAGCTGCCAGTCCTCGACCTCTTCGGCACCCGACCGCTGCGGCTCGCGCTGCCGCTTGCGGTACGTGTTGATGAAGGTGTTGGTCAGGATCCGGAACAGCCACGCCTTCAGGTTCGTACCCTGCTGGAACTGGTGGAAGGAGGCATACGCCTTGGCGAAGGTCTCCTGCACCAGGTCTTCCGCATCCGCCGGGTTGCGGGTCATCCGAAGCCCTGCGGAGTACAGCTGATCCAGGTAGGGCAGCACCTCCTGCTCGAAGCGCTCACCGCGCTCTTCGAGAGTCTCCGGAACGGGACCCACCCCCTCGGGGTAGTACGAGGCCGGGCTGCGGGCGTGCAGACCGTATGAGCGGGAGGATACCGTGCCGGAGTCACGAGATTCCGTCAGCATGCCACGAGGTGGCGCAGCGACTGCCATGCCGCGTTCAACACGACGGTGCACCCGGTCATTCCGCAGCAGGCCCGCGGCCGGCATCGGGCTCACTGGCATAAGGCTAGCCAAGCCGGGAAGGTAAGACCTAGGCGCCAGGTGGCAGCGTCTCACCGGCAGCGGCGCCGAGTCAGGAGTTCAGCTCCCGTGCGACATGCGGTCAGCGCCATCACCGCGCCGGACACGGACACGCTCCCGGTGTACTGGCAGTTCCACGAGGCGGTGACGCGCGCCCAGCTGACGCAGTGGCTGCCGTCCGGCCGGCACCTGCTCGTCGACGTCTCGGGACCGCGCGCGCCTGGCGCCGAACTGGCCGCCCGGGCCGGGCACACCGTGCTGCGCGTTGTCACCCCGGGCAGCACGCTCCCTGAGCCTGCTGGGCCCGGAAAGATCATCCCGGTGATCGCCGACTCGTCCAGGCTGACCTTCCTGCGCGATGACTGCGCGGCCGGGGTCATCGCCGAGGACCGGGCGCTGTCGGTGCACCTGGCCGCCGAGACGATGATCGCCGAGATCGCCCGGGTGCTGCGCCCGGCCGGCCGGGTGATCGCCTGCGTCGACTCCCTGGTGCTCGGCATGGCGGTGCTCGCCGACCAGCATCACTGGGCGCAGCTGGTCGACCTGCCGCATGCCGAGGTGGTGCTGGTGCCGTGGCCGGACGGCACGATCACCAGGTGCTTCGGCCCGGACCAGGCCCGTGAGCTGTTCACCGGGGCCGGGCTGCGGGTCAACTGGATGCGGCCGCGGACCGTGTTCGCCGAGTCGGTGGTGACGCACTGGCTGCGGCACGACCCGGGCGGCCTGCCCAAGCTGGTGCGCGCCGAACTGGCGGCCAGGGCCGACGAGTCGCTCGGCGCGCAGCTAGTGATCTCCGCCAGCAAGCCCCGGCGGGGCCGGGGGGGTACGGGGGGGGCGGGCAGCCCCTCCCAAGGGGGGTCCGGGGGGATGGGTCCCCCCGGGAAAATGAGCGGGGGGTTCTGGGGGGTCGCCCCCCCGGGCTAATACCGCCGTCGTTTGGCCCACTTGGACTGGCAGCCGACGCAGCGGGCGGCGTCGGGCCGGGCATCGAGCCTGCCCTCGGGGATCTCGTGACCGCAGTCGACGCACTGCCCGTAGCTGTGCTCGTCGATGCGGACGAGCGCGGCGAGCACCTCGTCGCGCTGGCCGCGGGCGGAGTGAAGGATCGCCTCGGTGCGGTCGGCCTCGGAGAGCATGGACCCCGCGTCGGCCGAATCCTGCGGGTACCCCGTGCCCGCCACGGGCCCGGGGCCCTCCCCCTGCAGGACGGCTATCGTCCGGTCCAGGTCGTCACGCATCTCCTCGAGCCGCTTGCGGGCGACGGTAGTCTCCACTGGTGTCCTCGCCTCCCGTCCGCGTGCGCTAGGCAGCTCAGGCTCGCATCGGCGCCGGGCCGCGGCTGCAGGCTGCGGACTCAGAACAACTCGCCTGGCGGCCTGTTGGTATCGGCGGAAGCCGCGGACGGCTCATCGGTGCTCTCCAGGGGCTTGATGAGCTCGGGTCCGTTGTTCCGCACAGTATTAACGGCCATGGATACGGGATGCGACGTGAGGCCGCCCGCCATCGCGGGCAGCATCGCCGCCTGAAGCTGGCTTGGTTCGGTATTGTCCGGGTCGAGCCAGTCTGCCCAGTGCTCACGGGTGATCACCATGGGCATGCGATCGTGGATCTGGCCGACATCGTCGGTGGCCTGGGTCGTGATAATCGCGGCCGTCCACAGCCAGGCACGTTCATGATCGTCGGGGAGCGACCCATCCCGCCAGAGCTCGTAGATTCCGGCGAAGGCGAGGGTTCCCCCATCCGTTCGGTAAATAAAATACGGCTGCTTCCGCTTCTTTCCCCCGTCAGAAATGGGCTGCCACTCGTAGTAGCCGTCGGCCGGGATGATGCACCGGCGCTTGGCGAAGGCGCGCCGGTAAGCCGGCTTGACCGCCACCGTTTCGGCCCTGGCGTTGATCATGCGGCTGCCGATGGAGGCCTCCTTGGCCCAGGAGGGCACCAGCCCCCAGCGGACCACGCGCAGCTCACGACCCTGCGGCTGGTCCTCGCGGGCGGGCCTTTCGACGACCGCGTAGATCCTCTTGGTCGGGGCCACGTTGTAATCGGGACCAGGCTCCGGGTCGGGCGAGGCAGCCACGCGGTCGCGCTCCACGCCGAACTCCTCGAGGAGCTCAAGGCGCTTGCGCGCTGACACAAAACGACCGCACATGCAATCTTCCTGAACTGGATGCAATCTGGACTCGTCCCGTTAAGCCTGGATTGGCAGTTCATAACCAGAATCCGCCCCGGCCAAACACGCGCCGCGCCCGGCAGGACGACCGGACGATACGCTCAACGGTATGCACTCGGACAACAACCAGGACCGGACCTGGGCTTCCCCCGCCGCGTCCGGGCCGGTCAGCGCCCGCGTCCAGCTGCCGGCCTCCAAGTCCATCACCAACCGCGCGCTGGTCCTGGCTGCGCTCAGTGACGGGCCGGCCGTGATCGCCAACCCGCTGCGGGCCAGGGACACCACGCTGGCCGCCGCCGCGCTGCGGGCGCTCGGCACTGAGATCACAGAATCCCGAACGGCCTGGCATGTCACGCCCGGGCAGCCTGCGCCGGGCTCCGCGGTGACCGTGGACGTGGGCAATGCGGGCACGGTGATGCGGTTCCTGCCCGGACTGGCCGCGCTGACCTCCGCCGTCGTCGCCTTCGACGGGGACGCACGAGCCCGGCAGCGCCCGGTCGGCCCGATCCTGGCGGCGCTGCGGCAGGTCGGCGGGCACATCGAGGACGGCGGCCGGGCCGCGGTTCCGTTCACCGTGCACGGCCGCGGCGCGGTCCGCGGCGGCACCGTGGTGCTGGATGCGTCGGGGTCCTCGCAGCTGGTCTCGGGCCTGCTGCTGGCGGCGCCCCGGTTCGACGAGGGCATCGAGGTACGGCACGAGGGACCGCCGGTGCCTTCGGCGCCGCACATCGCGATGACCGTGCGCATGCTCCGCGCGGCCGGCGCTTCCGTGGACGAGGATGCCTCCGGTGCTTCGGGGGGCCGACCCGAGGCCTGGCGGGTGCGGCCGGGGCGGCTCGAGCTGGGGTCCGTCACGGTGGAGCCCGACCTGTCCAACGCGGGCCCGTTCCTGGCCGCGGCGCTGGTCACCGGCGGCACCATCACCATCGGTGACTGGCCGCGGGACAGCCTGCAGGCAGCCGGGGCGATCCTGGACGTGCTGACCCGGATGGGCGCCCGCTGTGCGGTCGGCGCGGACGGGCTGACGGTGACCGGCCCCGGTCGCGTCCGCGGCATCACCGCCGACCTGCGCGACGTCAGCGAGCTCACGCCGGTGCTCACCGCGGCGGCGGCGGTGGCGGAATCCCCGTCGGTCTTCACCGGCCTGGCGCACACCCGCACGCACGAGACGGACCGGCTGGCCGCCCTGGCCAAGGAGATCAACGCGCTCGGCGGCGACATCACCGAGCTGCCCGACGGGCTGCAGATCAGGCCGCGCCCGCTGCACGCCGGGGCAGCCGGGGATCCGTTCGGCACCTATGACGACCACCGGATGGTGATGGCGGCGGCCGTCCTGGGCCTGGCCGTGCCCGGCATCCGGGTGGCCGGCGCGGACACCGTGGCCAAGACCTTCCCGGACTTCATGGATATCTGGGCCGCCATGCTCGGGCTGGAACCCTGAGCTCGGCATGAGCCCGCAGTCCGGGTACGCGCGGCTCGACGAAGACGACGTCCGGGTCCGTCCTGGCCGCAGCTCACGGCCGCGCACCCGGCGGCGCCCGGCGCACTCCAGCGCCGTGGAAGGGTTCGTCACCAGCGTGGACCGGGGCCGGTACGGGTGCATGACCGGCGACGGCAGGCTGGTCGTGGCCATGAAGGCGCGCGAGCTCGGCAAGGGCTCAGTGGTGGTCGGCGACCGGGTGGCGCTGGCGGGCGACACCTCGGGCGCCGAGGGGACGCTGGCCCGCATCGTCCGGGTCGAGCCGCGGACCAGCGCGCTGCGCCGGTCCGCCGACGACACCGACCCGCTCGAGCGGATCATCGTGGCCAACGCCGACCAGCTGGTGATCGTCTGCGCGCTGGCCTCGCCGCCGCCCAACCTCCGCTTCGTCGACCGCTGCCTGGTCGCCGCGTACGACGCCGGGCTGGACCCGCTGCTGGTGCTGACCAAGGCCGACCTGGCGTCGCCGCGTCGCGTGCGTGATTTCTACCGGCCGCTCGGCCTGCCCATGCTGACCACCAGGCGGCCGCTGGCCCCGCGCACGCTGGCCCGGGTGCGGAATGCGCTGGACGGCCGGGTCAGCGTGCTCATCGGGCCGTCGGGCGTCGGCAAGTCCACGCTGATGAACACGCTGGTCCCGGCGGCTTCTCGTTCGGTGGGCACGGTCAACCCGGTGACCGGCCGGGGCAGGCACACGTCGTCGTCCCTGGTGGCGATCCCGCTGGGCGACGGGTGGCTGATCGACACGCCGGGACTGCGCGGGTTCGGGCTCGGGCACGTGAGCGCGGAGCGGGTGGTGGAGGCGTTCGGAGACCTGGCCGAGGGCACCGCCGGGTGCCCGCCCGGCTGCGATCACCTCTCCCCCGGCTGCGCCCTGGACGAGTGGGCCCGCGAGCACCACGCCGAGGCGCGCCTGGACTCGCTCCGCCGCCTGCTGCACAGCCGCGAGGGCACCAGCCCGGACTAGCCGGTGCCGTTTACGGCGGGCGGGGTCATCGTCGGCAGGTCACCGGCGTCCCAGTAATTGAGGCTAACCCCTTTCGTCACAGCCACGGCCGTCTAACCGCTGGTTTGCGCGGAAAATCCGTGTCGCGTGTCTCGGATGCGGTCTGATGCGATTCCGCTGCCGGGCGGCATTCCGGGCACGCCCGGAATGCCGGCTGCCTGCCCGGAGGCCCAGCGATATGTCTGCAGTTCCGGGGGTTATAGCACCCGAAACTGTAAACATATGGGACGGCAGCCCCCCTGGACGGGGCGGCAGGGGCAGCTGTGGCTTGTGGTACTTCGCGGCTGGATGCTGGCGTCGCGACCACCGCTAGCTGGAGAAGTCCTGGGTTAGCCAGACGGTACCGGAGGGGGCTCGGTGGATGGCGATGCCGATGTGGGCGAAGGAACCGCTGAGGATGTTCCTGCGGTGACCGTCGTCGGGGGGCTTCTCGTTGAGCATGTCCCGGGTGAGGGTCACCGCCATCTGGGCGATGGCCGCCGTGGTGCCAGCCACCGGGCCGCCCTCGCCGATGTTCTCCCCGGCCGCCGTCCAGTGGACTGCGGCGGCGGTCTCGCGGGAACCGAGAGACGGCTCGCCCGGGCACTGGTGGGAGAGCCCGCAGCCACCGGCCATCGCCGAGTTGTGCGCCGACGCGCTGCTGTCCAGGCCGGCGGTGATCGTCAGCGGGGCCAGGCCCGCGGCCGTACGCGCCTGGTTGATGACCGCAAGGACCTGGGCGGCCGGGCTACCCGGGGGGGCGCCGACCGAGCCGGCTGCAATGGGCGACGACGGCGCGGGGCTGGATGACGAGGACGCGGGCGGCGAAGGCCGGCCGGAGGCCGGTGACGGCCGGGCGCGGGACGACGGCGGCGGCACGCTGGCGACGGCGGAGTGGACGGGGTGCCCGGCGCAAGATCCGGGCGAGCCGGGCGAGCCACGCGAGCCAGGCGACGGCGGGGTGCACGAGGCCGATGTCTGCCGGGCGGTAACCTGCCCGGCGGCGGGCGAGGGGGCCGGGGCAGAACCGCGAGCTAGGTACAGGCCCGCGGCTGCCAGCAGCGGCAGCACCAGAAGGCCGGCCAGCAGGCGCCGGGCGCGGCGCGAGGGGCCGCGGGGCGCAGGCTGGGCATGGCGCGCGCGTACTCCGGCTGGCGTGCCAGCCGCCCGTCTCGACGCACGCGCCGGACCGTCCGTGGCTGTCCCCTGTTCCGGCCGCTGGCATGGGGGATCACAACGACCCAGGTAGCTCCGCGCTCACCACCTAACAGCCGTGACACTAGATGATGGGCATCCGGGCCGCGGAGGATTGCCGAATGTCGGGCGGGGGCTAGCTGACGGTTCCGCCGGCCCGCCAGTAGACGCCGGCCGCGGTCCGCGACATGAATTCCTCGTCGACCAGGTACCGGCGCAAGGCGCAGTGGTCGTCGAAGATTTTCTTGAGGATCGCGTCGACCGCGGCCTCGGGGTATTTGCGGCCGGGCTCGAATGCCTGGGCTACCTGGTCAAGCAGCAGGCGGCGGCGGGTGCGCTTGGCTGGCCACGCGGTGATCCTGCCGCCGCTGAGGAACGCCCGCAGCTGTTCCGGCGGGTCGGCGAGGAGGCCGTCAGCGTTTTGACCCATCTATGCCAGTATGACGCGGGCGCGGCGGATCTGGCCAGCGAGATACCCCAGGCGGTACCGTTTCGCAGGTGGCACACTATGACGACGACCTGCGCTTCGCGCATGTCCTCGCAGATAACGCCGACGACATCACCACGCGGCGGTTCCGGGCCCTCGACCTGCGGGTCGACACCAAGCCTGACCTCACGCCGGTGTCAGATGCCGATCAGGCGGCCGAGGAGTCGC
>WNGH01004403.1_pt1 | contig 22291 bp, 19 predicted proteins | sample 5400631 | NCBI WGS metagenome assembly WNGH01 (sample SAMN13153373, study PRJNA577476) | soil metagenome | isolation source: 115 cm soil or saprolite under Garry oak tree replicate 1 | place: USA:California | collected 2016-06-15
AAAGACTGGCGTCAGCGATTACCGAAGCTGATCGGATGAGAGGTATTGCCGATTGCCAACTGTCCACCGTTACGGAACCGCGAGCGGTAGCGACCGGCCCTTGTTTGTTGAGGTCGGCAGCCAGACAGCAGGCCGGTCGCTACCGCTCGCGGTTCCGTAACGGTGGGCCAAATCCGCAATCATAAATCGCAAAATGAATTCCGAGGATCCTCCAAATGGAGAAACACCAGATAGACGCGCGCGGCGAAAGTCAACGCCTCCTGCGGCGCGGCGCTCAGCGTGTGCGCCGCAGGATCGAACGGCGGCCTCGTCTGTTTGTTTACCTCGCCATTTTCGGCCCGGGCGTTATTACTGCCAGCGCGGGAAATGACGCCGGCGGCATTGCAACTTTCGCCTCGGTCGGCGCCGATCATGGATACCAGCTCCTCTGGGTTCTGATTCCGCTGACCTTTAGCCTTGGTATTGTTCAGGAGATGTGCGCTCGCATGGGCGCGGTGACGGGCAAGGGTCTCGCGGATCTGATTCGCGAACGTTTCGGCGTGCGCTGGACCGCGCTGGTCATGCTGGCTCTGCTGGTCGCGAACGGCGGCGTTACGGTGTCGGAATTCGTCGGCATCGCCGCCGCCATGGAATTGTTTGGCATCGCACGTTATATCTCGGTGCCAATCGCAGCGATCGCCATCTGGTGGCTAATCGTCAAGGGATCATATCAGCGGGTCGAGCGAGTCTTTCTCGCGATGTCGCTCGTTTTCCTGGGTTATGTAGTCGCAGCTTTCCTTGCGCATCCTCCGTGGGCCACGGTTGCGGTCGAATTGGTTCATCCGCATTTCGAATTAGCGCCTGCGTATCTTTTTACCTTTGTGGCGGTCATCGGAACGACCATCTCGCCTTATATGCAGGTCTTTATCCAATCGTCCGTAGTTGAAAAAGGAGTACGTCCTGAAAACTATCGGCTGACCCGCATTGATGTTTGGGTCGGAACGATCTTCGCAATCCTGATAGTTTTCTTCATAGTGATTTCGACTGCCGCGACTCTGCATGTGCGCGGCGAACATGTTGACTCAGCAGCGGAAGCTGCTCACGCGCTGAGACCGCTGGCCGGACCTTATGCTGAAAGTTTGTTTGCAATTGGACTGCTCGGCGCTTCGATGTTGGCCGCCGGGGTGTTGCCGCTCGCGACTGCTTATTCGATTAGCGAAGCACTTGGATTCGAGAAGGGCGTCTCCAGCAGTTTTCGCGAGGCGCCAATCTTTCTCGGAATTTTTACGTTCCTGGTTGCGCTGGGTGCGTTGATCACAATGATGCCGGGCCTGCCGTTAATTCGAGTGCTACTCGTGACGCAGGTCATCAATGGAGTGCTGCTTCCGGTAATTCTGTTCGCCGTCCTGCTCCTGGTGAATGATCGCGAACTGATGGGGGAACACGTCAATGGGCGAGTCTACAATCTGGCGGCCTGGGCCACAGCCATAATCGTCTCAGCTCTGTCGCTTCTATTGATTGCGACCAGCGTGTTCCCCACGCTCTTAGCAAGGTAACTCAAAATGGGCTCAGGAATAATCCGTTTCGTTTTGATCGCTGGCACGAAGAGTTCGCTCTCGCGCCCCAGCATTTTCAATCTCGCTAAGTTGAGCATTTGATGATAAAAGTACGTTCTGTGGCGTGCGATTAATCCGACCCTGGGAGTTTTATGGCTGCAAAGTCGAGCAAGAGAAACCAAATCCTGATTCTGATTTTTTCGTCGGCGCTCGTGGCGCTAGCGCTTTATCTATTCGATCATTTCTTCGGCGTCCGCATGGAAAAGGGAGCCCCGCATGCGGATGTTTGGAAGATTCCCGCAGTCATTCTTTGGGCTCTGCTCGCTTACCTGGGCGTACGGCTGTTGAATGCGGCCCTATTTGACTTCGCGTTCCGCGTCAGGCGCGGATATGAAGCGCCCACTCTGGTCAGGAATATATTCACGCTCGTAGTGTTCACGGCGCTGTTTGTCGTGATCTTTAAGTCCTTCTACGAGGAAGTAAACCTGGGAGCACTCTTCACGACCTCTGCCATCTTCGGTGTCATTATTGGTCTTGCGCTGCAGGACACATTGGGAAACTTCTTCTCCGGCATTTCGCTTCACGCCGATCGGCCTTTCCAAACGGGGGACGTGATCGTGGTAGGACAGCAAAAGCATACCGGAGTCGTCGAGGGAATCACTTGGCGAGCGATTAAGATTCGCACGTTTCAGAATCACGTGGTCCTCGTCAGTAACAGCAATGCTGCCAAGGAAGCAATCGAAGTCTGTCCCCGCGATAACCTAAACGCGCGGATCGTTTTCTTTGGCACGCTCTACACTGACTCGCCCGCAAAAACAATCCATGTCGTGCGCGAAGCTGTGCGCGATGCCGATAATGTCTCATCCAAAATCACCCCAATTGTTCGCATTAGAAACCTTGCCGAATCCTCGATTGACTGGGAGATAAAATATTGGCTGGAAGATTACGCCAAGTACAACGACACTGATGCACTCGTACGTCAACGCATCTGGTATGCCCTGCGCCGAAGCGGCCTAACCTTCGCCTATCCAACCCGCACGATTCAGTTAGAGCGCAAAGTAGCGCCGAAGCCTGTCACCGCAGACGAACAAATTGCCGATCGACTCTCGGCAGTGGACATTTTCTCGCCGCTCTCCACCGAAGAACTGCAAAAATTGGCCGCGGCAACTGTCGGTCACGTCTTTGCTCCAGGTGAGACGCTTATTCGCGCAGGAGACGAAGGCTCATCGATGTTCGTCGTCCACAACGGCCGGGTCCAAGTTCAAGTAACCGAAAATGGAAGGCCTCGACCCGTGGCCGTCTTGAGTGAAGGCGACTTTTTTGGCGAGATGGCCCTGTTCACCGGTGAACCGCGCACCGCGAACGTCCTCGCGATAGAAGAAACTGAAGTGCTCGAAATCGGTCACGTGGCGATGAAGCACTTGTTCGAAACGAACCCCGATCTGGCTGAATCTATCAGTTGGACGATTGCCGAGCGCCGCGCCAGCTTGGCGGCGGGCTCTCAACAACTCGCCCAAGCCAGCATTGAAGAGTCCGCCGGGCTCCTGTCATCTCACACTCAGCCTTTATTATAGCAACGCGCTCAGGGCGGTAGGCTCTGAGTAATAGACCGAGTAATAGGAATCTGGAGGTTTAGTTATGAGCATCATTCGTTACGATCCGTTTCGCGATTTGCGAGCGCTTCAGGACGAAGTTAATCGTCTGTTTACCGGTAACATGGCCCGGTTTGACGACGAGGGTATCGCCCGCGGTTCCTGGAGTCCAAGCGTAGACATCTACGAAAACAAGGACCAGATCGTGCTCGAGGCGGAATTGCCCGGCATGAAGCGCGAGGACTTTGATCTTTCCGTTGAGAACAACGTCATCACTCTTCGGGGAGAGCGTCACTTCGAAAAGAAGGACGAAGCGGACAACTACCATCGCGTCGAGCGCGCCTATGGCGGTTTCCTGCGATCCTTCACGTTGCCGAATTCGGTTTCGGGCGAAGGAGCAACAGCGGATTATCGAAATGGCGTTTTGCGCGTGGTTCTTCCTAAGAAGGAGGAGACCAAGGCTCGCCGCATCGAAATTAAAAGCGAAGGGGGCGAGGAGCCCAAAACGATCGAAGCCAGGCCCGAGACAGTTAAGGCCGCAGCCAGGTAAACGTCGCGGGTTAGACAGAAACAGCGGGGCACTGGCATATGGCCAGTAGCCCCGCTTACTTTCCTCAGAACGAATTCTGTAGTTAACTTTTTGTGATGCGTTTAGACAAATTCACACTTCGGGGACAGGAAGCCATCCAGGCCGGCATTGAACTGGCTGAGCGGAATCAAAATCAGCAGGTCGAGCCCGAGCACCTTCTGTGCGCGATGCTCGAACAGGCAGAGGGAATTGTGCGTCCGCTGCTCGGCAAACTGGGCGCGAACGTGCAGGTTGTGCTCAACGATTGCCAGGCGGCCATCGCACGCTTTCCGAAAGTCCAGGGCGGCCAACAATATTTCAGTCCTCGCTTGACCCAGGTATTCACGGCGGCGCAAAAGCAGGCTGAGAAGATGCAGGACGAGTACATCTCGACCGAGCATCTGCTGCTGGCGATCACTGAAGAGAAAGAAGGGGAGAGCGGAAAACTTCTGCGCCAACACGGAGTCAATCGGGATGACCTGCTTAAAGTGATCGAACAGACACGCGGCGGCGCGCGCGTCACCGATCAGAATGCGGAAGCGAATTACCAGGCTCTGGCAAAGTACGCACGCGATCTTACTGATTTGGCTCGCCAGGGAAAACTTGATCCGGTGATTGGCCGCGACGATGAAATTCGCCGCACCATTCAGGTACTTTCGCGTCGGACAAAGAACAATCCCGTGCTCATCGGCGAGCCTGGCGTGGGCAAGACGGCAATCGTCGAAGGCTTGGCTCAGCGGATTGTTTCCGGCGATGTGCCCGAGACTTTGCGCAACAAGCGTTTGGTCGGTCTGGATCTCGGCTCGATGCTCGCTGGGGCGAAGTATCGGGGGGAATTCGAAGATCGTTTAAAGGCAGTCCTCAAGGAGATCGAGACCGCGCAGGGTCAGATCATTCTTTTCATCGACGAATTACACACGCTGGTCGGCGCCGGCGCGGCCGAAGGCGCAATCGATGCGTCGAACATGTTAAAGCCGGCATTGGCGCGTGGTGACCTGCGTTGCGTCGGGGCGACGACGCTGAATGAATACAAGAAATATATTGAGAAAGATGCCGCGCTCGAGCGGCGGTTTCAACAGATCTACGTCGGTGAGCCGAGCGTGGAAGACACCATTGCGATCCTGCGTGGTCTGAAGGAGCGGTACGAAGTTCATCATGGTGTCCGCATCAAAGACTCGGCGATTGTCGCCGCCGCTACGCTATCGAATCGTTACATCAGCGATCGCTTCCTGCCCGACAAAGCAATCGATTTAATTGACGAAGCCGCATCTCGCCTGCGAATTGAAATTGATTCGTTGCCGCAGGAGATCGACCAGCTTGAACGCGAAATAATGCAGCTCGAAATCGAACGCCAGGCGTTGCAAAGAGAAGAAGACGAACGTTCGAAGGCTCGGCTCAGAGAGATCGAGCAGCGAATCGCCGACTTGCGCGAAAAGTCTTCGGGAATGAAGGCGAAGTGGCAATCGGAAAAGGAAGCGATCGAGCGTATGCGGACAGCGAAGGCCGAGCTGGAACAATTGCGTCTGCAATTGGACCAGGCCCGTAATGCCGGCGATCTCGCGAGGGCTTCCGAGATTCAATACGGAAAGATTCCCGAGCTGGAGCGAAAGCTCGAAGCTGAACAGTCTAAGCTCGCAAAGATTCAGACCGACGGCGTCACGCTGAAGGAAGAAGTCGATGAAGAAGACGTGGCCGAAGTCGTTGCCAAATGGACGGGCGTTCCGGTTTCAAAAATGCTCGAAGGCGAAATGCAGAAACTTCTGACCATGGAAGACCGCCTGCGGGAGCGAGTGATTGGCCAGGACGAAGCGCTTGAAGTGGTGGCGAATGCTGTGCGGCGCGCCCGCGCGGGCTTGCAGGATCCAAACCGTCCGGTTGGCTCGTTTGTCTTCTTAGGCCCAACCGGCGTCGGCAAAACTGAAACGGCGCGGGCGCTCGCTGAATTTCTGTTCGATGACGAACGAGCGATGGTGCGACTCGACATGTCTGAGTACATGGAGAAGCATGCTGTGGCCCGCATGATCGGCGCCCCGCCGGGTTACGTTGGTTACGAAGAAGGCGGGCAGTTAACGGAAGCAGTTCGCCGCCGGCCCTACAGTGTGATCCTTTTCGACGAAATCGAGAAGGCGCACGCGGATGTTTTCAACGTGCTCTTGCAGATTCTGGACGATGGCCGCTTGACGGATTCGAAAGGCCGCACGGTCGATTTCAAAAACACGGTTTTGATCATGACTTCCAACCTCGGTTCCCGCGAGATTCTGGAAGTCAGTGATGACGAAAAGCAGGTGCGCGAGGCAGTCATGCAGGTCCTGCACGAACACTTCAAGCCGGAGTTTTTGAATCGCATCGATGACATCGTCATCTTCCATCGCTTGTCGCGCGATCAAATCAATCAAATTATCGAGGTGCAGCTTGAACGACTGCGGGCGATGCTGCACGAGCGCAACATCTCGCTCGTCCTTGAAGACTCAGCGAAGCAATTGCTCGCGCGCGAAGGTTACGATCCTAATTTTGGCGCCCGTCCGCTAAAGCGCGCGATTCAAACGCTGATTCAGAATCCGCTGGCGATGAAACTCCTGCGGGGCGAGGTGCTGCCGGGCCAGACAGTGTTTGTATCGGCTCGCGACGGTGAGATGAAATTCACTACGGAAGTTGCCGCCGCTGCCTAAATTCAATTAGAGTGTCCGCGCGGTTGGCTCGGCGAGGACCGGTGGCAACAAATTTGCTTGCTAAGACTATCGACAGATTCTTGTTGCACTGAAACGCAACGATGAATATGCTCTAAACATCAAACGGACGCTCGCCGTGATGCAATTTCGAGCAAACTGAAGCGGATACGGTGGGAAAGCAAGTCGAGAAAACAAATGGCGGACCTGGAAGCATATCGAGACAAATTTGGTGATAGCGGGCAGCGCGTGCTTCAGAATGCTCTGACTGAATCAAAGCGCCGCGACCAAAACTACATTGGGGTCGAACATATTATCCACGCTTTGGCGTCTGAAGAGCCCGAGCTTTTCAATTCAACCATTCGCAGTCTTTCTCTAGATCCGACAATGGTGACGCGTGCGATAAGTACGCGGCTGGATAATGCGCGGCAGCACGTCGGCAAAGGCTTTCGAATCGCTCCGGATACAACCGATTTGTTCAAGCGCGCGATGGAGCGCGCGCGCTCACGCGGACGCAAAACTATCGAGGCTACCGACATCTTCGAAGTGCTTTCGAAACCAGATAGCTTATTTGTCGAGGTGCTCCAGAATCTGGGGGTCAAGCCGGAAGCGGTCGGCGAGCACGTGCGCACAAATGTAAACGTGCGCGAGCAACAAGACGAACAATACCGTAAGAAGTTTGAGTTGCCCCCTTACTTGAAACACTTTGGTGTCTCGCTGAATCGCATGGCGCGCCTGGACAAAATCCCGCCTACCATCGGGCGCGAAAAAGAGATTCAGCAGATTATTGAAATTCTTTGCCATCGCGAGCGCGCCAACTCGCCAATGCTGGTTGGCGAGCCCGGTGTCGGTAAGACCGCCGTCATCGAAGGCTTGGCCCGTTTGGTTGAACTCGAACCGCAAAAGGTGCCATCGCGCTTGCGCAACTCGCACATCGTGCAACTGCAAATGGGCGGTATCGTGGCGGGCACGATGTTGCGCGGCATGTTCGAAGAACGAATCAAAGGCATCATCGATGAAGTGAAAGAACGCGACAATCTCATCCTCTTCATCGACGAGGCGCATACCATTATCGGCGCCGGCGCCGCGCTGGGAACTTCTTCGGATGCGGCCAACATGTTCAAGTCGTCACTGGCCAAAGGCGAGCTACGCATCATTGGCGCTACCACTCTGGCCGAGTACAAGGAATATATCGGCGAGGATGAAGCGCTGGCCCGGCGTTTCCGGCTGGTTAAAGTCGATGAGCCGTCGATCGGCGAAACTCGCGAAATTCTGCTTGGGTTGCGGCCCCGGCTCGAACGAAATTATTCGGTCAAGATTTCTGACGAAGCTATCAATACCGCGCTGGAGATGGCCCCGAAATACATTCGCAACCTGCACCTGCCTGACAAAGCGATTGGCTGGCTCGACACGGCCGCGGTGAAAGTTGAAATCAACGAGCCACACACGATGATCGTCAAGCCGGAGCACGTCATCGAAGTCATTTCGCAAGAGTCGCGAATCCCGCGCGACATGATCTTTCGCGACACGAGCGATCGCTTTGCGATGACTGAAGTCCAACTTTCGCAACGAGTGATTGGTCAGAAGCAAGCTATCCAAGCCGTCGCGCAACGCCTGCGTTTGAACAAAGGTCCGCTGAAGGAGTCGCACTACAAACCGGACGGTGTGTTGCTATTTCTGGGTCCGACCGGCGTCGGCAAGACTGAACTGGCGAAGGCCGTTGCCGAGTTTATGTTCGGCGACGATCACAAGATGGTTCGTCTCGACATGTCCGAATACGGCGACGGGACGGTGGGCGTCGAGAAACTGATCGGCATGCCGCGTGGCATCGTCGGCTCGGAACGCGGTGGAATTCTGACCGAGCAACTTCGCGAGAACCCTTACACGGTCTTGTTGCTCGACGAAGTTGAGAAAGCTTCGCCATATTTGATGAATCTCTTCCTGCAGGCTTTCGATGAAGGCTGGTTGACCGATGGCCGTGGCCGGCGTGTTTACCTCTCTGACGCGATCGTGATCATGACCTCGAACCTCGGTTCGGATAGCTTCAAAAAGTACGAAAAGCCGCTCGGCTTTGGCACCAAGACCGCCGCCGATTTTCGGGCCATCAAGAACGAAGTGATGAAGGCCGCGGAGATTCGCTTCTCGCCTGAATTTCGCAACCGCATCGACGAGATCGTAGTTTTCTCGCCGCTGACGTTGGACGAGGTCAAGCAAATCGCACAACTGTACCTCGATAAGACGCGTCGCCAGATGAAGCGCCAGGGCAAGTCGTTCGAAACTAATGATCAGGCGATCGACTTGTTGACCGAGAAAGGCTTCAGCATGCAGTATGGCGCTCGCTTTCTGAAGCGTTATATAGATGAGAAGGTGAAATTACCGATCACCACAATGTGGAAGAGCGGATCCAAATTCTCCGTCAATGTCGAAGGCGAAGAGATCTCAGTGAAGGTCGTCGAAGGCGGGAAATTACCAGAGGACAGTTTGCAGGCTTAACGAGCGCGCCGTGTCAGAACCGATAAATGAAAGTCGTACTCCTTGCCAAACTTGCCCTGGCGACTCAATTAGCGGTAATCGCCGTCGCGTTCTTTTCTGGTCAGGTCAGCGCTCAAACTGAAACGACCAAAACAACTCCCGACGAAAAGGCCCAGCAGATTGTGCAGCGCGCCATCCAAGTCGTGGGTGGCGACCGCTATCTGAGCGTCAAGACAGTCATCGGTCATGGCTTCTTCACCGAATACAAAGATGGTATGTCTGGGATTCCGCTTAAGTTCGTCGACTACATTGTGTATCCCGACAAAGAGCGCACTGAGTTCATCGGTGGCGGCCAGCGATTAATTCAAACTAATGACCGCGACCATGGATGGATCTTTGATGCTGCAGCCAGGACTCTCAAAGATCAAAACACAACCCAGTTGGAAGATTTTCGTCTGGCGATGCGTACGAGTGTCGAAAATTTGCTCCGTGGCTGGTGGCGCGCACAGGGAGCGACGCTGAGTTACGTGGGCCGGCGCGAAGCCGGTCTGGCCCGGCGCAACGAAACCGTGAAGCTCACCTACCCGGATGGTTTTTGGATTGAATATGAGTTCGCCGCCAGCGAGGGCTTGCCCGCCAAAGTGATCTACGAACGCAAGCACAAGAAACCCGACAGCGATGAAATGGAAGAACTCACAGAGGAAGATAGGCTCCTGAAGCCAGTCACCATTGACGGCGTCGTCACACCTTATGTGATTGATCACTTCCGCAACGGCATCCAAACCAGCCGCATCAACTACGAATCAGTTGAACTCAACAAACCCGTTTCCGATTCGCTCTTCACGAAGCCGGCGAATATTAAGGCCATAAAATGATTGTCAGCTAGGCTGAGGCCGATCGGCTCAGTGATTCTTCTTTGGCAGTAGATTCGGCAGTAGTTTGAATTGCTTGCGGTATTGGTTTTCCGGCCATCTTTGCGAACAAACGTTCGTACTGATCGACGACGTAATCCCAATCGTAAAAGTCCTGGACGCGCGCCTGGGCGCGGTTGCGGTAAGAATGGACCAGCGAGCCGTCGCGCAGCACGCGCTGTAACTTCTCCGCCAAATCGTTTTCGTCGGCGTAAGCTATACCGGCGTCGCCAATGGCTTCCATGTTTTCAGGTGCGGCGAGAGTGAGCACACAATTACCGAAGCCCATTGCTTCCAGAAGCGCGGGATGCGTGCCGCCTACTTCGGTGGCGTGAACGTAGCAGTAGGCATTCTGTTGCAGCGCGCGGTAGTCGCGGCCAAAAACGAAACCGGTGAAGATGATTCTGCGATCGCGGCGGGCGCGCGCTTTTAGATCGGCGATGTAGTCGCGGGCATATGGAGCGTCGCCGACGATCAAAAGCTTATGCGCGGTGCGCACGCGCTTGAAAGCTTCAATTACCAGATGCGCATTGTTTTCAGGTTCGAGGCGCGACACGTAAAGCACGTAACGATTAGGTTCAACGCGCCAACGTCTTACTGAAGGATCGGGACGGCGCTCGACCTCAGCCCCGTAAGCGATCATTGTCGACGCGACGCGATAGCGAGCCAGATAATACTCCTGAATCACGCGCGCATCAGTCACTGTTTCATTTGGCAGAATCGTCGCCAGTCTTTCCGCCAGCAAATAGTATCTGCGGGCAATCGAGTTCCACTTCTTTCGTTTGTGCTCGAGGCCATCAACGTTCAGGGCAACGGGTGTCCCGGCCAATCGCAGAATGGAAGCGAAGGGAGCGTTGGCCGCATTGCAAATCAGCGCCGCGTCGTAACGTCTGGGGACCGCGTGCAACGCCGAGAGAAAGGAATGAACGATCGTGTCGAAGTACTTGTGACGAATTGTAGGCAGGACTTTTAGACGCACACCTTGAAACTCGAGTTCTCGCGGGCTGGTGTAATGCGCGCGACAATAAACGGTGACGTCATGACCACGCGCGGCCAGACGTGTCGAGAGGTGTTCGGCAAAGGTTTCGAACCCGCCATAGTTTGCAGGTATTCCCCGCGTGCCGAGAATCGCAATGCGCATAAATTAAGATTGCTCGATAAGCTTCAACTCGTCGCCGCGCTTTTCATCGATTACGTTGCCACAAACGACGCGACAAGCTAAAGCTTGTCGGACATGCCCGCAACTTCTTCGTAAGCCCGCAGAGTTCGCTGCGCCGTTGTCCGCCAACTGAAATCCTTTGCTCGCCTCAGACCTTTTTCGCGCAGCATCTTGCGAAGCTCGGAGTCATCAATCACTCGGGTGAGCGCATCAATCAGTGCCTTAGTGTCGAATGGATCGAAAAGCAGACCCGCATCGCCAACAACTTCGGGCAGGCTGGTTTGATTTCCCGCAATTACCGGCACGCCGCACTGCATGGCTTCGACCACCGGCAACCCGAAGCCCTCGAAAAAGGACGGATAAACGAAAGAGATTGCTCCGCTGTAGAGCGCAGGGAGGTTTTGCTCAGGAACATAGCCCGTAAACAGAATGTCCCTGCCGCAACCCTCCCGATCGGCAGCATGAAAAATTTCGCTATCAAGCCAACCGCGTTTACCTGCCAGGACAAGCTGCGGAAGCTTACTATCTGGACGAGTCAGGCGCAAGCATAAATACGCTTCGATCAGCCGCACCAAGTTCTTCCGCGGTTGAATGGAACCAAGCGATAGAACGTAATCCCGCTCGATTCCATAGTTCTCGCGAATCTCTTTCAGTTTTGTCTCATTTTCAACGGGCGCGAAGTAGGTTGGCGCGGCGAGCGCAGTAACGGCGATCCGATCGGGTTTGATCGCGTAGGTCTCGACTATGTCGCGCCGCGAAAATTCCGACGACGTTAGAATCCGGGCCGCCTTACGAGCAGTCCGGCGCACCGTGAACCGAAGCTGCGCGACACTACGGCGGTTGAAGGTTTCCGGCAAATGCTCGAATGAAAGATCATGAATAGTCACGATCACCGGACAAGGCGCAAACGGCGGCGCGGTGTACTGAACGTGCAGCACGTCGACGGGATGGCGGCGAAGTTCTTTTGAAAGTGTCAGTGGAATGCGCACCAGCGGGGTATGGGGCAGCGTTCGTTTTACTTTGAAATTCGGCCAACGGTTGGCGAAGCGATCGACGGCCGTCTGTTTAGTAACGTAGAGAGTATAAGAATTCGTCTTGTCGATTTCGGCGAGGGCCTCGATCAGGTTGGTCGCGTAACTTTCGTTTCCGCCCAGTTGCGCTCCGACCGAATGCGCGTCGATTGCGATGTGCAAGATCGCCTTCGCTCCTAGTTTACCGTGAGGTTGTTACAGAACCGCGAGGGGTAGCGACCGGATCATAGAACGCAGCTGGACAAGACTGACTGAGCACAATTCGTGTCGCGGTCCGTGCGAGTGATAATTTCGGTTGCTAACCAACTAGTACAAAAACACTGGTGTCCGAATCGGGAGCCATCGCAAACTTTCACTTGAACTACGATCTGGGCGCTACCGCTCCCGGTTCTGACACGATGCGTTCTACTCATCGCCCGTCGAGGGTTCGTTACTCGGTGCGGCAGCAACGTCGCCCGCTCCCGCAGCGGCAGAAGCGGCCACAACTTCAACCTGGCGCGTATCGCGTTCGCGAATGCGCGCAGCTTTGCCGCGCAACCCGCGCAAATAATAAAGCTTGGCGCGGCGCACATGGCCCTTCTTTACGACATCGATATGATCGATGACTGTCGCGTGGAGCGGGAAGATTCTCTCGACGCCGACCCCGAAACTGGTCTTGCGCACGGTAATCGTCTCGCGCACTCCGCCATGTTTGCGGGCGATACAAATGCCCTCGAAGGCCTGCAAGCGTTCTTTGGTTTCTGACTCCTTAATGCGCACGTGGACGCGCACAGTGTCCCCGGGTTGAAATTCAGGAATATTATTGCGTAATTGCGTCTTCTCGACGCTGTCTAAGCGGTTCATGATTAAACTCCAATTTAGTACTTTGTGCTTGGTGCTTGGTGCTTTGGCTTGCCAGCATTCCGATTCAAAGTACAAAGAACAAAGTACAAAGAACAATTACTCCAAAAGATCCGGGCGATTGCGTTTCGTCTTCTCCAGAGCAGCTTCACGACGCCAGCGCGCAATCTCGGCATGATTGCCGCTCAACAAGACTTCGGGCACCGGCATGCCTTCGAACTCAGGTGGCCGCGTGTAGTGAGGATAATCCAACATGCCATCCGAGAAAGATTCAGTGACGGATGACGTTTCGCTCCCCAAGGCACCGGGCAATAAACGAACCGTCGCGTCGATGAGCACTAATGCGGCCGGTTCGCCTCCGGAAAGAACATAATCGCCGATCGATAGTTCGTCTGTTATCAGCGCGTCGGCTACCCGTTCGTCGATGCCTTCATACCGTCCGCAAATCAGGACCACGCGCTCGCATTTCGCGAACTCAGCGGCTGACGCTTGCGTAAGCTTTTGCCCTTGCGGGGAAAGCAAGACCACGCGTGTTCCCGGCGGCACGGTCTCACGGCGAGCCGCACCGGTTAGCGATTCAACTGCTGCAAAGATCGGTTCGGGCTTCATCACCATGCCGTCGCCGCCGCCAAAGGGGCGATCGTCAACCACATGGTGTTTGTCCGCAGTCCACCTGCGTAAGTCGTGCGCTTCGATCGTCACCAAACCGGCAGCGCGCGCGCGCCGAATAATTCCATAATCAAACGCGGCGCGAAAATAGTCGGGAAAGATCGTGACGATGTCGACGCGAAGCGGTTTCATTTTAGATTTTAGATTTCTGATTTTGGATTTGAGATCGACCCTCTCGTCTTCGGTTTCTCCGATAAGCGGAGTCACCTGAGCGAAACGCTATCACAAATCGCAAATCAAAAACCCAAAATCACAACTCCAGCAGTCCTTCCGGCGGATCGACGAGAATCAGTTTCTTCTCCACGTCGATGCTGATACAGATGTCCTGGGCCATCGGAATTAGAAATTCCTGGTCCGTATCGCCCACCACGACCAGGATTTCGCCTCCGCCCGTTCGCATTACCTCGCTGACGCTGCCTATGGACTGTCCGTCAATCGACTCAACCCGGCAGCCTTTCAACTCCCATTCGTAAAACTGATCCTCAGCTAACTCAACGCGGTCGCTTGCAGGTACTGCGAGTTCGAGTCCGGCAAATTCCTTCGCGGCCTCGATCGAGTCGTAGCCGGTGAACTTGAAAACGATTCTGCGCCCCTGAAACCAGTGCTCTTCAATTTGCAAAGATCTTTGGCCGCCATCAGGCGCCACCGCAATCAGAGTTTCCAGATCGTCGAAGCGCTCGGGAAAATCGGTCAGCAGATCCGCAATCACTTCTCCGCGGAGTCCTCGAGTCCTGGCCACGCGCGCGACGACGACTAGATCATCACTCACTTCATTCAACAATATCGAGCACGAACCGGCGATGCTGCTTCACACCGGCAGCGTAAACCAGCGAGCGCAATGCACGCACGGTGCGGCCCTGTTTGCCGATCACTTTGCCCATGTCCGGCTGGGCCACCCGGATTTCGATGCGCGTCATTCCATTCCGCTCGATCTCACGAACGTCAACAGCGTCCGCGTCATCAACCAGGGCCTTGACGATCATTTCGATAGTTTCGCGCATGAACAATCAATATCGTCGCGGTCAAGTCATTCGGTCGTGTGATTAACATCCGGCTCCTACGGAGCTATCGAAAATACCGAGGCATCGCAGTCGAATCTAGCGTTAGACAGCCTCGGCTTGCGATTCAGCCAGCGCAGCTTCCAACTTTGCTGCCTGCTTGATCAACTGGCGCACGGTATCAGTTGGCTGAGCCCCCTTCCCGATCCAGTATTGAATGCGTTCAGTCTTAAGATTGATCTCTGCCGGCTGACGCGTCGGATTGTAAGTACCCAGATTCTCGAGGTACGACCCGTCGCGCTTCGACTGCTTTTCCTTAACTACGATGCGATATGACGGGCGCTTCTTCGCGCCGGTGCGCATTAATCTAATTGCTAACAATGTATTTCCTCCAAAGATTGGCGGGCAGTAGCCCGCCGCTAAACGAAATTTTGGTCTTGATCGCTAGCGTCGCCGTTTCTTTTTCTTCTTCTTCCGGCGCGATGGTCCGGAGGCTAAACCGGCCAACAGCGGATCGCCATTGACTTCCATCCCGGGAATGCCGGCCATGCGCCGCATCATCTTGCCACCGAAGCCACCGCCGAACATGCCTTGCATCATGCGCCGCATCTCGGTGTACTGCTTGATCAGCGAATTCACCTGGGCGACCGTCGTGCCCGAACCGCGCGCGATACGCCGCCGCCGATTCGCGTTCAGGATCATGTGATTCAAGCGCTCTTCGCCCGTCATCGAATCAATGATCGCTTCGGTACGTTTCAGTTCCTTCTCCATTAACTCCGACTGTTCGTCAGTCAAATCCGGCATGCCGACCCCGCCGAGCAGTTGATCCGGCAACAGCTTTAGAATCTTTGAGAACGAACCGAGCTTCTTTACCTGCCTGAGTTGCGAACGAAAATCATCGAGGGTGAATTGATTCCGCTGGAGTTTCTTTAGCTGGGCTTCAGCGTCCGTCTGATCGATCTTGTCCTGAACCTCCTCGATCAGCGAGAGCACGTCGCCCATGCCGAGAATGCGCTGCGCCACCCGGTCGGGATAGAACGGTTCGAGCGCATCGTACTTCTCACCGACGCCGACGAACTTTACGGGTTGGCCCGTGACCTGTTTGATCGAGAGAGCGGCGCCGCCACGCGCATCGCCATCCATCTTGGTCAGCACCACGCCGGTTATGCCAACGCGCGCGTGAAACTCTTCGGCCGATCGCACCGCGTCCTGCCCGGTCATGGCGTCAGCAACAAAAAGGATCTCGACGGGATGCGTTTCACTTTTGATCTTGACCAACTCTTCCATCAACTCGTCGTCGATGTGCAGGCGGCCGGCGGTATCGATCAAAAGCGTGTCGTACCCGACGTCGCGCGCCTGCTTCAAAGCTTCACGCGTCAACTCGAGCGGATCGTTCGTCTCAGGCTTTTCAAAGATCGACTGGCCAGTCGCTTTCGCGATCACCCTTAATTGTTCGCGCGCCGCCGGCCGGTAAACGTCCGTGGATAGCAGCAGCGGCTTGCGTTGCTGATTCTGCGCCAGCCAGCGTGCGATCTTTCCCGTCGAAGTCGTCTTGCCGGACCCTTGCAGGCCGACAATCATCACGACGTTAGGACTGGTTTTAGTGAAGACCAGCCGTGAAGATTGTCCGCCGAGCAGTTCAACCAGTTCGTCAAAAACGATCTTGACGACTTGCTCCGAAGGCTTTAGTTCCAGCCAAACCTGTTGGCCTTCGGCTTTCTCTTTAACCGACGCGATGAAGTCTTTCGCGACTTTGTAATTAACGTCGGCTTCCAGCAGTGCCAGCCGAATCTCGCGCAAGGCCGCGTCAACATGTTCCTTCGTCAGGACGCCTTCGCCGCGCAGATTCTTCAGCGTCCGCTTTAGCTTGTGCACACCCCCAAAATTGGAGGAGAAAGAGCCCGTGCTCGGTTCTATTTCAAACCTTCAATCAAGACCGCATCGTGAAGCCATTTACCGCGAATGAAGCCGAAGTCTTTTCGATCTGGTGAGAAGGCGCAATCCTCAATTTCTACGTTACCCAAGTCTGCAATAAGAACGCGCTTGGGTTGTCAGCGAGTGTCGCCAGAGAAGGCTCTTCGACGCGTTTTTAGTAATGTGATTCAGACTCTTGTGGTCGCGTGGCCAGACAACTGTCTTCCGACAGCGCGATCACTCAACAAACTCCGCGTTAACCGAATGTGGAATAATCCCGCGTTCATGTCCTTCGACGAGCAGACGTTGAACTGCTTCGCGCCCGCGCTCGCCGTAATCGAGCGTGAGTTCATTTACCCACATCGCGACAAAACGATCCGCGAGCGCGGGATCCAGGTCGCGCGCGAACTGCATCGCATACTGCAAGGCATCTTCGCGGTTGTCGAGCGAGTATTGAATGCTCTCCTTCAGCAACCCCGAAACTTCTTTGATAGTCTCAGTGCCAAGGTCGCGGCGGATGGCATTACCGCCCATCGGCAAAGGCAGACCGTTCGTGTGTTCGTGCCACCACTCGCCGAGGTCGAGAACTTTGTGCAAACCGAGATTGTGATAGAAAAGCTGGCCCTCATGAATCAGCAACCCGGCGTCGCATCGACCCTCGGTGACTGCTTCTATGATCTGATCGAAAGGCACGACTTCGTATTTGAAATCCGGATTGAAGATGCGCAGCGCGAGAAAGGCACTGGTCAGCGTACCGGGGACCGCAATCTTCACGTTTGATAAATCAGAAGGATCGAGTTTTTCTTTTGCGACCACTATCGGACCGTAGTTGTCGCCAATCGAAGCCCCATGCGGCAGCAGAGCGTACTTGTCCGCAATATAGGCATAGGCGTGAAAGCTGACCGCGGTTACGTCATAAATTCCCTGGCGAGCTTGTTCATTCAGTGTCTGAATATCTTTGAGCACGTGCTCGAATTCCAGATCGCCGGTATCGATCTTGTTCGTCGCCAGCGCGTAAAACATAAACGCGTCATCGGAGTCGGGCGAATGAGCGAGCGTGATTGTTCGTTGTTGTGTTGCTGCTGCTGTCATGAAATCGTTATGCGACTACTGCTTTCTCGACTCGATTGTAAACGGTGTCGCGTTCGACCGCTTCGAATCCGGCCTCTTCAATCAGGCCGACCAATTCCTGCTTCGTCATTCTCACTTCATTGTTAGTTTCGACTGAATAACTTTCGGTCAATTCGCCACCGTCGGTGATCGTGCCATCGACGTCGTTGGCGCCGAAGTGCAGCGCTACTTGCGCGAGGCGCTTGCCCAGCATAACCCAGTAAGCCTTGAGGTGCGCAAAGTTGTCGAGCAGCAAACGCGATACCGCCATCGTCTTCAGCGAGTCAACGCCGGACGGGCCGGGCAAGTGCGCCATCTGCGTGTCAGGCGGATAGAAGGCCAGCGGAATGAAACATTGAAAGCCGCCGGACTTGTCCTGTTGTTCGCGCAGACGAATTAGATGGTCGACCCGGTCTTCGATCGATTCGATATGACCGTAGAGCATTGTCGCATTGGTCTTCAAACCCGCCGCGTGAACCTTGCCCGCGAGATCGAGCCAACGTTGCGCGTCGCATTTATGCGCGCAAATCATCGAACGCGTCGGCTCGCGAAAAATCTCAGCGCCGCCGCCCGGACATGAATCCAAGCCCGCATCGATCAATTGCTGAATGACGTCTTCGTCTCTCATCTTGTAGAAATGCGCGAAGTGATCCAGCTCGACCATCGTGAAGGCCTTCAAATGCAGTTGGGGATATTGCCCTTTCAGCGACGAGAGCAAATCGGTGAAATAGCTGAACGGTAACTTGGTATTTAACCCACCCGTGATGTGAAGTTCGGTTGCGCCTTCGCTTACCGCTTGACCGGCGAGGCGCAAAGAATCGTCTATGTTGTGCGTGTAGGCACCGGGCTGGCGCGGTGTCCGAAAGAAGCCGCAGAACTTGCAGTCAACGTAACAGACATTCGTCGGATTGAAATGCCGATTAACGTTGAAATAAGTCGTACGTCCGTGTCTCTGCCTGCGAACAGTGTCCGCGAGTTTACCAAGCGCGTTCAGATCAGTTGTATTGAAGAGCGCAACGCCCTCCTCGAAAGCGAGTCGTTCGCCGTTCTCTACTTTAGTGACTAGCGCCTTTAGGTTTAGATCGAAGGATTCCATAGTTCTTTCAGATCCACGGTAAGTCCGCGAAGAAGCGGCTCGCCACTGATTGCCTCAGCGTCCTTCAAGATTTCAACAGGCGCTCTCTCGCGATAGACGTAGGCTGTATGATAAAAGCACCGAAACCAATCCCGGTCCCATCCTTCTTCGCCCAATCCGCGACTGCACTCGTCAACGCTGCGTTCCTCAGACTATCGATTGCGCCATTGAGAGATTGAATCTCCCAATCGCCTTCTTGATTGCGCTCAATCACGAGTCTTTCATTGAGTTGGCAAACTGCGAGGTATTCATCTTCGCCGATCTTTTCTTGCAACGGACCAAGCCGAAGCACAAACGTCCCGAATGGAGAATCGAGCATAAGTCTGTTGATCTCTTAGAAAAACCGAGCCACCAACACTGCGGCGCCAAAAGACGCAAACAAAATCACGCTGACAAAAGCATTGGTCGTAAAAAACGCCGCGTTCAGTCTGCTCAAGTCATTAGCTTGCACGAGCGTGTGCTGGTAAATCAACAACGCGCCCGTTGCGACTACGCCGGCCACGGCCAGCAATCCCAGATTCGTCAGGAAGTATAGCGCAACCAACGCGGCAAACGCGCCCGCGTGCAAGGCGCGCGAAATCCATAACGAGCGGGCGATGCCGAATCTCGCTGGAATCGAAGATAAACCTTCGCGGCGATCAAAATCATAATCCTGACACGCGTAGAGCACGTCGAAGCCCGCCGTCCAAAGCATCACGACCAGTGAAAGCAGTAACGGCACGGGACTGTCGATGGCGCCGCGCACGGCAATCCATGCGCCCGTGGGAGCAATCGACAGACACCAGCCGAGAATTAAATGAGAAAGAATCGTCCATCGTTTGGTGTATGAATAAAGCACGACACTGGCCAAAGCAATCGGAGAAAGAATTAATGTCAGACGATTCAGCATCGCCGCGGCCAAAAGAAATAGCGCGGCAGATATCACCGTGAATGCCATCACGAAACCAACCGACAGAATTCCCGCGGGGATGGCGCGCATTTTCGTCCGCGGATTACGCGTGTCGTAGTCTTTGTCGGCGATACGATTGAAGGCCATCGCTGTCGAACGGGCCCCTACCATCGCCAAGCTGATCCAAATGATTTGCCGCGCGCTGGGTAGCCCCCGCGCCGCCAACATTGCGCCCAGAAAAGCAAATGGCAGTGCGAAGAGCGTGTGCTCAATCTTGATCATTTCGAGCGTCGTGCGAACGTTGCGGGCGATGGTAGCCATGATCCGAATAATTCGACTTTGTTATTACTAATCTCAGTTCCTGGCGGTTCGATCTTATGTTCACGACACGACGATAGGCAAGCTCATGCGGAATCCGCTTCAGAATCGATGCCTAGTTGACATCCAAACGCGGTGCTAGAATTCTCGCGAGTTGGGTTGGCCCAAATCAGCGCACTAAATGACAAGACAGCAAGCAGCAACCAAACCGAAGCCCAGGCGCACGCTTAGTGCATTTGCGCGAGCACTCTTGCGCGAGTGGCGGAAGCTTAGATTGGCCACGGCCGGCCCAACCGTAATCGTCGCCGTCTCTGGAGGCGCCGACTCAGTGGCGTTGCTTCTGGCGCTGGATGAACTAGTCAAGTCAGGCAAGCTAAATCTCACGCTGTGTGTCGCTCATCTGAATCATAAACTGCGTTTGACGAGTGACGCGGATGCGCGTTGGGTCGCGCGGCTGGCAAAGCAACTCGGTCATAAGAGTTCCCTCGGAAGTGTCGAAGTTAAGACTCTAGCGAAGAAAACAGGTGACAATCTCGAACAAGCCGCGCGTCGCGCTCGCTATGAGTTTCTCGCGAAGACCGCTAACAGAAACCGGGCGGAGATCGTCCTTACCGCACACACCATGGACGATCAAGCGGAAACCATCCTCTTGAATCTCTTGCGAGGCAGCGGTCTCGATGGGTTGGGAGGAATCGAACCGGTGCGAACGCTGGTTGAAAAAGGCGGTGCTTTGCTGGCGCGTCCTCTGCTTTCGTGGGCCAGGCGCGGCGACACTGCGACCTATTGCCGGAGCCGGGGAGTCGAGTTTCGCTCTGATGAAATGAATAACGACGAGAGGTTCGCTCGAATCCGGGTGCGCACCCAATTGTTACCGTTAATGCAATCATTCAATCCGAAGCTAGTCGAAGCCTTGGCCAGAACGGCGGAAGTTCTGCGCGAAGACAACCACGCCCTGGACAGCGCGGCTGGACGACTCTTCGAGTTGTCTATTGCGACTAACGAAAGCGCTGGTGCCGGCGGAAAAGACTGCCCGTCTTTGCGAACGGATTTACTCGCTTCGTCGCCCTCAGCGCTGCGCCGGCGGGCGCTGCGACAATGGCTCCGGCGCTGTCGCGGCGATTTGCGAAGGATCGAACGTGTCCACGTCTTGGCGGTCGAGACGCTACTGTTCGGCGACCGGGGTGGGCGAATTGTTGAGTTACCGGGCGGCGCGAAGGTTTCTCGCCGCCGCGGGCTGCTGCACTTTATTGCCTGAGAAGGTCGTTCGCCGTCTGCTCTGAACCTGAGGTCAACTGTCCGCGTACTAAACTCAAGTGTCGCGAAACAAGCCATCCGAAAGGCATAAATGGGCATCCTACGGTGCGGTTATGTCAAAGTCAGCGGGCACGTTAGATGCAGTAGTGAGTTTGGAGTCCCGCCTTCAGGCGGCTTGCTCTGAGACCTTCCGCCTGAAGGCTGGATTCCAAACTGCTCTTACAAGAAAGGCCGATTTGAGGTATCATCGGCAACGGAGGATATGAAGGATTTGAGTTCGACTGCAAGACAAATCATTTTCTGGCTTCTGATTGTGGCCGGCGCGGTTCTGATTTATAAGCTGGTCAATCCGGGCAGCAAGAACACCCAAAACATCGATCTGGTTGAGTTGTACAAGAAGATTGATACTTTCGAGCTGAAGCAGCTTACGGTCAAGGCTACCGAGACTGTTGCTATCGGCAGCGATAACACTGAATACCACGTCCAGTTGACCAACGAGCCGGCCAAGAACGACCTGTTGAAGGAAGCCAAAGAAAGCGCTCCCAACAAAGATGGGAAACCGCAGACACGTGTCGCAAAGGTCGAGGATGAATCAGGCAGCAGCAGCTACCTGTGGCCGGCGCTCTATTACCTTCTGCCGTTCGCGCTGATTTTCGGCTTCTGGATTTTCATGCTGCGACAAATGCAGTCGGGTGGCAATAAAGCGCTGTCGTTCGGAAAGTCGCGCGCGAAGCTGCTCAGCAACCAGCAAAAGCGTGTCACGTTCAAAGACGTCGCGGGTGTCGAGGAAGCCAAGGAAGAGTTGCAAGAGATTATCGAGTTCCTCAAAGAGCCACAGAAGTTTCAAAAGCTTGGTGGCCGCATTCCCAAGGGCGTGCTGATGATGGGACCGCCGGGGACGGGCAAAACCTTGCTGGCCCGCGCAATCGCCGGGGAAGCGAACGTGCCATTCTTCTCGATTTCCGGTTCAGACTTCGTTGAAATGTTCGTCGGCGTGGGCGCCTCGCGCGTGCGCGACCTGTTCGAGCAAGGCAAAAAGAATGCGCCCTGCATCATCTTCATAGATGAGATTGATGCGGTGGGCCGTCATCGCGGCGCCGGCCTCGGCGGCGGACACGACGAGCGCGAACAGACTTTGAACCAATTGCTCGTGGAGATGGACGGGTTCGAATCGAACGACGGAGTTATCCTAATCGCCTCAACTAATCGGCCTGACGTTCTCGATCCCGC
>WNGH01002023.1_pt1 | contig 22289 bp, 26 predicted proteins | sample 5400631 | NCBI WGS metagenome assembly WNGH01 (sample SAMN13153373, study PRJNA577476) | soil metagenome | isolation source: 115 cm soil or saprolite under Garry oak tree replicate 1 | place: USA:California | collected 2016-06-15
CAATGTCCGGAACCCTGGCCTTATTCAGAACCCTTTGCGCCCGCAACTCCGGAGTGCACTGCTCCCAGTCATCGAACTTGAACAGGTGAGGAATCTCTGAAAGCGGAATCAGCAATGAATAGTATTGCCGGCCGCCCATGTTTCCCCGCATAACTGGAAAGCTAACTTTCATAAGTGTGAGCCCTCGTTGTTTTATGTCGTTGTTAGTACAGCTCTCATCGTTTAGCCCTAGAGCTGATGATATATAAAATTACAGCTCTATGTCAATAGTGGAACAGCTCTTTCCAAAATAAACTACAGCTCTACGCCCAAGAACAACGAGCTGTCAACTGCCTTCTTGGCGTTGCTCATTTATATCTAACTATTGGATGTTACGGATGATTTTATATTTTCCCGACCGGAATGCAACCGCTAACCAGGGCGATCCGGCCCAAGCTTACTGGGGAATGGAAAACCTGCCACAAGCCAGCGCGTCTTCTCTGTGTTTCTTGGTCCTGGCATTGAATTAGAAGTTTTCGATGAGGATTTAACATTATTCCCGCATGAATATGGTGGCCCATATTTCATTCGAAACTGTTGTCACGATTTAATTTCTCTGTTAACAAAAATAGAAGCCTATGAAAGTTGTTTTTCGGTACTCTTCTTACACCCGATTCTCTTCACCCGAAAAATCCACGGGACGTCGTCCCTAATCTAGTTGTGCGCGTCGTCATCCAAAGAGTAGCGGAGGCTCAAGTTAGCGTGGCAAATGAAATTGTAGGCAAAATTGGGCCCGGAATGTGTGTTTTCGTCGGTATCGGCAGAAGCGACAGCGAAGCGAAGGCCAGCGCTCTCGCCGATAAAATTCGCAGCCTAAGAGTATTCGAAGATGACCAAGGAAAAATGAATCGCTCCTTGGCGGATATGCAGGGAGCGATGCTCGTCGTCTCTCAATTCACCTTGTATGCCGATTGCAAAAAGGGCAACCGCCCTTCGTTTACTGCCGCCGCTCCTCCCGCCGAAGCTCAAAGATTGTACGATCTTTTCGTAGAGCGACTGCGTAGCTCAGGGCTCAATGTAACTACCGGCAGATTTCAAGCCAAGATGAGTGTCTCGCTTGTAAATGACGGCCCGGTTACTTTCATCTTGGAAGCGTAAGATATGCATGTCGTTCTCCTTGAACCCGAGATTCCGCCGAATACAGGAAGCGTAGCGCGGCTGTGTGCCGCGACGCTTACGACACTCCACTTGATCGAGCCGTTGGGCTTTAAAATTGACGACAAACACTTGAAGCGGGCGGGTCTCGACTACTGGGAATTCGTCGACCTTCACGTGCACAAATCGTGGGCAGAATTTCGCCGGCAATTCGACAGCCAAAAGCTGCTCTATTTCTCTAAGAAAGCAACCCGATCTTATACCGCGGCTCGCTACCGAGAAGACGATTTTCTGGTTTTTGGGCCGGAGACGCGAGGTCTGCCGCAAGCGCTGCTCGATAAATATCCTGAGCGCTGCTACCTCATTCCCATGATGGGTACAGGGGTGCGCAGTTTAAACCTGTCCAATGCGGTCTCAATCGTACTTTACGAAGCTCTCCGGCAATTGGGAAAAACTTGACCCGAAAGGGCGGGCCTTGACGCCAAAAATGAATATGGTTATCTATCACTACCAAAAATTCCAATCAGAGGGGGTTCTATGAGGATTGGGGCCGCAACAACTCGCGCCCGGACATCAGGGTGTTTTTTTATATGTCTGTTTCTCCTGTCAGTCGGTATCGTGTCCTTAACAGCGGCGGCTGAAAAAACAGAACAGAATGCCGCCTCTCAGTCAAAAGAGTCCTTCAATTTAATTCTTCCGTTCAAAGACTTGACCGTGGGTCAGGGACAAGAGGTCTCGATGGACGTGGAGGTCGTCAACCGGCGAAGAGATCCGGTAGAAGTGAGCTTATCAATCGATGGCGTGCCGCAAGGTTGGGACGTAAATTTCAACTCTCGTTATCCCAGTTATCCCATTCGTTCAATTATGGTGCAGGGGAGTGACCAAACGACAAACAAGTCCACCACGGTGGAGTTCAAAGCTAAAGTTCCCGAGAACGTGAAGCCGGGAAATTATCAGATCAAGGTCACGGCTAAAGACGCCGCCGCCACGACGCAGTATGTCGAAACGGTCACCTATCGGGTGACCTCAAAGAAGGTCGAAACCGGCGGATTGCAACTTACAAGCCAGTATCCCGTGCTAACTACAGCTTCCGGCCAAACCCTCAAATTCACCGTCGACCTCAAGAACCAGACGAACAAACCCTTAACGACGTCCCTGGTCGCAAAACCTCCGCAGGGCTGGACGGTTCGGTTTAAGCCTCAATTTGGTGATCAGCAAATTTCTTCTATTCAGCTAAAGGAAAACGCGACAGAGACGTTGAGCGTGGAAATCGACTCACCGGCAAACGCGGAAGCCAAGGAGTACCCGGTGAGCGTCCAGGCTCGAGCTGGCGCGTTCGAGGCGAACGCCAATTTGAAAGTGACATTGAAGGGAACCCAGGATCTTAAAATGGGATCGGCGACCGGGACACTCAACACATCGCTGACCGCCGGCACCAAGACTCCCGTCGATTTCCTCGTCGGCAATGCGGGAACTGCTCCCATTCGTAATCTCGGTTTCATCACCAAGAAGCCTAACGACAAATGGCAGGTCGACTTTAGGCCGGACAAAATCGCCCAGCTTGACCCGGGCCAGGTGCAGCAGATTAAGATGGAGGTCCTCGCGCCGGATCGCACAATCGCCGGTGACTATCTTCTCAATCTGACCGCCAACTCTCCTGAGGTAAATAAGTCAGTTGAATTTCGCGTTACGGTTTCGACGCCGACTATCTGGAACTGGGTTGGCTTCGGCATCGTCGGTTTGGTGGTCATAGGACTGGCCGTCGTCTTTTTCCGTCTGGGCCGCAGATGAGCGCTGTTGTCGAAACCCATAATCTCACGAAGCGCTACCACGACAAGCTCGCCGTGAATACGCTCAATCTGGTGGTTCAGGAGGGAGAAATCTTTGGCTTTCTCGGGCCTAATGGAGCAGGAAAGACGACAACGATTCTCATGCTCCTGGGACTGACCGAGCCCACGTCGGGCCGGGCCTCAGTTTGCGGCTTCGATCCCACCCATGAACCCCTTGAAGTCAAGCGGCGCGTCGGTTATTTGCCCGAGAATCCCGGTTTTTATGAGGACCTCAGCGCCAGGGAAAATCTTCTCTATATGGCGCGACGAACATCTGAAGTCTTGGAGCAAGTCGGCTTGAGCGAAGACGGTCGCCGTCTGGTTCGAGAATATTCGCGAGGTATGAAACAGCGGCTGGGGATCGCCGAGGTCTTGGTGAAAAATCCCTCAGCCGTCATTCTCGACGAACCCACATTGGGCATCGATCCAGACGGCGCGATTCAAGTCCTCGAACTGATCAAAGGGTTGAACCGAGAGCACCGGCTCACTGTCATGCTCTCATCCCATCAGCTTCAACAGGTCCAACAAATCTGTAACCGCGTAGGGATCATCGTGAAAGGGAGGCTGGTCGTTCAAGGTGAAATGGACGAACTTGGCCGGGCAATTCTCAAGGGACGCCAGTGGAATTTTTTGCTGGACGTGGGCGGTGGCACCGACGGTCTCGAAAACGACCTACGCGCGATCAACGGAGTTGATGAAATCGAGAAGCGCACCCATGGCTTGTTTCTCCGTTGCACCAGGGACGTTCGTCCCGACGTCGTATCGTTGGTCGCGCGCAAAAACCTGCCGCTTCTGCAGCTTCGTTCCGAGGATCCGACCCTGGAGGAAATTTACCTAAAGTACTTTCGCGAGGCATAAAGATGGGTGTCGTCTTTTGGAAAGAACTGGCCGATCATTTCAGCAGCCGCCGATTCATGATTCTTCTGGCCCTGATTATCTTGATCGGTCTCTGGTCGACGTACGCGTCTGGTCAGGCAATCCGTCAAGACACTGAAAACAGTCCGGCGCAATATGTTTTTCTTCTCTTGTTGACGTCGGGCACTGGGACCGTGTTTTCCTTGGCAACTTTTTTGGGATTCTTCGGACCCCTAGTCGGCATCACCCTGGGTTTTGATTCCATCAGTGGCGAGTATGCCAATGGGACACTGAGTCGCGTGCTGTCGCAGCCTATTTACCGCGACAGTCTGATCAATGGAAAATTCTTCGCGGGCTTGGCGACGGTTGCCATACTCTGGGGTTCGATTCTGTTGTTAGTGATCGGGCTCGGTATCACGCTATTAGGATTCCCTCCGAACTCCGAAGAGCTGTGGCGCATGCTGATCTTTACCACGGTGGGCGTTTTTTATGTCGGCTTTTGGCTCGCGCTCGCCATGCTTTTCTCTCTGCTCTTTCAGAAAACCGTCACCGCCGCACTTGCCTCAATGGCGATCTGGCTCTTCATGACGCTCTTCGTCGTTATCGTTAGTCAAGGGATCGCAAATCTAGTTGTCCCCAATCCCACTACGCCGGAACAGCTGGCCCGTCAGGCGGATATCGAAAACATTGTCAGTCGCATCTCTCCGAGCACCCTCTTCTCGGAAAGTGTCAGTATTCTGCTGAATCCCGCAGCCCGCGTTTTTGGATTTGCGCTCCAGAGTCAGGCCGAGGGTATTCTACCGACCCCACTCGCCCTTGATCAGAGCCTCAATCTGATCTGGCCCCACATAACGACCCTGTTCGCGCTGGTGCTGGTCTGTTTCGGGATTTCGTATATCATTTTCATGCGCGCCGAGATCAGAGCGTAGGCTCCGCCCGAATCTTTCTCAACAGTATTCCTTCCCCAAACCCAACTCACGGCAGTTCTCAATTTGCGCTGGCTAGACGGCGTCTTGAAACTTCGCGGCATAATCGTTGATATATAAACTAATTGTGACTAATATTACGACAATTGACAATTCACGGGAGGCTGAATGGCGTACGCCGATTTGCGACAATATCTAGCAGCACTTGAAGAGCGGGGAAAGCTCAAGAAAGTGAAGAAAGCAGTGGATAAAGACTGGGAATTAGCTGCGGTTTGCCGGCAGCTTTTCAAGAAAATCCCACCCGAAAAAAGACCTGCACTGCTGTTCGAAAACGTGAACGGGTTCAACATTCCGGTCGCAGCCGGCGTGCTCGGAGCCTCTAAAGAGATTTATGCAATTGGCTTAGAGACCGACTCGGTCGAGGGAATCAATCGGAAGTGGGAGCACGCACTGGAGCATCCGATCTCACCAAGAATGGTGAAATCCGGCGCTTGCAAAGAGAATATTCTATATGGCGACCAGGTGAATATTCTCAAACTGCCGGTGCCCATATGGACAGTCGGAGAAGATCCAGGTCCATTCTTCACGTCACCGTACGTGATCACCAAAGACCCGGAAAGCGGCCAGCGCAACGTGGGAACCTACCGGATGCAGGTCAAAGGCCCCAACAAAACCGGCTTCCTGATCGGCGCGCACCAGGATGCCTCGTGGCACATCAGAAAAAACAATCAACAGAATAAACCGACGCCGGTTGCGGTGGTAATCGGCGCCGACCCATCGATAGGCTACGTTTCGGTATCAAAAATGTCGGAAGCACTGGACGAATTTGCGGTAGCTGGGGCATTGCGCGGAGAACCGGTTGACCTGGTCCCCTGCGAGACGGTGCCATTGGAGGTTCCCGCCACGGCCGAAATCGTGCTGGAAGGAGAAATCCCCGCGAACGCTTCGGAGCATGAGGGGCCGTTCGGCGAATATACCGGTTACATGGGTCCCGCCGGCAACGAACCTTTCTTTAACATCAAATGTATGACGTTTCGCAACCATCCCGTTTACCAGGCTTTCATCAGCCAGATGCCCCCGTCCGAATCTAGCTGTATTCGCGCGGTCGGTCGTGAATGGCCGCTATTTAAGCATCTCAAGCATACATTGCGGCTTCCCGTCAAAGACGTCAGGCTCAAGGAAGCCGGCGGCAGCGGCGCCTACGTAGTGGTCTCACTACACAAACAGTTCACGGGCCAGGTGAGGCAATTGATGTACGGAATCTGGTCGATGCGAACCGGCTTTGGCAAATTTACAGTGGTGGTGGATGACGATATCGACGTCTGGGACGACTTTGCAATCGACTGGGCACTGAGTTGGAGAGTTAGGCCGGATCGCGACGTTTACATCGAAAAGGACGTTCAGGCGGTCGGTCTGGATCCTTCCCAGGGCCCGCCATCCGTGCCTCAACATCACCCGAGCCGCTACATCGGTTCCCGGGTCGCCATCGACGCCACCCGCAAACACGAATATCCCGCAGTATCGTTACCCCCGAAGGAACACTTGGACATCGTCGCGAGCAAGTGGAAAGAATATGCAATTGAGGACTAAACAGTTGAAGCAGTTCAAACCGTTGAAAGCGTGCAACTCATCCAATGCCACTGGTTTTATTTCGTGCTTAAACGTCTTGCACTGTTGAAAGGATTGAACGGCTTGAACGCCCAACGGCTAGTAGCCGGCTGAGCGCATCTTTTTCGCCGCCGCCATGATCGACTCGATGATCTTCTTATAACCCGTGCAGCGGCACAGGTTGCCGTGCATGAAATGCTTCAGTTCGTCTTCGGTGGGTTTTGAATTCTCATCCAGAAGCGCTTTCGCCGCGAGAATCATCCCCGGGGTGCAGAAGCCGCACTGGAAGCCTCCATGTTCAATGAACGCCTCTTGCAGCGGATGAAGTTTGCCGTCTTCGGCCAAGCCTTCGATAGTTAGCACCGATCTATCCCTAACCTCGAAAGCCAGGGTCGTACAGGCGCTGACGGGACGCCCGTCCACGAGTAGCGTACAAGCTCCGCAGACTTGGACGTCGCAGGACCTTTTGACGCCCGTTAGACCCAGCCGTTCGCGGACGACGTCGAGCAACAACTCATGAGGTTCGACTTCGAGCTCCTGTAAACGTCCATTCAACGTAAAGGAAACCGGAATAGTCTGAGTATCCGCGCGTCTGGACATCGCTTTGGACATTTAAATCCCCACTCTTTCCCTCAACACTGGCTCACGGCGTTTTGAAAAGCTCGCTTCAGCAACACTCCGACGATGTGCTCTTTGTATTCCTGAGAACCGTGAAGATCGCTGATCGCCCGCGCCGCGCGTCCTGCAACTTCTCCAGCCTCTGCCAACCTGTGTACCGCCTCATCCGTGCTCTTGCCTTTAAGTATGGCCTCCGATTCCGGTACGCTTTTCGGCGCCGGCCCGGCGCACCCTACCGCGATCTTGATCTCGCCCACCGATTTCCCATCGTCGCTTAGCGTGAGCGCGACGGCAACCCCCACACTGGGTCTTTCCAAATAACCAAATTTGAGATAGGCAACCCCGGATTTCGCCTTGGGCACCGGCACCTGAATTTCCGTCAGCATCTCATCCGCTTCCAAACAGGTCTCGTAGGCATCAACGAAAAACGCTTCAGCGGTGATTTCCCGCTTGGATGAAGATTTTTCCGCCACCATCTTCGCTCCCAGGGCCATCAGCAGGATTCCAGGATCGGCGTGTGGCTCGGCAAAGCAGAGGTTCCCGCCAAGAGTTCCCACCTGCCGAACACGGACATTAGCTACATTCTTTTCGAGCTTCACCAGAGCGGGAAGCCGCTGCTGCAGCACCGGCGCCGTCTCCAATTGACGGTGCGTGCAAAGCGCGCCGATATGCGCCGTACCATTATCAAGTTTGACTTCGTTCAACCCCGTGAGTTTTTTGACATTGATAAGCCGTTCGTACTGGACAAGACCTTCTTTCATCGCCAGCAGCAACTCCGTTCCGCCGGCATAGACTTTCGCGGATTCGCCAAATCGCGCCAACAGCTCGGATACTTCGCGCACGGTCTCGGGTTCCTCCAAGCGGAATCGACGCAACATCCTAAGAATCTCCTTCCAGTTGCTTCTTCACGGCTTGGGCAAATTCATCCAGCACTTGATCGGCTTTTCTCTTAATGATGCCGTGCCCCAACGCTGCCAGCTTACCCAGAATATCCACTCCCGCGACGAATCCAAGCATGGTCTTGCCGTCTTGCTCTCGGAGGTGGACATTCAACTCAATCTTCATCCGGCTGCCAATCTTGTTATCCGCTCCCGAGGCCTGGGCTTTGATCCGCGACAGTTCTTCCGTCTCTAAGACTTCAATGGTCGTTGGAAATTCCACACGAAAGGGGCCTACCTTTTCAACCATCGTCGCCGAATAGCGTTTACCCGCTTCTACGGTTTTCGCTTCCTTGCATCCGGGAACACAAGCGATAAAGCGATCCACGTCCCAGATAAAGTTCCAAACTTTTTCTCTGGGCGCGAGGATTTCTACTTCTTTTTCGAATCGCAACTGATGGCCTCCTGGTATTTTTTGCTATCAGAACTCCGTCCAGCGCGCAAGCGAAGCATGAGCTTTGGAGCTAATCACAACCGGCTGGATTTCCTACAAACACCCGCCTGAGAGTGTTATCGGGGAAGAAGCGCGATCGCGGAATTAACCGCGCTAAGGTGAGAGCGTGTTACGCCCCTGCGGCGTCGTTTACTTCTTTCAGCTCTTTGCTGAGGTAAATCTTGAGTTTCTTTTTCACCCGTTCTTCGATTTGACGCACCCGCTCACGACTAATACCGTATTTTTCGCCGATTTCTCTAAGCGTCAGTGGCTCTTCATTCAGCAGCCTTTCCCGGTAGATGACTAACTCTTTGTCCTTCAAATTCTTGGCGAAGAGTTCCTTCTTCTCTCGGAGTAGATCGCTATATTGCGTCTCGGCAAACTGCTCCTCCGGGCTTTGTTTATCGTCGGGCAGAAAATTTAGCAGGGTGGCCTCGTCATCGTCGCCGATAGGCATATCCACCGACAGATCTCGACTAGCCAGTCGTTGTTCCATTTCCACGACTTCGTCTTCTTTAACATTAAGCCGCTGAGCCAGAAGCTTGGGTCCCGGAGTCAGTCCTTCCGCCTCGATCTTCTCCTTCTCCTTTTGTAAGTTAAAAAACAATTTGCGCTGTGCCTGGGTGGTGCCGATCTTCACCATGCGCCAGTCATTCATAATGTAACGAATCATATAGGCACGAACCCACCACACCGCGTAGGACGGGAACCGGACGCCGCGGTACGGATCAAAATTCTTTACGGCTTCCATCAATCCCATGTTCCCCTCTTGGATAAGATCAAGAAGACTTTTGAAGGCTTTTTGGTACTCGCGCGCGATCATGACAACGAGACGAAGATTGGACGTAACCAGCTTGTAGGCCGCTTCGACGTTACCATATTCTTTGTATTCGACCGCTAACCGATGTTCTTCTTCCCGGCTCAGCAGTGGAAATCGGCGGATTTCGGCCAGGTAGCGCTGAAGAGGATCGAACGCGACGAGGGCTTTGCTCCTCGAATCGACATCTTTATCGTCATCGATGATGTCTTTGGAAAGATCGATTTGAGGCAAAGGTAGGTCTCTTTGCGGGTCTTTTTCTTCTCCGGCCATGAGCGGTTCCTCAATTCCCACTACCAAAGAACCCCTTGCCAGCTATTGGAGCTGTTTCCAACTATACGTTGATTGAAGAAGTTTGGAACCAAAGGAGAAAAATGAGCTAGGGCTCACTGGTTGTTGCTCTCCGAACCTTGCCGTCCGCGATTTCTCTCAGGGCGACGACGACTTCGCGGTTATCTGATTCAATTAGCGGCTTTGCGCCCTTGAAGAGTTGTCTCGCTCTTTTGGAGGCTAACATGACCAATTCAAACCTGTTGTTAACCTTTTGCGAGCAATCCTCGACAGTGATTCGGGACATCGAATTCTCCTTTGTTTGCGTACAGAGGGATTGAACCAGATTTTGGCCCAGCAGTCAATTCAATAGCGCCGGGATGTTACCGTGCTATCAACGAATTTTCGGCTCCAAAGTTCCGCCGGGCCAGGGATGCGATGTTCGCTTCGCCTTAAAGGCGAGGAGTTTTCACAATCCCCCAAGGCGATACAGAGGATCGAAGGGAAGTACTATGGGTGGAACTAAAAAAGGTATGTCAGTGCTCGATTTGTTTGCAGGCTTTGGTCTTTGCGAAGGCCATATCGAGAGCAAGTCCGGTAACGATCGCCTGCCAAGCATCATCTTCAGACAATCCTCTATTCTTAATAGAACGCCAAAGATAGATGATCTCCTCTTCGGTGACGCTATCAAAGACATCCTGTTCACGTTCTTGATCGAGTGCAGGGATTGGATTGAATCGCATATAATTTTCCTTGGTGGACAGACTCTCGGCTAGGAGAAAGAAGCAAGTAAGATGCCAGGCGCCTAAGTAACTGAAAATACGTGGCGTCGTACCTCTGACAAGGACTTGGATGGGTAAAATCTACGCGAAGATTGTCGATTTTGGCTCAAAAAGTTGACAATAACTGTAGGGCTCGACGCACAACAGGCACCGAATTCCAGACGGTCTAGCCGATAACTGCAACGCCGGAAATCTCGATCATACAATCCGGGTTATATAGCCGCGTGACTTCGACTAGAGTGATAGCAGGGAAGTATTTTCCGAACACCTCGCGATAGGCGGCTCCGAGCGGCTGCTTATTATTCCAGTAGGCCTGCAAGTCAGTAATGTAGATTGTCAAAACTGCATAGTCGTTGGCCCGTCCCCCGGCTGCTTCAACCGCTGTCTTGAGATTTTGCATGACCTGGCTAAACTGCGCCACCAAATCTCCCCTACCTACGACTTCGCCGTTGGCATCGAACGGTGCCTGCCCGGCAACGTGAATAATTTTTCCACCCGTAATCTTGGCCACATGAGCGTAGCCGACTGGAGACTCCAAGCCCTCGGGGTTCAATAATTCAAACGGCATCTAAGCTCCCTCCCCGGTCGTTACCGGAGTCCAATAGTTGATGAAGCTTCTCATCTCGCCGACGACATCTTCCGAGGCCGCCACATAGGGAAGAATAATTCGTGTCGCGCCGGCGGCTCTATAAGGTGCAATTTGTTCAACAACCTCCTCCGCGGAAGTGGCAGCCACCAAAGGTAAGCCATCGAAGAGCCGGTCCGTGATCAATTTTCGCGCGGCGTGAAATCCACCCGACTTCCACGCCGAACGCATCGCTTCAACTTCGGATGCGAAACCCATGCGTCCCAGGAGATCGCGGTAGTAGTCTGCCAGCGCATAATATGTAAGCGCATGACTCAATGCTTCACGGGCCGCATCGTAAGTGTGGGCGATGGAGCATCGGATCTTGCAGATGATCTCCATGGCAGCCGGGTCCTTTCGGGCCTCTCGAGCCCCTTGCCTAACTGCGTCAGCGATTCGCCGGATCTCAGCGGGATTGGCCATGTTGATCAAAACACCATCGGTGATACTACCCGCCAATCGACTCATCTTCGGACCGAAAGCCGCCAAGTAGACTGGAATCGGGCTCATCGCGGGTTTGAATGCCATTTTGAAACCATGAGAGGTGAAATATCTCCCGTCAAAATCGAGCTTCTCTCCTCTCACCCCGCGCCGGACGATTTCGAGATATTCTTGGAGGCGACTCATGGGATGGTCCATGGTAACCCCATGCCATTTTGCGATGGTCGGGTTGGATACGCCTATGCCGAGCAGAAAGCGGCCTCGAGATAGTTCGTCGAGTCCAACGGCTTGAAGCGCCAGGGTCGCCGGCGTCCGCCCAAGAATGTGGTATACCGCGGAGCCGATCTTCATTCGGTTCGTGACGGCAGCAACGGCAGACAACATGACCGTCGGATCTTTGTTGTTAGCTTCACCGCCCCAGACGCAACCGAACCCGTGCGCCTCTGCCGACCGAGCGAGCTCCGGTATAGCATCCATGGGCAGCTGGGCGCCTGAATTAAATTCGATATCGATTTGCATCGCCGGCACTCAAAGTCAAACCATCGGCAGAATAAACATTCAGCCCTTCCGCATCACAAGTAGCTCGTCGGTAAATTAGTCTTCAAGATCTCGATCTTCTCCGTCTTCTCGATGTAACGTATGAAGCGGTACTTATTTTCTATTTCATCCATCGGATATGGCGAAACCTCGATCCGCCCGGTTTCAACCTTCGCGCCGATAAAAGTTAGCTGGCGTTCCGCCAGCGCGCGCGACACGGCTTCAGCAAAAGATTCGACTGAATGCGCCCAAAGAGTATGCTGGATTCCTGCCGCACGGGCCATGGCGACTAAATCCGCGCCGTGGGCGGTAGCGGTTTCTCCGCAGCCCGACGCTTCATAGACCTGGTTATCGAAGACTATATGAATGAGATTCGTTGGATTCATCCGCGCTATGGTCGGGAGCGAGCAGAGATTCATCAATAAAGATCCATCTCCGTCAAGCGCGATCACCTTGCGCTGCGGCAAACCCAGAGCCATGCCCAGCGCGATGGAAGAGCAGAGCCCCAACGTTCTGACACGAAAATTCCCGTCGCCGGGTCGAAGGGCGTTCCACTCTAACGTCGTCGCCCCGGCGGAACTCACGACTAAAGCATCCTTCGCTTCACCGGATAACGCCTTCAAGCAATCAAATCGTCTCATCGCTTTCTACTTCCGCTCGTTGATTTGGAGAGGACATTGAGAGGTTGTGGGTCTCAAATAGCGCCTGCGGCAGGCCGGCGGCCCAGAACTTCCTTGGTGAGCAAAAGCGCCACCGGCCGCTTGGAATCTTCGGCCAGGACTTGGGCTCGTTGGATCACTTCCTTTGCTTGTGCAAGTTCGCGCAACGTGTAGAAACGGATGCCCATTGCATTCAATACCGGCTCAGTCATACCGCCGCTCGTGCTGAATGTGCGATCGCCGATATCCCCCGCGTAATAGATCATCAGCAGAAGGGGAATCTGGTATTGCAGTAAAGTGCTGACGATGGCGTTGTTGCTATTGAAGAAGCCCCCGTTTTGCATGACAACCGTGCACTTCTTGCCCACGAGATAAGCCCCGGCACAGATGCCTATTCCCTCTTCCTCCCGACATAACGGCACGTGAATGACGTCCCGATCCTGCTCGATCAAGCGCAAAAGCTCCGCCAGATTGATGTCCGGTAAGCTGGCTATCAGATTGATGCCGGCTTCTTTTAATCCGCTCAGTATGGTTCTTGCTGCTGCGTCTACCTTCAATCGATCTTTCCGCTTCTGATTGATAAACCCGCTTAACACCAAACTGCCGGCAGATCAACCGGGGTTCTTTGCGCCAATGGCACTTTTCCTTTCGGGAAAATCTTAGTATAAAGTCCTCGTAAACTCGCCGCATTCAAAGAGCGAAAGGATCAACAGACTCGGACAAACAGCCAGAAAGGAGAAAAAAATGATCAAACTTTACGATTTTAAATCGTCGCCTAACTGTCAACGGGTCAAGGTCGTCTTGGCGGAAAAGAATCTGCCATACGATATAGTTCCCATCGATCTAAGAAAGGGCGAGCAAAAGACGCCCGAATACCTGAAGCTCAATCCCTACGGTAAAGTTCCCGTCCTGACAGATGACTCTACCGTACTCTACGAGTCCTGCATCATCAACGAGTATTTGAACGAAAAATACCCAAATCCGTCCCTCATGCCCGCCGATTTGGAGAAACGGGCAAAGGTGCGTATCCTGATCGATTACGGAATGGCTCACTTGGACGGGCCTTATCAGAAACTCCGCATGGAACTGATGAAGGAGCCAAAGGAACAAAATGCGCAGGTCATTGATGCGGCCAAAAGCGAGCTACGTAAGCTTTTACAACATCTGGAGAATGAAATCGGCGACCAACCGTATTTATGCGGCGACTTCTCTTTGGTAGACGCCGCGCTGATACCACGTTTCACGCGCCTCGAGGGTTTCGGTGTGCTTCCCGATTCCTCGCTGCCGCGTCTGGGCAAATACCTTCACAGGATGAAAGAGCGACCGTCGGTAAAAACGATTCTTTAGAAATTACAGACGGATGTTGTCCTCTTCTGTATTCACGGTGATCTAACCACGCATGGAGAAGCCGAGAAGCGGTTTCGCAGCCAACCTCTTTTCGGCTCTCCTTCGCCCATTTATACGCGGCCTCGACAAGTCCTCGCTGCCAAAGTACGAAGGCAAACTTTCTATTCCGGGACTAACAAACAAGGTCAGCGTCTTCTGGGGAAGCCATGGCGTGCCGCATGTCTTCGCCACCAACGAGCGCGATCTATTTCTGGCGCAGGGTTATCTCCACGCCCAGGAGAGACTCTGGCAGATGGACATGAGCCGTCGATTTCTGAGCGGCCGTTTGACCGAGATATTCGGCAGCTTTGCGGTTCCCTGGAAAGAGTTATCCAGCCACTTTCGCGGCTGCGATACCATAGAGTTCGATTACTTCATGCGGCTTATAGGAATCCGCCGCGCCGCGCTGGCATCGATGGAAGTCCTCGCCGATGCCGATGGGCAACGACTCCAAGCCTATAGCGACGGCATCAATGGCTATAGCGAACGGTGCGGCAAGAAACTCCCATGGGAGTTTCGCGTGCTGCGCTACCAACCCGAACCATGGCAGCCGGAAGATTGCTTGACTATCAGCAAAGGTTTTGCCCTCCTGCTCTCCCCGGCTCTATTTACACGGCTGAACATGATCGCTCTTGCAGCCAAGTTGGAAGGTCAAACGGAAAAACTTCGCTCCCTATGCCCGTCGTACCCGGAGAATGCGCCAACGATTACCCGCGCCATGTGGGACTCAACTCTGGAGCTCAGGCGCTTTGTGAGCGGTACTTTCGCTGGTAGCGATGGGCATCCGGCGGGTCATGGCAGTAACAGTTGGGTTGTTGCACCCGGTCGTTCAGCGACTGGCAATCCTATCCTTTGCAACGATCCCCATTTGCGTATGACGCTTCCGTCCATTTGGTACCTGATGCATCTCAAAGCAGAGCCGCATCCAAGTCAGCTGGACGGCTATGAGGCATGGGGCGCGTCCATTCCCGGTTCGCCCTACATTCAAATAGGCCACAACCGCTGCATTGCTTGGGGCATCACCGCAGCCTTATGCGACGATGTCGAAATTTACCGCGAGAAGATCCATCCGCTGGAGCCGAATCGTTACCTCGTCGGCAACGAGTGGCTAACTATCAAGAATTGGGATGAGCAAATTCGAATCAGAGGGAAGGGTGACACTAACAGAGTGGTGCGGTCTACTATACATGGCCCGATCATCAGCGATTTCGGCCAAGGCGGTCCTTCAGGGGAAACTCTCTCGATGCGTTGGACCGCCCACGAGCCCGGCCAAGATTCTCGCTGTCTTTACGGCATAAACCGCGCACGATGCTGGGATGAATTCTTAACCAGCCTGTCCTATCAAGCTGCCCCTACCTTGAACTACGTTTTTGCCGACCAACAAGGAAACATCGGCTACAGTCTTGCCGGCAAGATCCCCATACGATCCCAAGTCCCGTCTCTGCTTCCTCTGGATGGCTGGAATCAAAAGAACGAGTGGAAAGGCTATGTTGCGTTCGATGAGCTTCCTCGACTCTACAATCCGCGCGAAGGCGCGATCGCCACCGCCAATCACCGAATCGTAAACTCCTCCTACCCTTATTATCTCTCCCATTTTTTCGAGCCGCCCCATCGCATTCACCGCATCCAAGAACTTTTGACCTCGAAAGAGCACTTCACGATTGATGAGATGGCGGCCATGCAAATGGATCTGGTTTCTCTTCATGCCAAACGTTGCATCGATATCTTGAAGCTCGATTTGGTGCAGCTTAAAAGCGACAATCCGAGGCTCGACGATGCAGCCCATCGGCTGCTCCGCTGGGATGGGAAGTGTCACGAAAAGAGCGTCGAAGCGACTCTCTTTCACGTGTTCTATCGCCGCCTTATGGCAAACCTATTCGTTCCCGCCCTCGGCCAGGAACTCTTCGAAGCCTATGGCGAAATTTTTAACCAGTGCCTAACCCCAACCGATCAAATCCTCGGCGATCCCAACTCACCATGGTTTTCGGCCCAATCTCGAAGCGAGCTTGTCGCAAAATCACTGCAAGAGACCTGTGAAGAATTGACGCAAGCCTTCGGCGATAATATGGCAAACTGGAAATGGGGCAGGATTCACACTTTGATACTGAGCCACTCTTTAGGTCGCATCAAACTACTTCGGCCGATGCTCGCCACCGGGCCTGTCTCTTCGCCGGGAGATGGCGCAACTATCAACATGGGCTTTTACCGCCATTCGAGTTCGTATCAGCACACGGTGGGAGCTTCACTCAGATTTATCATCGACGTCGGCCGTTGGGATCAATCCAGGTTCGTTCTCCTTTCCGGCCAATCCGGCCACTTGTTTTCACCTTATTACCGGGACCAAACGGCTCTCTGGCGCAACGGCCAAAGTATCCGCATTCATTGTAGCGACAACGAAATGGCTTCGGCACAATCCTTAGTTCTCGAGCCCATACCATCGGCGGTTCCTTGACTCCGGCATTGCGCATGTCTATAAGAGGCCTTCCCGGTACCCGCTTCACATGACGCGACTTTTGACAGTATTTCATGCGGCAGCCCTCTGGCTAATTTTACTCGCTTTGCCCATTGCGCTCGCTGCAGCCGAGCGCAAGATAGTCGTTGCCGGCGCTCAATCGCTCGCCCCTTTGGCGGAAAAATATTCGACCGAATTTCGGAAAACTCACCCGTCGGTTGAGATCGAGATTCGGCCTGCGAATTCCAACTACGCTCTAAACGCCGTGCGTAATGGAGAAATCCAGATCGGCCTCGTCACGCGAAATCTCGGTGCCAGCGAAACCAGGGGCCTCAATATTGCCCCTATCGGCCATGACGCCATTATTTTGCTGAGCTACCCGTGGAACCCTGTTGCCAATCTGACGTTAGAACAGCTACGAGAAATCTATTTGGGCAAGATTACGAGCTGGAAGGAAGTCGGCGGTGAAGACCAAGGAGTCGTAGCACTCACGCGGGAGCCCGGTTCGAGTCTGCATAAAATGTTTGTCCAAAGCCTTTTCGGAAAGGATGGCGGCGATCGCGAAAAGGCTTTCGTCTTACGGGCCAGCAAAGATAAAGTATTGAGAACGATAAAACGGGTGCGCGGATCTCTGGGCTACGGGATTGTCAGTCTCGAAGAAGCTCAAGCTGAAGGCGTTACAGTGATGGCCGTCGACGGAACGCCTCCCTCGACATCAAATATTCAGTCGGCCCTTTATCCGCTGACTCGACCGCAGCTTTTGATTTCTAAAGCAAGCGCGGAGGGAACCGTTCAGCGGTGGATCGCAGGGTTCGAAAAATTCGTTCGTCGTCATCCTCAACCAGAGAACCATTAATGCGCAGCCTCCTTCATAAACTTCTACTTTCTTCGTTGCTCATTATCCTGCTGCCTATGGGTCTGGCAATTCTGTGGAGCTCAAAAACTCTCACCACCGTACTCGAACGCCGCTTTGCCGAGAAATCGCGAGCCCAGGCTGAACAGGTAGAGCTACTCCTGGGTGAAAGAAAGGAGACAGCCACCGGACTGGTTCATTGGATCGCAGAGATGCCCGGAGTCAGAGACGCGCTCAAAACCAACGATCGCGCCAGACTGTTCCAACATCTGCTTCCCTTGGTCGGCTCGATCCAGCTGGACTTCATTGAAATCTTGGACTCCGCTGGGAGAATTTTTCTGCGCGTTCATGATCCCACCCGGTACGGAGATCGTCCCAAGCTTACAAGAGATATCCAGCAGCTCCTGCGGGGAACGGGAGACTTCGCTAACTACGGCGTCGAAGAGCGCGAAGGTAAAGCGTACCTTCGTGCCGTAGAGACCATTGACGGCGATCGAACCTTGGGCATCGTCAGCGCCGGTTACGCGCTCAACCGCGACCTCATCAAAAAGCTCGAGCAAGTCGCCGGCGGCAAAGTCTTTGTGGCAATCGGTAGTCGCACCTATTCCGCCGACAGGCCAGGTCAACAATCCAAACCACTTGCGCCGATCTCCACGGTCGCGTCCAATGATCGCGAATCGCTCTGGCATCGTAACATTCCGTCGCCTTCTCTGGAGATCCGTCTGCCGCTGATAACCGATCGCGGGACCGAAGGTTCTATCTCGATCTTCTATCCGTCTCAGGAGATGACGGCGACCATCAACACACTTCAAAGAACTCTTGCCGTCGTTGCCCTCGTTGGCATCGCCCTGGCGCTTGCAGCCTCGTGGTTTATGAGCCGCCGTCTAACTCGACCGCTTAAGGAGCTGGTATCGCGCACCCAACAGGTTGGCGCGGGCAACTATGAAGGGGCCGTGAGCACGCAGTCGGGGGACGAAATCGGCGCCTTGGCTGCATCGTTCAATTGCATGCTGGAAGAGCTCCGCCGGTCCAAAGCCGAAGTGGAAGGCTACCGCGGGGAGTTGGAACGAAAAGTCGCTGAGCGGAGCGAGCAGCTAAACGAAACCGAGAAGAAGAGAGCGGCCATGGCACACATGATCGCCCACGACCTTAAGAATCCACTGCTTGGTATCAAGAAAACCCTGGAGCGGGTGGAGCAGACGCCTGACGAGTTCAGCGGAAACCAAGGAAAAAAGATTTTGACCGATCTGTTAAGCGCCGGCGACCTGGTTATCGGCATGGTGAATGAAATGCTGGACCTGTATCGCTCGGACTTTGGCGATATACCACTCTCTCGATCCGCTTTTCGAGTCGAGGAAATCATCCAGACAAGCCTGAGGATCCTAGGGCCGGATCTTGAAGAGAAAGCGATTCAAGTGCCGATATATTCAAATCCCGAACACATCTCCGTGGTGGCCGACAAGCGGAGATTGTCGCGCCTCCTGATCAATCTCTTAAGCAATGCCATCAAGTTTTCACCCGAACGAGGCCGGATATCGATCTATGCCGCCGTCCGGGAGCAAAATGGATCAGGCTTTAGGGTCGAGCTGCGAGTCGAGGACGAAGGAGTTGGCATACCGGAACGAGACCTGCCGAGAATCTTCGACCGCTTTTATTCCCAAGATAAGGCTGAAGCAGGTACCGGTTTGGGTCTGCCTTATTGCAAACTCGTCGCCGAAGCCCACGGCGGGAGTATCTCGGCGGAAAACCGCAAACACGGAGGCTTCTCCGTATCGGTGCTTCTGCCGATGCAAGCCTGGGAAACCGAGGGATTCCATGCCGCTTAGACTGTTGATCGCCGACGATGAGAGGCTGTTCAGGCAAAGCTTGCGAATACTGCTCGAAACCGCCAAGGATATCGCAGTCGTCGCAGAGGCCGCGGATGGCCAAGAGGCGGTCGTCAAGGCCAAACAGACTCAGCCTGATATGGCGCTGTTGGACGTTCGGATGCCCAAGATGGATGGGATTAAAGCCGCCAAACTCATCTCAGCGGTGGCACCGCGCACCAAGATCCTGATGCTTTCCATCCATGATGATGACGAAAAAATTGTCTCGGCCATCAGGGCGGGCGCGAGAGGCTATATTTTAAAAGACACCGATCGAGCGGACTTTATCGAGATCATACGCCACACCCACGCCGGCAAGAGCCACTCCTCTCCCTATCTTGCTCACCTTACATTGGATGAGACTTGGCGGCTCGATGATTCTTCCAGGGAGGAGAGAGAACGGCGATTTCTTGACAAATACGGGCTGTCGGATCTCGAGCTCAAGGTACTCCATCTTGTTGCAGAGGGTCTCAATAATGAAGAGATTAGTCGCCTCACTCACGTGGCGCGCGAAACCGTGAAAGGGCAATTGAAAGGGTTGTTCCGCAAGCTCCAAGTCAAAAACCGGACCGAGGCCGCTGTGCTGGCAGTTCGCGAAGGTATCGATTAGCCCCCAAATGGGGAGCCCAAAAACCCCCAGATGGGGCATTGACAGCCCCTCAAAACTGAGGGATAAAACGTTAGCCTTTTAGAACCTTTTAGAATATTTCCCGTCAAATAGCGTCCAAAAGGAGGATGGTATGAAACCGATGAAGAAAATTCTGCCGGTTGTAATGCTCACCCTTTCTTTGCTTTTAGTTTTTAGCGGCTTCGCCTCGGCTCTCGAGGTAGGAGATAAAGCTCCCGACTTTGAGCTGGACAGCACGAAGGGCGGGAAGCTCAAACTAAGCAGTCTCAAAGGCAAAAATGTGCTGATAAATTTCTATGTCTTGGATTTTAGCCCCACGTGAATCAAGGATCTGCAGGCGTCCGGTTCGGACAATTACGCGACGTTTCAGGCCGAAAACACAGAGGTCCTAGGGATAAGCGCCAATGCGCCTTTCTCACAGAAGGCTTTCGCCGATTTTGCCAAAATCAATTACCCCCTCCTGAGCGATCGGGACGGCAAGGTGATGCAGACATTCGGCGTATACGATGAGCCCAGAAGGCTCGCCAAGCGAGCGTATGTGATCATCGATAAAGAGGGGGTGGTCCGTTATCTAAATATCCGTCCCAGCAATACGGAGAAAGATCTTCTCTCTACGGAACAGTTGTTAAGCGAAGTAAAAAAAGTCAATAAGGGAAGTTAAAAAACTTTGGCGAAAAGAAAGGAGAAACAGGATGCATCGTAATCGCAAGATCCTATTGGGAATCTTATTTGCGGCACTCTCGGTTTTCACGGCTGCGGAGCTTTTCGCTCAGGCGGACGTCATCGAAAAGAGACAGAAGTTGATGAAGTCCAACAGTGAGGCTGCGAAGGCAATCAAAGCGGCGGCGGAGTCAAAGGACTACGCGACCATAGAGATGAAGGCCAAAGATATCATGGGGAACGCCGAAAAAATTCCTGACCTTTTCCCCAAAGGCAGCACGGTCGGAAAAACCAAGGCAAAACCTGAGATCTGGGAGAAAGGGGATGAATTTGCCAAGAACCCTAAGGCCCTAGCCAAAGCAGCAAGCGAACTGGCTGACGCAGCAAAAGCCAAAGACGATGCCGCGGTTGGGGTAAAGGTCAAGGCTCTTGGCGAAGCCTGCGCCAATTGCCACAAAAATTTCCGAGCGGAAAAGTACTCAGAGTAGCCGAGCAAAATTTAAAGCGACTAGCAATATCCCAACGAGAAAGCCCTTGCCTAAAGCAAGGGCTTTCTTTTTTTTAGATGCTGTAATAGTTTTTTGTGAGATCACGAGTCCTTCCCGAGGAGGAACGTAAACAATGAAGCGACTTATCTTGATTTACGCCATGGTTTGCCTAACCTGGCTTTCCCTTTTCAATTCACCCGCTTTAGCTCAGTTGACGCGGGTCAACGTGGGCTACAGCGCAGTCAGCGCGGACCAATTACCAGCGTGGGTTGCCAAAGAGAGCGGGATTTTTACCAAGAACGGTTTGGACGTGCCGCTGATTTTTTTCACCGGCGGAACTACCGCGATTCTTGCTCTCGTTTCCAAGGATGTGCCAATCACGCAGGTGTCGGGCCCAGGGCTTGTGAACAGCGCCTTGGCGGGTTCCGACGCGGTGTTTGTCGCGGCAGGAATGACTTCTTTGAATTATGTCTTGATGGGTAAGCCCGGCCTCAAGACACCGGAACAGCTGAAGGGCGGAACGCTTGCGATCAGTCGCTTCGGCTCGGCCACTGATTCCATCGCCCGCTTTGCTCTAAAAAAGATCGGCTTCACTCCGGGAAAAGACGTGACAATTGTGCAGGTGGGCAGCGGACCGGAACGGCTCAATGCGGTAATGACCGGCAAGGTAAGCGCGGCCGTGATCAATCCGCCTTCCAGCTTCATCGCCGAAAAGCGCGGATTGGCCATCATTGCAGACGTGGGCAAAATGGGATTGGTTTTTCAGCATACTGGAGCCGCTACGACCCGGAGATTTATCCGCGAGCATCCAGACACGGTTCGGAGGTATGTCAAATCCCATGTCGAGGCGGTGCACACGATGTGGACCGACAAGGAGGCAACGGTTCGTGCGTTAGGCAAGTACATGGGAAGTGGCATCGATCGAGAGATTCTGGAAAAAAGCCGGGAGAACGTGCTGACGGAAACTTTCTTCCCTAAAAAACAATACCCGAGCCTCGAAGGCCTCAAGACCGTTCTCGAAGACGTAGCCGAGCGCGACCCGCGGGCGAAGTCTGCCAAGCCGGAGCAGTTCGTCGATTTCACTTTCATCAAGGAGCTCGATCAAAGCGGCTTCATCGATGGCCTGTATAAGACAAAGTAACCTCCCCTGCCGTCACCCGTGTTAACCACCAAGAAAGGCGAGGCCGCTTCGCCCGAAATCCAAGAGTGGGCAGGCCGCATCGCCAAGCAAGTAGACAATGCAGTCACTGTAGACGTTTACTACGACAGCGACTCAAGCACCTACGTTTTGCGGCTGGCTAAAGGTGCTCGTGTTTTGGTTTTCCGTTTGTCCGAAGCTCAGGTTAATAGTTCCGGACGGGAAACTGAATGTGAAAGGACGCTGCAGCGGAAGATTAAAGATCTATGGAATTTGATCTAGGCTAGACGGCAAGAGCCGGGTGGCCATAAGCCGGTCTTGTCGATAGGCTTCAACATGTCGATTAC
>WNGH01003841.1_pt1 | contig 22283 bp, 26 predicted proteins | sample 5400631 | NCBI WGS metagenome assembly WNGH01 (sample SAMN13153373, study PRJNA577476) | soil metagenome | isolation source: 115 cm soil or saprolite under Garry oak tree replicate 1 | place: USA:California | collected 2016-06-15
GTCCGCGCACGGCGGCCAGGTCGTGGTCTCGGAGACGACGCGGGCGCTGGTCGAGGAGCATCTGCCCGACGGCCTGTCGCTGCGCGACCTGGGGACGCACCGCCTCAAGGACCTCGCCCGACCGGAGCGTCTTTACCAGCTCGTGATCCGCGGCGTGCGCGACACCTTCCCGCCGCTGCGGACGCTCGACTCGACTCCGAACAACCTGCCCACGCAGCTGACGAGCTTCATCGGCCGCGAGCAGGACGTGGCCGAGGCGCGGCGGCTGCTCGGGGGGACGCGGCTGCTCACGCTCACGGGGCCGGGCGGCATCGGCAAGACCCGACTGAGTCTCCAGCTCGCCGCGGACGTGACCCAGGACTTTCCCGACGGGGTGTTTTTCGTGCCGCTGTCGGCCGTGCAGGACCCCGAGCTGATTCCCTCGGTGATCGTCAACGTTCTTGGCATCGCGGTCTCGGGCAACCTGCGACCGCTCGACGTGGCGAAGGACTACCTGCGCGACAAGAAGGTGCTTCTGGTGATGGACAACTACGAGCAGCTCCTGCCGGACGGCGCCGGCGCCGTCTCCGAATTGCTGCACTCGAGCCGCGGCCTCAAGGTCGTGGTCAGCAGCCGAGCCGGACTTCGCGTGTACGGCGAGCAGGAGCTGCCGGTGCAGCCACTTCGCCTGCCCGACCTTCACGCCCTGCCGTCCCTCGCGGCGCTGTCGCAGTACGAGGCCGTCAAGCTCTTCATCGAGCGCGCGATGGCCGTCAAGCCCGACTTCCAGGTCACGAACGAGAACGCGCCCGCGGTGGCCGGCATATGCGAGAGGGTCGACGGCCTGCCGCTGGCGATCGAGCTCGCCGCGGCGCGGGTCAAGCTCTTCGCGCCGAAGGCCCTGCTTTCCCGGCTCGAGAAGAGTCTCCTGGTGCTCGGCGCGGGCTCCCGCGACCTGCCGGGCCGGCAGCAGACACTTGCCGGCGCGATTGCCTGGAGCTATGACATCCTCGACGAGCCGCAGAGGCGCCTCTTTCAAAGGTTCTCGGTGTTCGCACGCGGCGCGAACCTCGAGCAGGCCGAGGCTGTCTGCGGTTCGAAGGATCTCGGCATTGACGTGCTGACGGGCCTCGACGAGCTGGCCGACCAGAGCCTGCTGCGACGCATGCCCGACTACGAGGAGCCACGCCTGCTGATGCTCCAGGTCGTCCGGGAGTACGCGGCCGAGCGCCTCCAGGAAAGCGGCGAGGCGGCCGCGATCAAGGACCGCCATGCGGCCGCGTACCAGGCCCTGGCCGAGGCGGCCGCGCCGAAGCTGTTTGGGCCGGACCGCAAGACCTGGCTCGACCGCCTCGAGCGCGACGACGACAACTTCCGCGCGGCGTTCGACTGGTCGATCGCCAACGGGGATTCGGCGCGGGCGATGTCCCTCGGCGCGGCGTTCTGGCGTTTCTGGCAGATGCGCGGCCACCTCAGGGAAGGCCGGGCACGCCTGGAGGCGATCCTCGCGCTGTCCTCCGAACCGACCGAGAACAGGGCGCGCGCCCTCGAAGCCGCGGCCGGCATCGCGTACTGGCAGGCCGACATGGAGTCCTCGCAGCGCTGGTACGACGAGAACCTTGGCCTCGTCCGCGCTTCAGGCGACAAGCGCAGGCTTGCGGACGCGCTGTACAACGCGAGCTTTCCCAAGCTCGTCGGCAAGACGGACCTCGGCAACGCGCTCACCCTCGTCGAGGAGGCACTGGCCATCTTTCGAGAGCTTGGCGATGCCGCGGGCGTGGCCCGGAGTGAGTGGGCCATCGGCAATGCTCTGTACTTCAACGGCCGCAACCCCGAGGCGGCCGTTGCCCTCGACGAGGCGGTCGAGCTCAACAGGCGGCAGGACAACAGGTTCGGCGTGGGATGGGCCCTGCACACGCGCGCCATGGTGGCGCTCAAGCTGGGCGACGTCCAGAAGGCGCGCGAGTGCACGCGGCAGGGGATGGAGATCTTCTGCGAAGCGCAGGACGTCAGCGGCATGACGATCTTCCTCGACGACGCGGCGTCCGTCGCCGAGCATGTCGGCGACATGCCGGCGGCGCTCATGCTGTCAGCGGCCGCGCTCGCCAGCCGGGCCAGGACGGGGACGGACCTCGCCGGCCTTGCCGGGCTCAACGACGGCCGGGACTGGCACGCCTCGGCGGACTCGCCCGAGGACGAAATGACGTGGGCGCAAGGTCAAGCGATGACGGTCCAGGACGCGACTTCCTTCGCCCTGGGGTGGCTGAACGCGTAGCTCCCGCTAGAGCTTCTTTCTGCCCCCGAACCCCTCGCCGACCCGGTGCCAGTCCTCTAGCGCAGGGGGAACCTTGCCAGGTTCCCCCTTCGTCGCGGCGCTCAACGGCGCTTCGCAGCGATCGATTTGACCAGTCGACGCAACGCGCCGGATTCGCGCCGCTAACCCCCTCCGGAGAGGAGGCGATGCTCGAAGCATGTCCCCAGAGCACGCGTGGGTGACTCATGGGCACGCGGGTCGCGGCCGGAGCAAGTCCGACCGCGATGATGTCAGAGCTTCTTCCGGCCCCCGAACCCCTCGCCGACCCTGTGCCAGTGTTCGACACGCTCTTCGCCGAGCTTCCAGCACAGCTCGACGAGCTCGCCATCGCGGTATGACGGGAAGTCGATCAACCCCTCGAGCGGGCCCTTCAGCTGGATGCCCATGGTGTTCAGGTTCAGCACCGCCTTGAGCAGCTCTTCCTCGGCGCCCTGGACCGCGTCGCGAGCCTGCTGCGCGCGCGCGTGGTCGTCGCCGTTGGCGCTCGGTCGCTGCGCCGCGTACTCCGCCATGCGCAGCTGCTCCTCGAGATCAGGACGAAGCGACGACAGCTCCGCGATCTGCGCCACGATCGGCCGCACGCGCGGCAGCTCGCGGTTCGCCTCGTCGACGGTGTAGGTGCGGAGCCTTTGCACGGCCTCAACGATACTTCGTCCGATGGACGCTACGGACCTGCGACGCCACCTCGATGAAGCGCGTTCCGCCCATCTCGCGACCGTCGGCCCGGATGGCAAACCTCACGTCGTGCCAGTCACATTCGCGGTCGACGGCGATACCGTCTACTTCGCGGTGGATGCCAAGCCCAAACGCACGACCGACCTCAAGCGGCTCCGCAACATCGCCGCCAATCCCTCGGTGTCGGTGCTCGTCGACCACTACGAGGACGACTGGAAGCGGCTCTGGTGGGTTCGCGCTGACGGCGCCGCGCGCCTCATCGCCGACAGAGCGCGGGCGGAGCGCGCCCTCGACCTGCTTGCGCGCAAGTACCCGCAGTACCGCGACGACCGGCCGCCTGGCCCGGTGGTTGCCATCACGATCCAGAGGATGACGGGCTGGGCCGCCGCCGAGAACTCAGCCTGTTAAGACACGGCCACGATTCGTTCGACGGACTGTCCCATGTACGTGATCCGAATCGTGAATAACCCGGCACCCACGTCCCCGCGGTCGGCCAGCATGTGGACGTAGGACACTCCGAACACGCCGTCATCGATTTCGCTGCTGCCGCCAGCCGGCGTTCCGTCCGGGGCCAGCACGTCGAAGCTAAGGACCGGCATGCCCTTCGGATTGGATGGGTCGAACGGCATCGGGCGCGCAGTGTCGTCGGACGTCGCGCCGGACATGTCGATGTCGATGGCAATGGTTTCCGGCGTGTAGGTGACTGACGTGAACTTGAACCGGGCGCCGGCGATTGTCACCGGCTGAGGCGGCACCACGCTTGTGCCTTCGTCGACTCCAACGATCGCCGTCATGCGCCACGCGCCGCGCACGATGTCGCGATTGTCGACGCCAATCTGGACCGCCGACACGTTGAGAGCGATGCGCGCTCCCGTCAATTGGTCGGGCCAGGCCAGCGCGTCGAACTGAGCGACCAGATCACCGGCCAGGGTATTGCTAGACGAGTTTGCCGAGTGGTACGACCTCCCGAACTGGTCCGTGATCACGGTGTCCATGCCCAGGAACGCGATGGCGGGAGACGAGTGCACGTAGAGAACCGTTCGGGCGGAGTCGGCGAATGCACCCGTCAGGGTCAGCGTGTACCCCGATGAAGTCGAGCTAGAACCGACGACGGTCACGTGAGCGTTCGCACCGAAAGCTTCGCCCGCGATGGGGATTCGCGCGACCACCGTACCCGACGCGGGCACGAAGTACAGGACGAGAACGATCAGGACCGCCGTCGCCACGGCGCTGAGCGAGAGCCGCGGCCAGACGGGCCGGCGCGGTCGCGGCGCGGCCGCGAGGACGCGAGCCATCACCCTGCCCGCGTCGGGCGCGCCGGCGGCGAGCTTCTGCAGCCTCTCTTCCAGAAGGTCGGTCGTCATCGTGATGTCTCCTCCAGCCGCGCACGCAGACGAGCGAGCGCGCGGCGAATCGCCCTGGATGTTGAATCGGGGTTCAGACCGAACGCCTCGCCGACCTCGCGTGTGTCGAGGCCGGCGCCGTAACGCAGTGCCAGGAGCGTGCGGTCGCGCAGCGGGAGCGCGGAGAGCAACAGGCGCAGCTCCGTGTCGCGGACGTTGGCCAGCGCGATTTCCTCGACGCTCTCGGACTCGCGCGGTGTGAGCATCCCGGCTCGCACCGCCAGGTCGGCCAGGCGCTGGCGGCGGGTCGCGGCATCCTTGGCGACGTTGGCGACGATGCGCCACAGCCATCCCGCCACGGACCCACGCGATGCGTCGAACGTGCGCAGGCCGCGGATCGCGCGCAACAACGCGTCCTGGGCGAGGTCCTCGGCATCGGCGGGATTCCGGGCCATGAGGGCGGAGAAGCGGCAGACGTCGGCCGCGTACAGATGGCACAGCTGCTCCGCGGTGAGAGTCCGGCCGGCGGTCAGTGCTTCGGCGCTCGTCAGCGTGGCCACCATCCTGATTGCAAGTACCACCGCCCGGGCGCAAACCGGACAGATTGATACTTGACAAGACGGGACGTCTTGTCTAGTCTCGACTCATGGCCGTGCTCAGCAGCCGGATCCTCGAGCGAGCCCCCAGCGTGCTCGCTCGCGGAGGCAAGCCCACCGTCGGTGACTTCGCCGCCGCCGCGGGAGTCTCGCGCGCGAGCTTCTACCGCCACTTCAAATCGCGCGAGGCCCTGCTTGCGGCCCTCGACGTCACCCCCGAGCCCGAAACGCGCGAGCGCATCCTCGCGGCGGCGGTGGACAAGGTGGGAGAACAGGGTCTGAGAGCGCTGTCCATGGACGACCTCGCGGACCGCTCTGGAGTCTCGCGGGCAACGCTGTATCGCCTCTTTCCCGGCAAAGGCGCGCTGCTTGCCGCGCTGATCGAGTCGTATTCCCCGCTCGAGCCGGTCAGTCGCGTCCTCAGCTCGCACCAGGACGAACCGCCGGAAATCGTCATGCCCGAGCTGGCGCGGACCGCATATCGCGCGACCGCCGGCCGGAGCGGGTTGATCCGGGCCCTTTTCTTCGAGGTCAGCGGTCTTTCCGCCGAGACAGAGGAGGTCGCGGCGCAGGCCATCAGCAGGGTGGTCGGCCTGCTCGTGATGTACGTGACAGGCCAGATGTCCGCCGGCCGTCTGCGCCGGATGCACCCACTGATCGCCCTGCAGTCTTTGATCGGGCCGGTCTTCTTTCACATCCTGACCCGCCCGCTCGCCGAGCGGGTGCTGCACCTGGACATCGAGGGCGAGGCTGCCGTGACGCAGCTCGCCGAGGCATGGCTGCGCGCCATGGCGCCTGAGGAGGGCGGAAATTGACTGACACCTTCGCGGTCGACGTTGACGATGTCTCCAAGTCGTTCGGTTCCTTGAAAGCCCTCAACGGCGTCACGCTGCGTGTGCGCCGGGGCGAGATCTACGGCCTGCTCGGCCCCAACGGCGCCGGCAAGACCACTTTGATCCGCGCGATCTGCGGGCTGGTCGAGGCGCACGCCGGCACGGTAACCGTGCTCGGGCAGCGGATGCCGAACGTCGCCGTGCTCCGGCACATCGGCTACATGACGCAGCAGGCGGCGCTGTATCCCGCGATCTCGGTCGAAGAGAATGTGCGCTTCTTCGCCGCCATCAACGGCGCGGATGCGGGCGTGAAGGATGCGCTCGAGCTCGTCCAGCTTTACGACAGGCGGAACTCCGTCGTGTCCACGCTCAGCGGCGGCATGCGCCAGCGCTGCTCGCTGGCGTGCGCCCTTGTCCACAAGCCCGACCTCCTCCTCCTCGACGAGCCGACCGTGGGCATCGACCCGCAGCTGCGCGTCCAGTTCTGGGAGTCTTTCCGGCGCATGGCCGCAGGCGGCACCACCCTGGTCGTCTCGAGCCACGTCATGGACGAGGCCGACCGCTGTCAGCGCCTCGGCCTCATCCAGTACGGGCGCCTCCTGGCCGAGGGGACACCCGCCGACATCCGCGCGCAGGGAGGGTCGCAGAACCTCGAGGAAGCATTCCTCGCCCTGGCCGGGAGGAGCGACTCATGAGCGCGCACCGTGTCGGGGCCATCACCCGCCGCCTTCTCCAGGGATTCCGTCGGGACCGGAGGACGCTCGCGCTTCTCTTCGTCGCCCCCATCGTCATCCTCGCCCTGCTCGGTTACATGATCCGCGGCTCGAGCAGCGTTCCGACCGTCGGCATCGCCAACCAGGACACGGGCCCGGTCGGCGCGCTGGTCGCCGACTCGCTAAGGCACTCGAGCAAGATCGCAACCACTGACATCGATGCGTCGCAGGGCGAGGCGAAGCTGAAGGACGGCTCCCTTGTCGCGTACATCGTGCTGCCTTCGAACTTCAGCCAGCAGGTGCAGGCCGGCGTCGTCTCGCCCGAGGTGCACCTCGAGGGCTCACAGCCCGGCCAGGCGACGCCTGTCATCCAGGCGCTGCAGCAGGCCATGATCTTGCTCGCCTCCCAGGCCGCGGCACGCAACGTCCGCTTCGACCCGAAGTTCGACTATCTGCACGGGGGCGCGAACTACGACACGCTGGACTACTTCGGCGCGGCGTTCGTCGGCCTGATCGTCTTCTTCCTCGTCTTCGTGATCACGATCGTGTCCTTCCTCAACGAGCGCTCACAGGGCACGCTCGAGCGCTTGATGGCGAGCCCACTGCGCCGGGGCGAGATCGTGCTCGGCTACATGTTGGGGTTCACCGTGCTGGCGCTCGTGCAGGCGGTCGAGGTGCTGGTGTTCGCGCTCGCGGTCTTGAAGATCCAGAACCAGGGGAACGTGCTGCTGATCTTCTTCATGGAGTCGTTGATGGTGATCGTCGCCGTCAACCTCGGCATCTTCCTGAGCATGTTCGCGCGGTCCGAGTTCCAGGCAGTGCAGTTCATTCCGCTCGTGATCGTGCCGCAGTTCTTGCTCTCGGGCATCCTCTTCCCCGTCTCCACCGAGCCGCGGGTGCTGCAGTACATCTCCAACGTGCTGCCGCTGACGTACGCCGTGAACGGGATGCGCGACATCATGGTCAAGGGCGCCGACCTGACGTGGTCCTCGCTTCAGGTCGAGCTGGCCGTCGTCGCGGGCTTCGGCGTTCTGCTCATCATCGCCGGCACGGCCACACTGCGCCGCCGCCTTGGGTAGGCTGGAGCCGAAATGCTCCTCATCTGTTCGGGCCGCTGCGGCGGGACCCTGTTCCGCGCCCTCTTCGCCGAGGTCGACATCGACCGCACCGGCGTCTACCAGGACCACAAAGTAACCCAGCCAGGCTACGTGTGCCTCAACTGCGGCGCGCCCGCGCTGGACCTTGGTGAGGTCCCGGCCGCGCTCGACGAGGAGGCTCGCGAAGACGAGGCCAGCGCCGTGAGGGCGGACGTGCTCTGCCCTGTTTGCGAAACCATGGTCCAGCTCGACGCCAACATGGAGTGCCCGAACTGCGGCTCTCCGCTCGAGGTGGCCTGAAGGGTCGATAGTCCGGACCAACTCACGTCGGCCGGCAGTCGCAAGGCGGATAGTCCGGACTAACGGCGGCCCTATGGCCTAGGTGAGGGCTGCGGTCCCCAGCAGCACCTCACGCATCGCCCGCACCGCCGCCGCGTCCTTCTGACGCAAGGCCGCCCGCAGCGCGCGGACCGCGCGCGGCGTGTCGAGGTCGTCCGCCAGCGCGGCGTTGAACTCGGCCATGAGAGCGCGGCCTGGCACCGTCGCGCGCTTCTTTGTCCGCGCGTCGTCGGCGAGCAGCTTGCGCACGCGCTCGATCAACCTGGCCGCACCGGCGAGCCCGTCCCACCCGAACTCCCAATCGCGCCGGTAGCGGTGGGAGACGAGGTACAGCCGCACCGCCGCGGCCGGCGCGCGCTGCATCGCCTGGCTCACCTTGACGAGGTTGCCCAGCGACTTGCTCATCTTGCGGCCGTGGTAACGGACCATCCCGGTGTGCACCCAGGCCTTCGCGAACGGGACCTTGCCCGTCAACGACTCCGATTGCGCCCTCTCCGATTCGTGGTGGCTGAAGACCAGGTCGCGGCCGCCGCCGTGGATGTCGATCTGCGGACCGAGGTGGCGCATCGCCATCACCGAGCACTCGATGTGCCAGCCCGGCCGCCCGTCGCCGAACTTGGACGGCCAGGCCGGCTCGTCAGGCCCGGAGCCGCGCCACAGCGCAAAATCGAGCGCATCCCGCTTGGCGCCGGGCCCGACGGTCCCCAGCAGCTCCTCCTCGCGCAGCTTGCGGAGCATGGAGCGACGCGTGCGGTGGGACAGCTGCCCGAACTTCGGATAGGTGCTCGTGTCGAAGTAGAGCGCGTCGGTCTTGTACGCGTGCCCCGACGACTTGAGCTTCGACGCGGCGGTGAGGATCCGCGGGATCTCCTCTGACACCCGCGGCATCCTGTCCGGAGGTCGCCACCCGAGCACCGTCATGTCGCGGATGTGGACCTTCGTCTCGCGGTCGGCAAGGTCGCGCCAGTCGATGCCGTCCCGGCGGGCGCGCTGGAACAGCGGGTCGTCGACGTCGGTGATGTTCTGCACGTACTTGACGCGCGTGCCATTCGCCTCGAAGAAGCGGACCAGGACGTCGAAGATCATGAACGTGAACGCGTGGCCCATGTGACCCGAGTCGTACGGCGTCACGCCGCAGACGTACATCGTGAGCGGCGTGCCCGGCCGCGGCCCGACGGCGATCTTCCGCCGGGTCAGCGTGTCGCGGACGCGGAGGCGGACCGTCGTCAGCTCGGGCGGGCGGCCACCGCCGCGTCGGCACGCAGCGCCTCGACCTTGTCGGTCAGCTCCCAGGGCACGCCGAGGTCGTCGCGACCGAAGTGCCCGTACGCCGCGGTCGGCTTGTAGATGGGCCGCAGCAGGTCCATGTTGGCGATGATCGCACCGGGTCTGAGGTCGAAGTGCCTGCGGATGAGCTGTAGCAGCTCCTCCTCCGACCTGGAGCCGGTACCGAACGTCTCGATGGCGATCGAGGTCGGGTGCGCGCGGCCGATCGCGTACGAGACCTGCACCTCGCACCGCTCCACGAGCCCCGCCGCGACCAGGTTCTTGGCCACGTGCCGCGCCGCGTACGCCGCCGAGCGGTCGACCTTGCTCGGGTCCTTGCCGCTGAACGCTCCGCCGCCGTGCCGGGCGACGCCGCCGTAGGTGTCGACGATGATCTTGCGTCCCGTAAGTCCGGCATCGGCCGCGGGGCCGCCGACGATGAACGAGCCGCTCGGGTTGACCATGATCTTGGTCGCCGCGTCGACCACCTGGCCCTTGAGCACCGGGTCGATGACCAGCGCGCGCACGCCCTCCGCGATCTCCTTCTGCGTCGCGCTCGCGGCGTGGTGGGTGGAGACGACGATCGCCTCGATGCGCTTGGGCTTGCCGTACTCGTACTCCACCGTGACCTGTGTCTTGCCGTCCGGCCGAAGGAACGGAAGCTTGCCGTTCCTGCGGACCTCGGCCAGCTTCTTCGCCAGCCGGTTCGCGAGCGAAATCGTCAGCGGCATGAGCTCCGGCGTCTCGAGGCAGGCGAAGCCGATCATCATGCCCTGGTCGCCCGCGCCCTGCACCTCGAACGGGTCGGTGTCGGCCGCGCCTTCGCGCTGCTCGAGCGAGTGGTTGACGCCGGCGGCGATGTCCGGCGACTGCTCCTTCAGGTAGACCTGGATCAACGCGTGGTCGGCGTCGAAGCCGATGGACTCGTCGCTGTAGCCAATGGCGCGGATCGTGTCCCGGATGGTGCGCTGGATGTCGAGGTCGGCATGGGTCGTGACCTCACCGATGACGACGCACAGGCCCTTCGTGATCGCGGTCTCGCAGGCCACGCGCGCGTGTGCGTCCTGCCCGAGCATGCCGTCGAGGACCGCGTCGGAGACCTGGTCGCAGATCTTGTCGGGGTGACCTTCGGTGACTGATTCGGAGGTCAGGAGAAAAGAGCGCGAAGAGCTAAAGGATGTAGTCACAGGTCAGGATCATACCCTCTGCAATGTCCCCTCTCCCCCCAGGGGAGAGGGGTGGGGGGTGAGGGGCGAGAGAGAAGAACCTACGCGCCGTTGTGGTGCCGAGAATCCTCCGGTTCCTGCCCCAGCAGCTGCGCCTGCAAGGTGAAGATGTCGTCCAGCACGCGGTCGATCCTCCTCCCCTCCAGCCTGTGGTCGGCGATGACCCCGGCGTGCTCGAGGTTCTTGCGCAGCGCCGCGCCGAGCTCCCCGTCGATCCGGCTCTGCCCCCGCACCTGCGCCTCCTCGAGGAGCAGCAGGCACCTGTCGAGGGCCACCTGCCTCGACCGGTGAGCCCGGACGTTCATTCCGTCCCCAGCACCTCCACCCTGCCCACGGCGGTGACCCGCGCGTGCACCGGGTTGAGCGACGGGAGGGCGTACGAGTCGACGGGGTGTCCGGCGGAGGTGAACCGGGCGGGGTGGCACGGGCACGCGAGGTTGCCGTCGTTGCCGTTGAACCACAGCTCGCAAGGGAGGTGCGAGCACACCGAGGAGACGGCCGTGACGGTGTCGCCGCGCCGGAACACGAACGCGCCGATGCTGCCGGCAGTGACCCGCTTGCCCTTGCCCTCGACCAGGTCGCTCAGGGCGGCGACGTCGATCCAGCGTCCGTTCGTCGGTTCGATCGGCTGCGCCGAGGCCCGGACGGTCGCCGGCGTGAGGTCCCGACCGAGGATCGCTCCACCGGCGGCGCCCGCGGCCAGGCCAAGGCCCGCGACCAGGGCGGCGCGGCGCGTGATCCACCCTTCGGCGGGGGCCTCCTCCAACGCGAGCTCCAACCGCTTGCGGAACGCGGCGTGCATCCTCTGCGGGCCCTGGCGCATGCCCGCCAGCCGGGCCGCCGCGGTGATCGCCTCCTTCTCCAGCGCGTCTCCGCCCCGCAGCTTCAGCCGCCGGCCGCGGAGCAGTTCGGCGACTATCTTTTCGATCCGGTTCTCAGGCTTGTCGTTCATTCGGGCAGGCGCACCTTGGCCGCCGCGCGCAGTGCGCGCAGCTGCATTACCTTGATCGCTCCGACCGTGGACTTCATCTCCGCTGCGACTTCCTTTAACGAATACCCGTGCAGGAAACGCAGCTCCAGCACGCGCCGGTAGTTGTGGGACAGCTGCGCCAGGATGTTCTGCACCGTCTCCACCCCTTCCTCCGACGGCGGCGAGGTCGGGACCGCCAGCATCAGGTCCTCGTGGAGCTCGGCCTCAGACAGGCCCAGCCGGGTGCTCCAGAAGGCGCCGAGCACCGAGCGGGCGGTGGCGAACAGGTAGCCGCGGATCGCGCTCGCCGGCGCGCCCTGGCGGAGGCGCGGGATCGCCTTCAGCGCCACCTGCTGGGTGAGGTCTTCGGCATCCGCCCGGTTGCCGACCCGGGCATAGATGAACGCGTAGACGAGCTCGAGCTCGTCGAGCGCGATGTCGGTCGCGCGCGACGCGGCCGGAAGCTCGACGACACGGCCTTCCTCGCCGGCCTTCTCCTCAGCCGTCATGGCTTGCCTAGAAGAACAGGTTTCCGCAGAGGAGATATTTCGAGCTGCTGCCCTGCATGTCGGGTCCGGCGTGGACGACCACGTACCATCGCTCGCCCGTCGGCGGGAACTTGACGTTGTTGAGCGTCGTCCGAGTGTCGGCCATGCCCTGGCCGTCCGCGATCACCTGGTTCAGGGCGAACTTGATGCCGCCGCGCTGAGTCGGCGAGCAGCTGCCGACATGGATGTGTGAGACGTGGGAGGAGTCGGGCTGCAGGCCGCTGATCTTCAGCTCGATGGTCGTGCCCGTGGCGCCCGCGAAGACCGTGATTGTCCCAGCCGCCCTCACCCCCGGCTCGGGGAGGATGTTGAAGGTCACGCCGGCCGGCAAGGGTGAGTGTGTCGCGCTTGGTGTCGGCGAGGGTGAAGGGTTCGTCGCCGCCTGGCCGCCGCACGCGCCCACTCCGAGGGCGATCGCCACGATCGCGACCTGGGCTCTGACGGACGTCATTGCGGCGCGGCACCGTGTTCCGGCATTACCGCAGCAGGTTACTGGACGACCCCGCGGGAGCGGGCTGGGAATCGGCCCAGCCCGCCCGTTTGCAATCTTCGTTACGCGCGGTGGGCGGCGGGAGCAACCGGGCGGCGCCGCGTGCGCCACACCAGGTACCCCAGCACCGCGATGACGATCAGCGGACCGACCGCCCCGAGCGCGGTCACGACGTAGTTGATGGTGGCGACGAAGTTGTGGGCCGCGTCGTTCAGCGCCGTGGCGAAGCCCCAGCTGTCCGACGTGGTGCTCGCCGCGGGCGCTCCGGCCTCGGTCAGCGTCACCGACACCGAGCTGTAGGACGTGTTGTCGTCGAGGTACTTGATCTGCCCTTTGAGCTGCTCGATCTGAGCGGTGATCTGGCCGATCTGGTTCTGCACAGCGATGATGTCGTTGATGTTCTTGGCCTGGGCCAGGAGCGCGAGCATCGCCTGTCGCTGAGCCTCGGCGTTGTCCAGCCGCGCGCGCAGGTCGACGTACTGGGCGCTGACTTCGGTGCCCGTGATGTGCTCGCCCTGCACCTTGCCGACCCTGGAAAGGGCGTCGATGGTGGCGTCGAAGTTGGCGGCCGGGACCATGAAGTTGATGACCCCGGTACGGATCTGCGCCGGCTGGTCAGGCGAGGTGGGGTTGGCCTGCGCGTCGGTGCCGGCGATGTAGCCGCCCTGGCCCTCGACCAGCGTGCGGACCTCGCTGAGCTTGCTGTCGAACGACCCGGAGCTGACGCTGATGCTCAGCTGGGCCTGGCGGATGACGGGCGGCCCCTGCAGAGCCGGGACTGTGCCGGCCGGCAGAGTCCCGCCGCCGGTGGCGGTCTGGTCCGGCGCTCCTGTGCCCGTCGACGGGGCGCCTGTCGTGCCGCTGCTCGAGCCGGCGCCGTTGCTCAGGGCCGTGCCTCTCGATTGGTTGGAGTTGGCTGGGGACGCGCCTCCGCCCGCTCCGCCGCAGGCGGCCAACACCGCGAGGGTCCCTAGGACGAAAAAGGTGACGACGAGCTTCCTCATGTGAGTCGGCCTCCTGGGCGAAGAGATTTGACTGACCAAACGCCCGCAGGGTCGGGACGTAACATGGCGGCGCCATGTTGCAGGCAAGGAGCCTCGCGATCGACGTCGCCGCGCGCCGCGTCCTCTCGGACGCGAGCTTCACCGTGGCCGAAGGCGACAAGGTCGGCCTGGTCGGGCGCAACGGCGCCGGCAAGACGAGCCTGCTGAAGGTCCTCGCGGGCGAGGACGACGCGGCGGCAGGCGTCGTCCTGCGCCGGGGAACGCTGGGCTACGTGCCGCAGAACCCGCGTCCCCGGGCCGAGGCCGCCGCCACCGCGCAGTCCCACATCCTGTCCGGCAAGGGCCTCGACCGCGCGGCCGCCCACCTTGCGGACCTGCACCGCCGGCTGGAGACCGACCACTCGCCGGCGATGATCGAGCGCTACTCCGAGGCCGAGGAGCGCTACCGTCACGCCGGCGGCTACTCGGCCGAGTCGGAGGCGCGCAGGATCGTCACCGGGCTCGGGCTGCGCCTCGACCGGGTCGACCTGGCGCTGGGCGTTCTCTCGGGAGGCGAGCGGCGGCGCGTGGAGCTGGCTCGGGTCCTCTTCGCCGAGGCCGACCTGCTGCTCCTCGACGAGCCGACCAACCACCTCGACACCGACGCCAAGACGTGGTTGATGGGCTTCCTGCGCGACTATCGCGGCGCGGTCATCGTCGTCAGCCACGACCTGGCGCTGCTCGACTCCTCCATCACTCGCGTTCTGCACCTCGACTCGGGCCGGCTGATCGAGTACCGCGGCACGTACTCGCAGTACCAGGCCGCGCGCGCCATGGAGGAGAAGCGCCTTACTTCCCTGGCCGCGCGCCAGGAGGCGGAGATCAAGCGGCTCTCGCTGCTCGCCGAGGTCATGCGGCGTCAGACGGCGAAGCGGGCCAGGCAGGCGAAATCCATCTTCACCCGTGTGGAGCGGATGCAGGCGGCGCGCGTGGTCGCGCCGCGGCGCGAGCGCAAGGTGAGCGGCGTGTCGTTCGAGGTCGAGCGCCAGGACCGCCTGCTCGTCATGGGCCTGAACGGCGCGGGCAAGACTTCGCTTCTGCGCATCCTCGCGGGCGAGAGCGAGCCGAACTCGGGGTCGTTCCGGCTCGGCCACGGCGTGTCCCTCGGCTACTACGCGCAGGAGCACGAGGGCATTCGCGCGGGGGTCTCGGTGCTGGCGCACATGCGCGAGCAGGCGCCGGAGGTCGAGGAGCGCGTGCTGCGCGCGCTGCTGGGCATGTTCGGGCTGACCGGCGACATCGCGCGCCAGGACGCGGGCACGCTGTCCGGTGGTGAGAAGACGAAGCTCGCGCTCGCGCAGCTGGTCGCGGGCAAGCACAACCTGCTCCTGCTCGACGAGCCGACAAACAACCTCGACCCGCCGTCGCGGAGCGGGGTCGCGCGCGCCCTCGCGGCGTGGCCGGGGACCATGGTGATCGTCAGCCACGACCCCGAGTTCGTCGAGGCGCTGCAGCCGGGGCGCGTCATGTTCATGCCCGAAGGTCGGGTCGACTACTGGGAGGAGGACCTGCTCGACGTCGTCTCCATGGCGTGAGGTTGGAGAATTGAGGCGATGAGCGTCGAGGTCCGCGAGGTCGTGATGCCCGAGCTGCAGGGCGCGGAGGAGATCACGGTGGGCGCGTGGAGCAAGGAGCGCGGCGAGCGCATCGCCGAGGGCGAGACGTTGATGGAGGCCCACACCGACAAGGTCAACGCCGAGATCCCCTCCCCCGTCTCCGGCGTCGTCCAGGAGCTGCTGCTCGAAGTCGGCGATCCCGTCAAGCCGGGGCAGGCGATCGCGCGCATCGCGGCCGAGTAGGCAACCCTCGTTGAAGGTCGCGGTCATCGGTGGAGGCGTGGCCGGCGCCGCGACCGCGTGGCGGCTGACCAACCGCGGCGCCGACGTCGTGTGCTTCGACCGCCACTCGCCACCTCACGCCCTCGGGTCGTCGCACGGTGAGTCGCGCATCATCCGCACCGCGTACTTCGAAGGCTCGTGGTACGTGCCGATGCTGCAGGAAGTTTTTCCCATGTGGCGGGAGCTCGAAGCAGCGAGCGGCGCGCAGATCCTGACGATGACTGGCGCGCTGATGATCGGCGGCGAGAGCTCGGAGGTCGTGGTCGGCGCGATCACCTCCGCCAGGGAGCACAACCTCGACGCCGAGCTGCTGGACACCGCGGAGCTCCGCCGCCGCTACCCCGGGCACGTCGTGCGTGACGGCGACGTCGCCGTCCTCGACCGGCAGGCCGGCGTCCTGAATCCGCAGCGCGCCGTGGCGGCGATGCTGTCGCAGGTTCGGGACGTGAGGACGGAGCAGAAGGTCGACTCGATCGAGCACGTGCGCAAGGACTTCGACGCCGTCGTGGTCGCGGCGGGCCCGTGGACGCCCGAGCTCGTCGACTGGATCCCGCTCACGGTGGAACGCCAGGTCCACGGCTGGTTTTCGATCGCGCGCGACGCCGAGGCGGGCAACTGGTTCGCACCGGAACGGTTTCCCGCGTTCGTCCGCGAGTCGCCCGATTCGAAGTTCATGTACGGCATCCCCTCGCTCGACGGCAAGACGGTCAAGGTCGGCCGGCATCACCAGGGCGAGACGACCGACCCCCATCGCATCCGGCGCCGCGTCGACGAGTTCGACATCGACCCGCTTCGACTGCTCGCCGCGAAGCACCTGCGCGGCGTCAGCGGACACGTCGCGCGGACTTTGACCTGCATGTACACGAACACCCCAGACGACCACTTCGTCATCGACTTCAGCCCCGACGACCGGGGCGTCGTCGTCATCAGCGCGTGCTCAGGTCATGGGTTCAAGTTCGGACCGGTCATCGGCGACATCGCCGCCGACCTCGTGCTCGACGGCGGCACGCGGCGCGACATCTCGCACTTTTCAGCCGGCCGTTTCGCGACGACCCCGCACGTACCAGACCACCACCGTGACGGCCACCAGTAACGCGATCACGATCGCGCCTTTCTCCACCGGCCCGCTGATCCGGTCGTAATTCTTGCCGAGCGAGAAGCCGACGATCGCGAGCGCGGCGCACCACGGCAGCGCGCCGATGAACGTCAGAGCAGAGAACCGAATCAGGTCGATGCGGGCCAGGCCGGCCGGGAACGAGATGTACGTGCGGATCACCGGGAGCACGCGGCCGATGAAAACCGCGAGGAGGCCCCAGCGCCGGAACCAGCCGTCGGCGAGCTCGAGGTGGTGGCGGCGGATCCCGACGTAGCGGCCGGGGCCTAGCAGCAGCGGTTCTCCGAACCGCGCGGCGAGGACGTATGCGATCAGCGAACCGACGAGGTTTGCCACAGCACCGGCGACGATCACTGCCGTCAGCCCGCCCGGCATATGCCCCGTGGCCGCAAGCAGTCCACCGGTCGGCATCACGACCTCGCTGGGAAACGGGAATCCGCAGCTCTCGAAGACCATGAGCACGAACACGGCCAGCAGGCCGTAGCTGGCGATGAAATTGCTGACGGCCGCCGTCAAACGGTCTGGACCTGGGCTGCTTTCACCGCTCGGAATGGCAGGGTGCGGACCTGCTGGTCGTCGATCATGATCTCGAAGTTGTAGAAGCCCGGCCGGTTGATGGGCACCGTCGTGAGGTTGATGACGATGCTCGCGGAGAGATCCCAGCCGTGCGGGTACTCCGCCGGAACCTGGCGCGCGGGCAGGTTGAGGACGATGGGTTGGGGCAGCAGCGGCTTGCCGTCCTCGTCCGTGCAGTGGACCTCGACCTTGTGCGGGCGCTCCGTCTCGAGCCTTGTCGTCTGCAGTCTCAGGACGATCACCCCGCCGAACGGGGTCGGGTAGTGGTCGCGGACCAGGGTGTCGAAGCCCGCGCCCAGGATGTAGACGAGGCCGTTGGGTGGTGCCTCGGCGGCGTTGGCGAGGAGGGCCCAATCGAGTCGCATGTGTGGGCCATTATCGGTTGGCGGCGCCGTAACCCGCGACTGCCGGCGCTCGCGGCCTTCCCGGTCGATTGTTTGCCGCGACTGCCGGCGGTCGCGGGGAACCTCCGGGTTTGAGTGGGCCCGGGTGGCCTCGATCCACCGACCAGCCGATTATGAGTCGGCCGCTCTGACCAACTGAGCTACGGGCCCTCGCGGCCTGAGTCTATCGAGGCCGGGAATACCGGCCCGGCGCCGCGTATACCTGTTGATGGCAATGGTTGCGGCGGGACTCCTTGTTTTGCGGCTGGTCGTCGGCCTGACTCTCGCCGCCCACGGCGCGCAGAAGCTCTTCGGCTGGTGGGGAGGTCCGGGCATGCAGAACTGGACCGCGGGCATGACCCGAATGCGCATCCGCCCCGCGGCGCCGTGGGCGTGGATGTCGGCCCTGGCCGAGTTTCTGGGTGGCCTTGGCTTAGCCGCCGGCCTGCTCATCCCCCTCCCCAACTTCGCGATCCTCGGCGCGATGCTGGTCGCCATATCCCTCGTCCACTGGCCAAAGGGCTTCTTCAACACGAAAGGCGGGTTCGAGTTCAACCTCTCGATCATCGCGGCGATCGCGGCCGTCGCCCTGGCTGGACCCGGCGCCTACTCGCTGGACGCCATCCTGGGCATCCACTTCCCTGAACCGATCACGCTCGTGGCCGGCACCATCCTCACCGTGCTCGGCGTCGGCGTCGCGGTCGGCACGCGCAGGCCTCAACCCGCGCCCGAGAACAAGACCCAGGCCGCCTAGGCATTTTGATCAAATCGCGTGGGGTTGGGCATCCGCACAACCGCGATTTGATCAAGTCGTCGACAACCGACTAGACGGAGCCGATCACCTCGACCTCATTCCCGTCGGGGTCGTCGACGTAAAACGTCCGCACGTTCTTCAGCACCGGATGCACACCGTGACGCACCTCGATCCCCGCCTCGATGAACTGGGTCTCGAGCTCGTCGTACGACCGGCGATCGACCCGGAACGCCAGGTGGTGCAGCGATCGCTGCTCCTTCTCCCGGTGAGTCGGAAAGTACGAATCCGGGTGCGGGTGCGGGATCAGGACGATCATCTCGGGGATGCCGCCGGGTTCAGCCACCACCCTGAGGAACTTGTTCTTCAGCTCTGGCGGCGATATGACCTCGAGCCCGAAACGGTCACGGTAGAACTCGAGCGCCGACTCCATGTCGGCGACCCAGAGCACGATCTCCGCCAGTCCTTCGACCCGACTCACGCCGCCACCGCCGACATCATCGCGGCCAGGTTCGCCTCGCGCACGCGCGGCGGCACCGAGCAGCCAGGGGCGAGCAGCAAGCCACGGCCATCGGTATCGCCAACGGCCGCCCGCGCCTCCGCCTCGATCTTCGCGCCCGGACCGTAGACCAGCGTCGCCCGCTGGCTAAGCCCTCCCATCACCGCGCGTCCGGCGATGTCCCTGCCTTCGCGAAGCGACGGATTGCCCTGGTTGTGGATCGACCAGCTCACGGCCTGCGCGGGCAGGACGCGCGCGAGCGCAAAGTTCAGATGAGAGCCGCACAGGTGCAAGACGTTGAACCACGCCTCGCGCGGCAGCGCGCCGAGCACGGCCAGGTCGTACGGCAATGCGAGGTCGCGATACACCGCCTCCTTCATCACCTTGTCTCCGGCGTAGCCCGAGACCGCGAAGAAGATTCCCGCCGCCCCCGCTTCGACCGAGCGACGGCTGAAATCGGCAAGATCCTCGGCGATCTTCTCGAGCGCCGGGCCGACGATCTCCGGATGCTTGCGCAGCTCGCGCACGACACGCGACTGCGACTTGCCGACCAGGTAGCCGCCCACCGTGAGCGGGCTGAACACGGTCTGGATGACCGGCACGTCGGGGCCAAGCTCGCGCGCCACGATGCCGAGCGACTCGACCTGGTCATCGAGCACCTGTCGGTTGGTCAGCTGCACCGATTTCCACGAATCGAGGTCGGGCACCGCCGCCCGGATCAGGATCGGCGCCCGCAGGCTGTGGCCCGACGGGAGGTCGCCGGGCGACCACTCCTCGCGATACGTGTGGCCCCACGCACCGACGGGCGGGCGGTCGGCCACGCCCATGGCAAGCGCGGCTTCGACTCGCTTCCGGCCATTCATCAAAGTTCAATTTAAGCTGGACCTGTCGATGGACATCACAAGCGAGGCTGCCAGGCTGCGCGCCGCCGCGGCAGCGAAACCCATGCGGCTTCCCGTCAACCGCAAGGTCGACGAGTCGCACCACGCCGTCACGCCCGACGGTCTGTCGGTCTGGTACACGATCCAGGTCTCGCCGCACAGCCGCATCCAGGAGGCGGTCTTCGAGCGTGCCGACCGCATGCCCACAGACGAGGAGTGCCGGCGCTGGCTCGAGCAGCTCATCGTCGGGGCCAAAGCGTCCGAAGCGCCGACCTTCCCGGGTTCGACGACCCGGCGATTCGAGGTTTTCGGGAATGCTTCCTAGCTCCGTCGTCGAAGAGCTGCGCCGCGTCGTCGGCCGCGAGGCCGTGATCGACTCCGCCAACGACCTGCGCATCTTCGAGCGCGACGGATCGATCGAGGGCGCGGTGCCGGACGCCGTCGTCCTCGCCTCCACGACCGAGCAGGTCGCGGACGTGATCAAGCTCGCGGCGAAGAACCGGATCCCGACGCAGACGGCGCTGGTCGAGCCGGGCGTCGTCAACCAGGAGCTATCGCTGGTCGCGGCGCAGCACGGCCTCTTCTACGCGCCCGACCCTTCCAGCCAGAAGGCCTGCACCATCGGCGGCAACGCGGCCGAGAACTCGGGCGGCCCGCACTGTCTTTACTACGGCGTCACCACCAACCACGTCCTCGGCATGGAGGTCGTGCTTGCGGATGGCTCCGTCCACTGGGTGAGCGGTGATGTGCCCGACCGCATCGGCCTCGACCTTTGCGGCGTGCTCGTCGGATCCGAGGGCACGCTGTGCGCGATCACCAAGGTTAAAGTCAAGCTCCTTCGCATCCCTCCGAGCGTCGCCACGCTGCTGGCCGCGTTTCCGAGCATCGAAACCGCCAGCCACGCGGTGTCCGCGGTCATCGGGGCCGGCATCGTGCCTGCGGCGCTGGAGATGATGGACAGCGTCACCGTCGGCGCGGTTGAGGCCCACTACCACGCGGGCTATCCCACGGACGCCGGCGCCGTGCTGCTGGTCGAGGTCGACGGCATCGAGGAGTCGACCAGCGAGCTGATCGTGGCGATCCGCAAGATCCTGGCCGCCAACCAGGGCTACGGCCTTCGCGAGGCGCAGACCGCCGCCGAGCGCGAGCTCCTGTGGGCGGGTCGCAAAGGCGCCATCGGCGCCCTCGGCCGCATCAAGCCCAATTACTACCTGCACGACGGCGTCGTGCCGCGCTCGCGTCTCCCACAGGTCCTGTCCGCGGTCGGCGAGATCGGCGAGCACTACCGGCTGCCGGTCGCCAACGTATTCCACGCAGGCGACGGCAACCTCCACCCCAACATCCTTTTCGACCTGCGCGACAGGCAGATCCTGCACCAGGTCGAGTCGGCCGGCGAGGAGATGCTCCGCGCGGTGGTCGAGCTGGGCGGCGCCCTCTCCGGTGAGCACGGCATCGGCCTCGAGAAGAGCGCCTTCATGCCGTGGATCTACAGCGAGGACGACCTCGACGCGATGCACCGCGTGAAGGACGTCTTCGACGCGGGCGGGATTCTGAACCCGGGCAAGATCTTCCCCGACCCGGACCGCAAGCCGGTCCACCTCGCGGGTCGCACCGGGCTCGCGGTCGAAGCCAGATGGTGGTGACGCGCGAAGCGCCGCGAAGCGCGGAGGAGCTCGCCAGCAAGCTGCACGAGGCGGCGCGTGCGAAGCTGGCGGTCGTTCCGGTCGGCGGCGGGCGAGCCCAGGGGATGGGCGGCGCGCCGCAGCGTGGCGAGCTCGAGCTGCACACGACGCGGCTCGACCGCGTGATCGAGCACTCGCAGGCGGACATGGTGGTGAGCGTCGAGGCGGGCATCACCCTCGAGACGCTGCAGGCGGAGCTGGGCAAGGCGAACCAGTTCCTGCCCATCGATCCTTTCAACGCGCCTGGCCACACGGTCGGCGGACTCCTCGCCACCGGCTGGACCGGCCCGCTTCGCATGCGCTTCGGCTCGCCGCGCGATTTCCTCATCGGCATCCGTGTCGCGCTGCCCGACGGCAAGCTCGCGAGCGGCGGCGGCCGCGTGGTCAAGAACGTCAGCGGCTACGACATGATGAAGCTCCACTACGGCGCGCTGGGCTCGCTCGGCGTCATCGTCGCCGCCTCCTTCAAGGTGTTTCCGAAACCGCTGCACGACGTCACGGTGACGAGCGAGGGCGGCTGGGACGATGCGGACCGCGCGCTCGCCACCGCGGTGCCGCCATCGGCTCTCGAGGTCTTCTCCGAAGGCCGAGTGCTGGCGCGCTACATGGGCAGCCGCGACGCGGTCGACCGCGTGGTCCGCGAGCTCGGCTGGGCGGTCGAGGAGACGTCAATCTGGGACAGGCACGCTCACCGCGCTCCCGCTCGTTGGGCGCGCATCGCCGCGCCGCGGACGGAGTTCCGCCGCCTCGTCGACGCGCTGCCGAGGGGCGCGGGGTGGTGGGCGTCGCCGGGCATCGGGGTCGCCCACTGGGCGATCGCGTCCGACGCGCAGTCGGTGCGGGAGATGCGAAGGAAGGCCGAGGCCGCGGGCGGCGCGCTCGTCGTGATGGGCGGACCTGACGATTTCGTGCGCGACGTCGGCGCTTGGGGAACGCCGCCTGAGACCATCGAGATCATGCGCCGGCTGAAGCGCGCCTTCGATCCGCATGGCGTCTTGAACCCGGGAAGATTCGTGGTGTGAGCAGGGATTTCAAACGTCTCTCCGACGACGACCTCGCCACCTGCGTCCACTGCGGCCTGTGCCTCGACGCGTGCCCGACGTTTCGCGTCACCGGGCTGGAGACCG
>WNGH01004873.1_pt1 | contig 22268 bp, 9 predicted proteins | sample 5400631 | NCBI WGS metagenome assembly WNGH01 (sample SAMN13153373, study PRJNA577476) | soil metagenome | isolation source: 115 cm soil or saprolite under Garry oak tree replicate 1 | place: USA:California | collected 2016-06-15
CCGAGTCGTTCTCGAGCTGAATCGTCCGCGTGACCGGCCCGCCTTCCGTTTCACCGAGCGACAGCTTGCCGGGCGTCACTCTGGTGGTGGCGTCGATCGCCGCCTCGATGTCGACCAGCCCCGCTCCCTGGCGATGGGTGTTGTCGAGCTGCCCGGATCCGCCCGCGCCGCCCGCGAAGCGTCCGGGGACCGCGCTGTTCTGGAGGATGTCGCGCACCTCCTGGCTCGGGGTGCGGGGGTGCGCCTCGAGGAGGAGCGCCGCCGTGCCGGCGACGTGCGGCGACGACATCGAGGTGCCGCTCAGGAGGCCATACCCTCCCTGCGCCAGCGGCAGGGTCGAGAAGATCAGCCCGCCGGGCGCCGTGATGTCCGGCTTCAGCGCCAGATCGGGGCTGAGACCGTAGGCGCTGAAGCTCGAGATCAGCCCTCCGGTCGGGTTCAGGACGTCCGCGAACCGGGAGGTCCAGGTGAGGCTCGAGGGGAGCCGCGACAGGATGACGAGGCCATCCTCCCGCGACATGCTGGCGACCGGCAGGACGATCGGCGGCGAGCCGACCGTGCCGAGAAAGAGGCCGGAGGAGTTGTTGTAAATCAGGGCCGCCCCGGCACCGGCTCTCACGGCGTTGAGCGCCTTGACGCGGAATGAGCAAGTCCCCCGGGAGATCAGCGCCACACGTCCGACGACGTCGGAGGAGAGCGACCCGCACGCGGGACCGGCGTCGACGATGTCGAAGGTCCCCTCCCTGGGCGGGGCCAGCGCGCCGCCCATCGGCTGATACCCGATGAGCGGGCCGGTCCCGAGCCGGAAGGCGGGGGAGTGGACCTTGTCGTTGTCGACGGAGCCGACGCCGATCACCTTCTGCCCGACCCCCGGGGCTCCCATGGAGTAGAGGCCGGTCCCGCCGGAATTCCCGGCCGCTGCGACCACGACGACGCCGTGATTCACCAGGGAGTCACTCGCCCGCGCGATCGGGAACTGCGGCCAGCCGTAGGGAGCACCGAGGCTCATGTTGATGACCTGGACCCCATCGCTCAGGGCGAGCTCGAGCGCCTTCAGAAGAACGTCGTCGGTCGTTCCCCCCTCGCAGCCGAAGACGCGGTAGGCGCGGAAGGTGACGCCGGGAGCGACCCCCTTCACGCCGCCGTCGGCTCCCACGATCCCGGCGACATGCGTGCCGTGGCCGGCGCAGTCCATCGGGTCGGGGTCGGGCATCGGCGTGTTGTCGCCGGTGTAGTCGTCGCCGACGAAGTCGTAGCCGCCGGCCACGCGGTGTCCCGGTCCGAAGCCGCCGCCCAGGTCGGGATGGTTGTAGTCGATCCCGGTGTCGATCACCCCCACCGTGACGCCGGCGCCCGTGATCCCCGAGGCCTGCACCTGGTCGGCGCCGGTCATGGTGATGGCGGTGTAGAGATCGGGGGAGTAGGCGTCGGGGGTCAGGGGGATCGCCGGCCCGGGAGGGGCCTCCCGGCCGACCGGATACAGGGCGGCGACGCCGGGCAGCCGCGACAGGCGCAGGAGGTCGGCCGGCGCGATCTTCACCGAGAGCCCGTTCCAGAGCAGACCGTAGGCGAAGCGCTCCTCGAGGCGGATGCCGGAAGCGGCCGCGGCGCTCCGGAACCTCTGTTTCTCGATCTCGAGGCCGGCCAGGTACGCGGCGCGATCGACCGCGCCGGCGTCGGCGAGCGGCCGGCTCGGGAGCTCGACGAACCAGAGGGTCGGCATGACGACCGATCCCTGATCGGCGCCGGCCGCGTCCGTGTCGATCCCGCCTGCGATCGCGCCGCGGTCCCGGCCCGCCACGCCCAGAAAGAGGACGATCGCGCTCAGAAGGGCGCAGGCTCGTCTCATGGTGGCTCCTCGGCGGAGGCGCGCGGCACAAAGGCGGCCGGGAAGGCTGCCGTCACCCGGTCCGTGCGGTCGAGTGATGGTAAGGCTACCGCCGTGCCTCCCGGCGGTCAAGCGGTCGACCGCCAGGTCGTGGCGCGCGGCGGGGCGGCCTCGAGCGGGTTGTCGAACTCAGGGTCGTGGTTCGACGAGGTCCTCGTCGTCGATGAGGAGGTACGGCTCGCCGAACGGCGCGCCACCCGCCGCGGGTGTGAGGCGAAGCCCCCAGTCTCCGCCGTAGATCAGGATCGAGACACCGGCACCCGAGTCGTCCACCGGGACCGCCCTGGCCTCGCAGGGCGTGCCGCCGCCCGCGCTCGACCAGCCGACGACGTCGCAGAGGGTCGCTTCGTCCGGGCCGACCCAGTACCGCACGCGCCCCACGGTTCGAGGCTCGCCCGCGGCCTGGAACCTCCGGTCGCACCCCTCGGGACAGTTCGGGTTGGGATCGATGAAGACGTCGATGAAGCGCGGTCCGGCCATCCGGCGCTCCCGCGGCCCTCGCGACCGGGGCAGACCCGAACGCTGTCCCCGGTTCCTACCTTATGAAGAGCGGCGCCAGGACCAGCGTGATCGTCGAGAGCAGCTTGATCAGGACGTGCAGCGACGGGCCCGCGGTGTCCTTGAACGGATCGCCCACGGTGTCGCCGACGACGGCCGCCTTGTGCGGCTCCGACTTCTTGCCGACGACCACCCCGTCCACCTTGTAGAGCCCCGACTCGATGTACTTCTTGGCGTTGTCCCAGGCGCCGCCGCCGTTGTTCATCATCGTCGCCATCAGGATCCCGGCGATCGTGCCGACCATCAGCAGGCCCGCGACCGACTCGGCGCCGATCTGGCCGTACCCGGAGAGATACTTGAAGCCGAAGCCGACGGCGACCGGCGTCAGGACCGCCAGGAGCCCGGGAGCGACCATCCGACGCAGCGCCCCCACCGTGACGATATCGACGCAGCGGGCGTAGTCGGGCTTCGAGGTCCCCTTCATGATGCCGGGGTTCTCCTTGAACTGCCGCCTCACCTCCGAGATGACCACCTGCGCCGCCTGCCCCACCGCCTTGATGGCGAGCGACGAGAAGACGAAGACCAGCGTCGCCCCCAGGAGGGCGCCGACGAAGACCGGCACGCGCGTCAGATCGACGCCGATCTCGAAGCCGGTGATCTTGGCCACCTCGTCCAGGTAGGCGCGGAAGAGCAGGAAGGCGGCGAGCGCCGCCGAGCCGATCGCGTACCCCTTGGTCAGCGCCTTGGTGGTGTTGCCGACGGCGTCGAGCCGGTCGGTCTTTTTTCGGATCGCCTCCGGCTGGCGCGACATCTCGATGATCCCGCCGGCGTTGTCGGTGATCGGCCCGAACGTATCCATGGCCAGGATGTAGGCGCAGGGAGCGAGCATCCCCATGGTGGCGATGGCGGTGCCGTACAGGCCGGCGCCCGCGATTCCTCCCAGCGCCATCCGGCCGCACCAGTAGGATCCCATGAGGGCCGCCGAGATCACCAGGACCGGCAGGCCGGTGCACTCGAAGGCGACCGCCAGGCCGCTGATGATGTTGGTGGCCGGCCCGGTGCGCGAGGCGTCCGCGATGCTGCGCACGGGGCGGTACTTGTACTCGGTGTAGTACTGCGTGATCCAGACGAAGATGTAGGCGGTCACAATGCCGATGATCCCGGCCGCCAGGAGGTACCCCTGGTGGACCGCGATCGCCACCCCGGCCTTCGGCCGCAGCAGATAAAAGACGCTGATCGCGAAGCCGACCATCGCCAGGATCGTCGTCACCAGGTAGCCGCGGTTGAGGGCGTTCATCGGATCCTCGTCCTCCCGGCAGCGGACCGCCAGGACACCGACCATCGTCGCCAGGAGCCCGAAGGCGCGCGCCAGGAGCGGGAAGAGGATCCCGCCCATCCCGAAGACGGGGAAGAGGGCGATGCCGAGGATCATCGCCCCGATGTTCTCGGCGGCGGTCGACTCGAAGAGATCCGCGCCGCGGCCGGCGCAGTCGCCGACGTTGTCCCCCACGAGGTCTGCGATCACCGCGGGATTGCGCGGGTCGTCCTCCGGGATGCCGGCCTCGACCTTGCCGACCAGATCGGCGCCGACGTCGGCCGCCTTCGTATAGATTCCGCCCCCGAGCTGGGCGAAGAGCGCCACGAAGGACGCCCCGAAGGCGAACCCGACGATCTGCAGCGGCACGTGGTGGTAGTCGTGCATGCCGTCGAACAGGAGGAAGAGGCCGCCCACACCCAGGAGGCTCATCGCCACCACGGTCAGGCCGCTGACCGCGCCGCCACGCAGGGCGATCTGCAGCGCCCGGTTCAGGCTGGTCATCGCCGCCGACGCGGTGCGGATGTTGGCGCGGATCGAGACGAACATCCCGATGTACCCCGCGATGGCGGAGCAGAACGCCCCGACGATGAACGACACCGTCACCTTGAAGGCGGTCCCGGCCCCCATCTGGGCGATGTTCGGCACCTCGCGGTTCACGTAATAGAAGCCGAAGATCACCGCCGCCGCCACCAGGGCCAGGAGAAGGATCGTCTTGTACTGTCGGTGCAGGAACGCCTCCGCCCCCTCCCGGATGGCGTCGGAGATCGCCCGCATCTCCGGCTTGCCGGTATCGGCGGCCAGGACCTGCATGGCGAGGAGCCCGGCCACTCCGAGGGAGAAGATGCTGATCACGAGAACGACTGGCAGGACCATCTCGACGCCCATGCGGGCCCCTCCTTGACGGATGAAGTCGGCGGCGACTCCGGGCCATGCCGCCGGGAGACGTGCCTCCCGCGCCGGCCGGCCCGGACCAGGCCGGGTCACGTAAAACGGCGGCGTATTCTACAGCGGGTCGCTCGGTTCCCCGACGCCGAACTTCGCGGCGCCGCCTGCGGTCCCGCAAGGGCGCATCGGAGGAGAGACCGATCGACTCACCGGCCCCGCCGCGCCAAACCGGCGGCCCTCGGTGACATGTGTCCTTCGCCGGCGACGGCGCGACACGCGGGTCGCCGGGGCAGGTCGTCGATCTTCCCGGAATCGGGCCCTCTCGGCTGCCCGCGAAGGCTCCCGACCGCGCGGTACGTGAGTTGCATCAAGGATCCGGCGTCCCCTCCGGCTTCCGGAGGTGGGAGAGGAGAGACTTCGATGAGCAGGATCATCCTTCGGCTTCCGGTGGCTCTGGCGCTCGGGGCCGTCCTGGCGACGGCGGTTCCAGAAGCGAAAGCCGCCGGCTCCAGAGGGGGCCGCCCCTCGGGCGGCCCCGCCGTGATGTCGCCGCGCGGGGGAGGCTCGATGGCGCCGGGCGCGCAGACGGCCCGACCCGGCGCCGGCACGAGCGTCGTCCGCCCCGTGATCGTCGCTCCGATCGACGTCGACCGCTTCTTCTGGGGGCCGGCGTTCGGCTTCGGGTTCGGCTGGGGCTGGCCCTACTACGCCGCGGGCGGCTGGTACGGCCCGCCCTATCCCTACGGTTACACGAGAACCGTCCCGGGCAACTGGGCGGCGGTCGAGATGCACGTCCATCCGCGCAAGGCGCTGGTGCGGATCGATGGCTACGACGCCGGTGAGGCGCGGAACTTCAACAGCGCCTACGAGCCGCTCTGGCTCAAGCCGGGCGCCCACACGCTCGAGCTGAGCTACCCCGGCTACATGACCCTCCGCGTCCGCCTGGCCGCCGCGGAGGGGGGCACCCTGAAGCTGCGCTACTCCCTGGAGGAGGGAGAGGGGCTCGACCCGCGGTCCGTGAAAGGCACCCGCGGCGCGGCCCGGAGCCGGCCGGAGTCGAGAAGCCAGCAGGAGCCTGAGAGCCGTCCCGAAGACTGACAGGGCGTGGGTGCTCCGACCGTCGAACGGTCGCCCGCGGGCGGGGGAATCGTGGAAGAATACCCGCTTTCGCGTATCACCCGCCGGGGGGCGTCGTGCCGAGGGGAAGGGCCGGTCTCGAGAATCTGACGGTCTCCCTTCCCCTCTTCGCCGCGCTTCTCGCCTCTCCGGCGTCGCGTGGCGGGGTACAGGCGTCGGCGCCGTCCGGGCCGGCCCGGGCGGCGACCTACGCCGTGCCGCGCGCGCCGGCGCCGGTGAAGGTGGACGGCGTTCTCGACGACGCCGTCTGGAAGGTCGCCCTGGCGATCGAGCTCCCATACGAGTTCGACCCGGGCGAGAATACGCCGGCCCCGGTACGGACCGAATGCTTCGTCGCCTACGACGAGGCGCGCCTCTACGTCGCCTTCCGGGCGCACGATCCCGACCCTTCGCAGATCCGGGCCCACCTCACCGACCGGGACAACGCGGGGCGGGACGACTTCGTGGGGCTCGTCCTCGACACCTTCAACGACGAGCGACGCGGCTTCCAGCTCTTCGTGAACCCGCTCGGCGTGCAGATGGACGCCTCCCGCAACGACGTCGGCAACCTGACCGACACCGGCGGGGAGTCGACGGAGGACCCGACCTGGGACGCCATCTGGAGCTCGGCGGCCCGCATCACCGGCGACGGGTACGAGGTCGAGATCGCGATCCCGTTCACCTCGCTCCGCTTCCCTCGCCTCCCGGGAGATCAGACCTGGGGGTTCCTGGCGCTCCGCTCCTATCCGCGGAACCTGCGTCACCAGATCGGCCTCGTGCCGGTCGACCGCAACCGCTCCTGCACACTCTGCCAGGCGGCGAAGCTCGTCGGGTTCGCCGGGATCGACCCCGGCCGGAACCTGGAGCTCGACCCGACCGTCACCGCGCACCGCACCGACGAGCGGGAGGCGTTTCCGGACGGGCCGCTCGCCCGGGGAGCGGTCGCCGGATCGGGCGGGCTAACGGCGCGCTGGGGCGTCACCCCCAACCTCAGCCTCAACGCCACCCTCAATCCCGACTTCTCCCAGGTCGAGGCCGACACCCAGCAGCTCACCATCAACACGCGCTTCAAGCTCTTCTACCCGGAGAAGCGCCCCTTCTTCATGGAGGGGGCCGACTTCTTCACGACGCCGTTCAACGTGATCTACACCCGCACCGCGGTCCAGCCGGCCTGGGGCGCCAAGCTGACCGGGAAGGATGGGCCGCACGCGCTGGGGTTCTTCGTCGGGCGCGATGACAAGACCAGCCTGATCTTCCCGTCGAACCAGGAGTCCGACGACAACACCGACGATCGCTCGTACGACGAGGGGAACACCGTGGCCGGCTTCCGCTACCGGCATGACCTCGGGCAATTTTCGACGCTCGGCTTCCTGATCACCGATCGCCAGGGGGTCGACTACCACAACCGTCTCTACGGGGCCGACGGCCTCCTGCGGCTGTCGCCGGTCGGCACGCTGCGCTTCCAGTATCTCGGCTCGGACACGCGCTACCCGAATCGCGTCGCGACCGACTTCGGGCAGCCGCAGGGGGCCTTCGGCGGCTCGGCGCTCACCGTCCGCTACAGCCACGCCGCGCGGGACTGGAACGTCTGGAGCAACTACGAGGACCTGGCCCGCCGCTTCCGCGCCGACACCGGCTTCATCCCGCGCGTCGACACCCGCAAGGAGGAGGGCGGGATCGAGCGGGTCCTCTATGGGGCGCCGGGTCGGTGGTACACCCGCTGGCTCTTTGGCACCTGGGACTGGAGGATCGAGGACCACGACGGCGTTCTCACCGACCAGGACCTGGGCATCCACACGGTGCTGTTCGGCCCGCGACAGTCGATCCTGTTCGCGCGCCTGGCCCGGCAGAAGGAGTTCTTCGACGGCACGACCTACGACAAGACGTCCGGGGAGTTCTCCTTCAACATCCGCCCCACCGGGGATCTGGGGCTGTCGCTCGCGGGCAGGCTGGGGGACGCCGTCGACTACGACAACTCGCGGGCCGGACGGATCGTCCGCCTGGCCCCCGGGATCGCCTACGACTTCGGCCGGCGCCTGCACCTGCAGCTCGACCACACGCGCGAGACGCTCGACGTCTCGGGGGGCCGCCTCTACCAGGCGAACCTGACGCAGATGCGCCTCGTCTACCAGTTCACCGTGCGCGCCTTCGCCCGGGCGATCCTGCAATACAACGACACGATCCGCAGCGCCGACCTCTACCTCGATCCGGTCGAGCCGCGCACGAGCGAGCTCCTGAGCCAGCTCCTCTTCTCCTACAAGGTCAACCCCCAGACGCTGGTCTACATCGGGTACTCCGACGGCCGCACGACCGAGGACACGGTCTCCCTCGACCTGACCCGGAAGGACCGCACGATCTTCTTCAAGATCGGCTACGCCTGGGTCGGCTAGGCGGATCACCCGGCCTTCGCCGAGGAGGGGTCGGCCGCCGTCCCGGGCGTCCCTTCGGGAGGCGCCGCGTCCGGCCAGCCCTCCTCGCCTTCCAGGGCCGGCAGGGTGATGACGAAGGTCGCACCGTGGCCGGGCTCGCTCTCCAGCCGTATCTGGCCGCCGTGGTCGTTGACGATGCCGTAGGTCACCGCCAGCCCCAGGCCCGTTCCCTTGCCCCTGGGCTTCGTGGTGAAGAAGGGCTCGAAGAGCTTCTCCTGGATCTCCTTCGGAATGCCCGGCCCGTCGTCGGTCACGCTCACCTGGACGCGTGCGGGGTCGGGCCGGCGCGTCGCGATCGTGACCCTGCCCGCACGTCCCTCCATGGCCTGCTGGGCGTTGATCATCAGGTTCATCAGCACCTGCTGGAGCTGGTTCGCGTTGCCCCGGATCAACGGCAGGTCGGCGGCCAGATCCTTCGTGATCGCCACCTGGTTCACCTCGAGCTGATGCCGGACGATCGCCACCGCGTCCTCGACCACGGGGTTGATTTCGATCGGCTCCCGCACAGCCTTCTCCTGGCGCGCGAACTTGAGCAGGTTCTCGATGATGGTCTTGCAGCGCTTGGTCTCCTTCTCGATGAGCTGCAGGTTCTTCTCGAGCGGCGTGCCGGCCTCGACCTTCCTCAGGGAGAGCTGCGCGCATCCCAGGATGCCGGCCAGCGGATTCTTGACTTCGTGCGCGATGCCCGCGCCGAGCTGCCCGAAGGCGGCCAGCTTTTCCGACTGGATGATCTTCACCTGGGCGTCCCGCAGGGCCGCCTCGCGATCCCGGAGGCGGGAGGCCATCTGGTTGAACGAGGCGGCGAGCGTCCCGATCTCGTCCCTCGAGGAGACCGGCACCTGGATGTTGAACCGGCCCCGGGCGACCTCGCGCGTGGCGCGCGAGAGCTGCTCGACCGGCCGGGTGAAGCGGCGCGACCAGAAGACGCCCGCCAGCGCGGCGGCCAGGAGCAGCCCCAGGGCGGCGATCAGGAGCCGGTTCAGGAGGGCGCGCGAGGCGACGTACGCCGCCGACTTCGGGATCTGCGCCGCCGCGACGAGACCGCCGACGCCGACGCTCGCGAACCCGCCGATCATCTCCGTCCCGCCCTCGACGTACTCCAGGGTGATCCCCGCGCTGTGCTCGGAGTGCGCCGCCGCCACCTCCGGCCGCAGCGCGACCGCTTCGCGCCGGCTCACGCGTTGCCGGTCGGGATGCGAGAGGAGCGTCCCCGAGCGATCGGCGATGAAGACGTCGAACACGCCGGAGCGGGAGGTGAGGCGCAGGAGGCCGTCCAGACGCACGATCCCGGTCACGACATCCGGCCGCGAGCGTCCCTCGATCCGGTGGGCGACCGCCAGGGTCAGGCTGGGCAGCCTCGGAGAGAGCGTCGAGTTTTCGACGTAGACCTCGCCGCGGAACGCCGCGGCGTCGTAGGCCGCGGTCACTTCTCTGCCGTCCGCGTAGAACGCGATCCCGAGGAGGGCGGGGAAGTCCCGGAAGAACCGGTCCAGGAACTCCGACCTCTCTTCGGGCGTGACGTCGGGACGGTCGATGACGAGCGCGCAGGCTTCGAGGCGATCGCGGTATCCGGCCAGGAGGGCCCGGCTCTCCTCGGCGGTATTGAGGGCCACGATCGCGGCGAGATCGTTGATGTAGGCCCTCTTGTCCTGCTGGAACAGGTTCGCCATGGTGAACGTGATGACGCTCACGACGGCGGTCGTGACCGTGAGAAGCGCGATCATGATCTTGATGCGGATGGGAATGAAGGGTCGTCTCATGGGTGCCTAATAGCGCGCGTCGATCGTCTCCGAGCGGTATGCGACGTTGCCCGCGGCGTCGATCGCCTCCACGACCACCATGTTCACGCCGCGCTGCAGGGTCACCACCCGCGAAAAGCGGCCGGAGGGATCGATCGGTGTCTCCTCGTTGTTGACGAACACCCTGGCTCCCGGCTGCGCGAATCCGGCGACCACGATCTGCGGTGTGGTCACGACCCGGCCGGGGAACGCCACGTTCAGCGACGGCTCCCTGAGCTCGCGCGTGATCCGGAACCGCCGCGCGGCGCTGTACGGACCCTCCAGGTCGCCGCGCCGGGTGCCGACCCGCCAGTAGTAGTCCCCCGCCTTCAGATTGCCCAGGGTGATCTCCGGCCTCGCGAGGAGCTCGCTGTCGACCAGGTCGCGGAACTCCGGATCGCGCGCGACCGCGAGAGCGTAGAGGTCGTTCTCTCCGGCGCCCGACCACGCGAAGTGCATCCGCGACCGGGAGGCGCGGAAGGTGAGGCGGGCTCCCTGCTCCGGCTCGAGAAGCGCGGGGGGCGGAGGGATCTCCCGGGGCGGTCCGAGCGATCCGGTCGGATCGACCGTGACGGCCTGGTTCGGCGCCACGATCAGCGTGCCCTGCTCCGAGGTGACCTCGGCGCTGCCCTTGAACACGGTGAAGGTGGACGAGGCGCCCTCGCCCACCCGCACCGAGAACTCGGCCGGTGCCAAGGGGCCGGCGCCCGAGCGGACGCGCACCGATTTCGAGGCCGCCACGATCTCCATGCTCACCGGAGCGTCCCGGGAGGACGCGATCGTCCCGTGCAGCTCGCCGCCGACCACGATCAGCGAGGCCAGCCTGCGGTTCCCGGACGTCAGAGGCTCCGACTTCTTCAGGACGACCAGGGTGTTCTCCCCGAGCGTCATCTCACCCGACTCGCTGAAGGAGATCGTGGCGCCGGAGCGGTCGAAAGTCTGGACCGCATGGTAGTCGCCGAGGCTCATGCCCTCGCGCGAAGCCGTCCAGGCGATGGCGTCGGCGGCCTTGTCCTTGACGTCCCGTTGGATGCGGGAGAGACGCGCGACCGCCTCCCGCGCATCGTCGCCGGACCCGCCCGGTCCGGAGCCGTCGTCCCCCGGGCCCCCCGGTGTCTCCTCGCCGCGGCCGTACCCGGATCGCATGAGATCGAGGAGGCTGGTGCCGCGCGGGACGCTGCGGCCGAGGATCCACATGAAGACGAGGAAGAACGAGAGCACGAGGCCGATCGCGAGCAGGATCTCGGCGCCCCGCGCGACGAGGAAGCGGACGACTCTCCCGACCATGCGGCTCAATATCTTCCCTGGACCCGGAGGAACCACCCGGTGACTCGATAGTTGTTCGCCGCAGTGAGGTCGTCGGAGAAGTCGGTGAAGTTGAAGCCGCCGCCGATCCGGAAGTTCTCGTGCAGGCCCCACAGGATCTCGGTCAGCCATCCCCGCCGTCGGTCGGCCGTGTCCTTCTGGTCCAGCACCCGGTACTCGATCCCCAGCGCGATCGGCTTCCACACCCCGAAGTTGAGGCGCTGGATGGCGAGAAGGGCGCGCGACCCGACGCCCGGGACGGCCTCGCTCCGCTCCTCCTGGCTCCGGAACGCGAGCTTGGAGAGCCACTCGAGTCGCCGGGTGAGCGCGTAGGCCGTGTCCACGGCGATCACGTCGAGGATCCTCTCGGAGGCCTCCAGGGAACCGCCCGGGAGCGGCCGCAGGTCCAGCACGCGGGTGTAGCGCGTCACGGCGTTGAAGCGGTCGTGTGCGACCGGTCGGTAGGCGAAGCCGACGCCGCGCTCCTCGAGGCGGGCCTCGACCTCGCCGGTGTCGCGGTCGGAGGTCCGGCTGTACCGGAACTTCCCCAGGAGGGTGATCGAGGGGTTCAAGCGGTAGTCGATCTGGGTGAAGCTCAGCCGCTGCTCCCGGGACGCGGCCCCGCTCTCGAAGCGAACCTGCTGGCGCGTCACCGCCGTCAGGCCAGCCTCGTTGGAGTAGGACAGACCGACCGTCCCGGCGGAGCGCTTGCTGATGAGAGTGCTGCCCGCGACGTCCGCCGTCTCCCCGCTCAGGACGAAGCGGAAGCCCGGCCCGATCTCCCACTGACGCTGCACCCCGAGCAGTGACACCCTTCGCGCGCCGGCGTCGCCCTCCTCCCACTGGTACTCGGTGTAGACCGTGCTGTCCGCCCCGATCGGCGCCCGCGCCCCGACTACCGTCGCCGTCCGATCGCCCGCCCGATCGTCGATCGCCCGCTCGGTCACGTAGGCCCTGGCCCCGCCGACGGTCAGCACCGCGCCCGCCTCGGCCGCTCTTCCGAGCGATCCCTCGGCGCCGCGGGCCGTCAGCGCGAGCGACCGGATCACCCGGTATTCGAGATCGAGCGTCGTCTGATCATTCGCGGCCCCTTCGAGAGTCTCCTGCCGCCCCAGCCGGACGAGGAACCTCTCGGTCAGCTTCGCCCAGAAGCGCGCCGCCCCCAGCCGGGAGAGCGCCAGCGGATCCCCGGCGGCGTCGCGCTGCTCGTTCTCGAGCAGCTCCAGGCCGAGCCCCCAGCGCTCCTTCCGGTGGTCCCACTGCGCGGAGGAGAGCGTCGTCCGGGCGGCCCCGCCGGGCGGGAGCGTCCCGGTGCGGTCCTCCCCGTCGCGCCGGAGGTGCACGGTGTCCGCGTCGCCGATCTTCCAGTCGGCCTGCACGCCGGCCTTGTCCGTCCCCTGCTCGGCGGCGTTGCCGTTCGAGAAGAATCCGGGGTCGAGGTTCTTGACGTACCCGCGCAGGCGGAGCAGGCCGGGGCGGCCGAACCACTCGCCGACGTCGAGGTCGGCCCCTGCCTTGAAGGCCGATCCCGCGTCCAGGCCGGTCGTCGGGACGGAGGTGAACGAGAGGCCGCCGTCCTCGCTGACGAACGTCACCGAGTCCGCGCCGTCGCTCTCCGCGTACTCCGCCGTGATCCGCGAGTCGCCCCCGAGGCGGACCTCGGCGTCCACGCCCTTCAGCTCGTACGGCGCGGCGCCCTGGCGGTCGTCGACGTAGGTCGCGCCGACGGCCACGTGATCCCCCAGCTGGCGCCGGGCCTGCGCCCCGTAGGAGGTCCTGTCGAAGCCGTTCGGGACGGCCTCGTAGTCCACCTGGACGAAGACCGGGTGACCCGCCAGCGGCTGCGCGCTCACGAGCGAGCCGCTCGGCGCGACGCTCCCGATCGCACCGTGGAACGTCAGCCGCCCCTCCTCGTACTTGATCGTGTAGTCGACGTTCTGTTTCTGGCGATCGCGGCTCAGGACGAGGCCCGTGTTCCTGTCCCGCACGACGAGCGTGACCTCCTCGCTTCCTTCGACGATGTTCTGCTGGCTCAGGTAATAGAGCGAGCCGCCCGTCGCGCGCAGCTCGTCGTGGAAGTGGGTCTGCCGTCCGTCCGCCTCGAACAGGACGACCCGCGTGTCGGGCGCCCCGTACTGCGTCCGCGAGACCGACTTGTACGCGAGCCTCCCTCCGTGGAGCGTGCGCCGGTAGGCCGCGAGCTCGGTGTCGTTCAGGGAGAGCGGATAGTTCCCGTAGACCGCCTGGATCGCGTCCCCCTCCAGCGCGAGATACAGCTTCCCCTGGCTCTGGACGTCGTAGACCACGGTGCTCGCGTCCCCGTAGATCGGATAGAACTTGTCCGGGTCGAGGTTGGTGAGGAGGCGGCGGGTCTCGTCCACGTCGCGATCTCCGAAAATGGAGCTCGCCTTGCCCCGGTCGCTGTCGAACCCCGCGGCGATCAGATACTTCCCGGCCACGGTCCCCTTGAGGTACAGGGCCAGCCGCCCCTCGGCGAAGAGCCGGTCGCCCCCGTGGAGTCCGGCGGCCTCGACGAGGCCGTCTCCTTTCAGCCGGCCGATCGCTCCGTCCGCGAGGGCCATCAGGAAGAGAGGCGGCGGACCGACCCGGACGTCGCGCTCGATCCGGCCGACGCGCCCCTCCCGATCGGTCACCTCCACGATCAGCCGGCTCGTCCCCTGCGGCAGCTCGACGCCCCCGCCGAAGGCGCCGTCGGGCCCGACCTCGAGTCCCTGTCCGTTGACCGCGACCCGGCCTCCCGGATCGGTCCGGCCCGAGATCCCGAGAGCGGTCGACGTCAGGACGGCATCGGCCGGCGGCAGCTCGATCGAGAGATGCGGGATCGCCTGCTCGCCGATCACGACCAGGCCGGAGTCGTCCCGGTCGGTCACCTTGACCTCGAGGCCGGCGATCCGCGTGTGCCCGGCGCGATCCCGGACGAGGATGCCGAAGACGCTGTCGCCCGGCGGGAGCTTTAGATCGGCGGAGAACGTCCCGTCGGCCGCCACCCTCAGCGGGGCGCCATTGAACTCCACGAGATTCCCCGCCTCGGTCGAACCGCGCAGCCGGCACACGGCGGCGATCGGGGACCCCTTCGAGCCCGCCGCGGGACGGGGCTCGACCCGGCAGATCTCATCGGACTCCCCGAACGGGAGGACGTGCCGTCCGAGGGGAGAGGCGATCGTCAGACGGGGGAGCGGCACGGCCGCCTCGACGGCGCGGCCCTCCTCGTCCGACAGGGCCACCTTCACGCGGTCGGCGCCTTCGGCGGGGACCTTGGTCGCGAACCGGCCGTCCCGCCCGACCTCGACCGGCCTGCCGTTGACCGCCGCCGCGGGCTCCTCCCGAGAGTGATCGTGCAGCCTGGCGCGCGTCACCTTCTTCGCCTCGATGACGATCTCGACCCGCCGGTTCGTGGCGCGTCCCTCCGGCGTCCCGTTGGGAGCGATCGGCCGCTCCGACCCGTACCAGGCGGTGACGATCCGATCCGCGGGGACGCCGAGGGTCTCGTGGAGGTACGCGGCGGCGGCCTCCGCCCGGCGCCGCGACAGATCGCGGTTGAGCTCGGGTGGGCCGAGAGAATCGGTGTGTCCCTCGATTACGACCTTCTCGTCTCCCAGGTCCCGGAGCGTCGCGGCCGCGTCATCGAGGGCTCGCTTCGCCTTGTCGCTCAGGTCGGCCTTCCCGGAGACGAAGGCGTCGCCCGTCAGCCTCAGGGAGATCCGCCGGCTGCGGTTGACGCCCAGGACGCGGCGCGCGGAGGCGCTGCGCGAGCCGTCGGCGTACTGCAGCTCGATCTGGTACTGGTAGATGCCGCCGGCGCCGGCCAGCTCCCCCGAGCCCGAACGGCCGTCCCAGGCGATCCTCCTGGGGGGGGCGCGATCTCCGTGGAAGACGCGGAACGGCGCCCCTTGCTCGTCCTGGATCGTCAGGGTCCAGCCACGGACCGCCGACCTGCTGGCGGCCTGGATTTCGAACGCGATCGGCGCCTCCGGACCGGACGCGCCGATCTCCACCGTGTCGTCCACGCCCCGGACCATGAGCTGCACGTCGCTCGACGGGAAATCCACCCGCCGGCCGTTGACGAGAGCCGAGAGCGCCTCGGCGCTCCCTCGCACGTCGATGGGGCCTTCTCTGGCCTCTCCCGTGACCGCGAGCCCGGGTCGCGCAGGCTTGCCGATCGACTCGTTCTCCGACTTCACGACGACGCCGAAGTCGGCGCGGGCGATCAGCCCGGGGGAGACCCAGAGGATGCGGCTCTCGTCCGTGACGATCTCCGCGCCCGGCGGCAGGCTGTGACGGTTGATCTTCACCATGCGCTGTCCGGGCTTCACGGCGGGGAAGTGGTAGCGGCCCTGGCCGTCCGTCACCGCGTAGGTCCCGTCGTCGAGGGCCACCACGGCGCCCGGCACGCCCGTCTCGCCGGGGTCCTGCCAGCCGTTCCGATCGGCGTCGCGGAACACCTTCCCGATGATGGTCGAGAGGTCGAAGACGGGGTCCAGGCGGACCTCGACGCTGGCGCTGGCGGTATTGCCGACCCGGAGCGCGCCCTGGAAGGGCGTCGCGCGGTTGTCGTGCTCGCCGGGAAAGACGCCGCTGCCGACGCGCAGGACATAGCGGATCGCCACGCTCTCGCGGGCGGCCAGATCGAACGGGCCGAAGAGGACCGGCCGCGCGCCGGTCACCGCCAGCGCCGCCACGACGTCGTCGGCGGTGCCGATCTGCCCGTCGGGCCCCGCCCGAACCAGCCGCGCGGCCCCGGGCGCCATCTTGAACCCCGGCGGGATCTCGTCACTGACGCTCACGGAGCCCAGCGCGCCCCCCGTGACGTTCTCCACGGTGAGGAGGTAGTCCGCGAGCCCCCCCACCGTCACCTCGCGCCGCGTCACGGTCTTGGACAGGGCGACGGCGTCGATCGCGAGCGGTGCCGTCGCCTGGCTGGCCTGGTCGTCCTCGCCGTTGCCGATGCCGTTGTTGGGCGTCGAGTCGGGGTCGGGCTCGTTGGCGGCGCTGATCTGCGCGCCGTTCGTGTAGGAGCCCGTCGCGTTGACAGTGGCGCTGATCCTGAGGGCAACGGAGGCGCCGGCGGCGAGCGTCCCGATGCTCCACAGCCCCGTGCCGGCGGCATAGGTCGTGCCGGTGCCGGCGCTGTCGTCGCCGGCGTACGTGTAGCCGGAGGGCAGCAGGTCGGTCGCGGCGACGCCGGTGGCGGCGCTCGGGCCCGCGTTGCTGACGGTGACGGTGAACACCACGGTGCCCCCGACGTTCGGCGTCGGGTCGTCCACGGACTTCGTGAGGGACAGGTCGGCGGTGCCGATCGGCGCGGTCGCGAGCGACGCCTGGTCATCCTCGCCGTTGCCGATGCCGTTGTTGGGTGTCGAGTCGGGATCGATCTGGTTGGACGCGGTGATCTGGGCGGCGTTGGTGTAGGAGCCCGTCGCGTTGACGGTGGCGCTGATCTTGAGGGCGATGGAGGCTCCCGCGGCCAGCGGGCCGATGCTCCACAGCCCCGTGCCGGCCGCGTAGGTGGTTCCGGTGCCGGCGCTGTCGTCGCTGGCGTAGGTGTAGCCGGACGGCAGCAGGTCGGTCGCGGCGACGCCGGTGGCGGCGCTCGGGCCCGCGTTGCTGACGGTGATGGTGAACAGCACGGTGCCCCCGACGCTCGGCGTCGGTTTGTCAACGGCCTTGGTGAGCGACAGATCGGCGGTGCCGACGGGGATGACCGCGACCGAGGCCTCGTCGTCCTCGCCGTTGCCGATGCCGTTGTTCGGCGTCGAGTCGGGATCGGTCTGGTTGGACGCGGTGATCTGGGCGGCGTTGGTGTACGGGCCGGTCGGATTGACCACGACCGAGATGGTGTGGGAGGCCGATCCGCCGGCGCTCACGGCCCCCACCGTCCAGACGCCGGTGCCGCTGTTGTAGGCGCCGCTTCCCGAATCGCCGGCGTACGCGAACCCGGCGGGTAGCAGGTCGGTCACGGCGACCCCGGTGGCGTTGTCGGGTCCCGCGTTCCTGACGGTCAAGGTGAACGTGATCGTGCCGCCGACGTTGGGCGCGGCGTTGTCGACGGTCATCGAGAGCGACAGATCCGCCGAGGGCGCAGGTGGGATGTTGTACTCGTACGCCCCGATGTCGCAGACGGGCGTGCCGTCGCCGTTGCCGTCGAACGGCCGCGCGACCCCGCGCTGATCGGTCGCCGGGCACCCCACGTTGCTGCCGGCATCGATGGCGGGGCTGCCGGCGAGAAGGGCATGCGTATCCGTCGAGCCGCCGTTGTTCTGGAGGGGTCCGAGCGCCGGTCCCGTGTTGACGAGATCGCCCGCGGCCGCGAAGCCACAGGTGTTGCCGCTGTCCAGATTGTTGCCCGCCGACACGACGGCGACGTTGCAGTTGCCCCCCGGGCTGTTGTCCGCCACGATGCTGTTCTTCAGGGTCACGGTGCCGATCGTCCGGAAGATCCCTCCCCCGCTGGCCGCCGAGTTCGCCGTGATGGTGACGTTGGTCAGCGTCACGGTGACGTTCGTCGCCTGGAGAGCACCCCCATCGTTGACCGCGGTGTTGCCGCTGATCGTGACGTTGATGAGGGAGAGGGTGCCGCCCCCCATGAAGATCCCGCCGGCGTCGCCCGCGGAGTTACCGATGACGGAGACGTCGGTCAGGACCGTGGAACCGCCGGCGACGAAGATGGCCCCTCCGTTCCCGCCGGCCGAGTTGCCGACGAAGGTCACGTCGGTCAGCGTGAGGGGGCCGTTCACCGTGGAGATGCCGCCTCCGTCGCTCGTCCCCGGCGCGGCGCCGTTGCGGATCGTCACTCCGGAGATGGCCACCGGGACCGGGTTGCGGACGTCGAACACGCGGTCGAGCCGGCTGCCGTCGACGATCGTCGTCCGCGCTCCGGCGCCGATGATCGTCAGATCCTCGGAGATGTCCAGGTCGCCCGAGGTGGCGGAGTTGTTCGAAGCCCCCGCGATCGTCAGCGTGTAGATGCCGGACGGCAGGATGATCGTGTCGGGTCCGGGCAGGGCCCTGCTTTCCTGGACGGCGGCGCGCAGCGAGCAGGTGCCCGCCGCGGTCGCGCAGACTCCGTCACCGGGGGTGGCATCAACGACGTCGAGCGTCGTGTCCACGGTGAACGTCGCCGCCAGGGCCGCCGGGAAGAGCGCCGGCGCCGCCAGGAAGGTCAGGACGACGAGGACGCTATGGGCGGCGCGGCGACGCTCATGGGACCTGCGCACCGTTCACGCCCTCGCGGGCATGCGAAGGACCTCCTGGACGGCGCTGCAGAAGTCTTCCAACGGGCAGGGCTTGACGAGGACGCGATCGACCCCCGCCGCCCTGGTGCGCTCCTCCGACAGGCTGAGCGCCCAGCCGGTCAACAGGATCACCGGGACCGCCGGTCGGATCTTCTTCACCCCCAGGGCGACGTCGAACCCCGACATCCCGGCCATGCTCAGGTCGGTGACGACCAGATCGAAGACGCCCCCGGCCAGGAGGGCCAGGGCCTCCTCGCCGCGGGAAGCGACCACGACCTCGTGGCCCTCCGCGCGGAGGGCGTCCGCGTGGGCGTCCCGCACCTGTTCCTCGTCGTCGACCAGGAGAACGCGCGCGGTTCGGGCCGGCCCCGGGGGCGTCATCCGGTCGCCGCCGTCGCCGCCCGATCGGGAGACGTGGGGCGGCAGGGTGATCGTGAAGGTGGTCCCCCGGCCCGACGTGCTGTCGACCACGATCTCGCCGCGATGCCGTTGGATGATGCTGAAGACGATGCTCGTGCCGAGGCCCTGGCCGTCATCCTTGGTGGTGAAGAAGGGCTCGAACAGCCGGTCCCTGGTCGCTTGGTCCATGCCGGACCCCGTGTCCGACACCTCGACCACCACCGCGTCCCCGCGTGAGCGGGTCCTCAAGGTGATCCGGCCCCCGTCGGGCATCGCCTCGACGGCGTTGAAGATCAGGTTCTCCACGACCTGGGTGAGCTCGTGGGCGTTCCCGGTGACGTTCGGCACTCCGGAGAGGTCGGTCTGGATGTCGATCCGCTTCCCGCGCGCCTCGGCTTCGTCCTTCCATTTGGACCGGCAGATCTCGACGGCGTCCCTGATCGCCGCGTTGAGGTCCACGGGAGCCTGCGGGGTGTCCGTGCGGGTCCGGGTGTAGTCCTGGATGCGCCGGATGGTCTGCGCCCCCTTGAGAGACGTCTTGATGATGGTCGCGAGGTCCGAGTGCAGCTTCGCTTTGTCCGGCTGGTCCTTGTCGAGGTTCTTGCGCATCAGCTGCGCCCTGGCCAGGATGACGCTCAAGGCGTTGTTGAAGTCGTGCGCCACGCCGGCCGCCATCTGGCCGATCGCCTTGAGCCTCTCCGAGAACACCAGCCGAGCCTGGGCGGCCTTCAACGATTCGTAGGCCTTCTGGAGCTGGTCCACCCGTTGCGCCCCCTCGATGGCCACCGCGAGCTGGCTGCCGAGCGCCGTCAGATGCGCGGCGTCGCCGGCGTCGAACGCCTTCCCGCTCTTCCGCGGGCCGAGACAGAAGACCCCGAGGACCTTCCGGTCCGTCTTGATCGCGACAGAGAGGGCGATCGGCGAGGCGGAGGGGCCCTCCGGCGGGCGCGGGGCGGCACCGCGTCGCGATCCCCTTCTCGCCCGGGGAGGGAACGCCAGAAAGGGCTCGCCGCTGGCCGCGACGGAGCCCGGGATCCCCTCGCCCAGCTTCACCGCGGCGGCCTCCGGCTCACCGGCCGCCAGCCCCCGGGAGGCGGCGACCTTCAGGGTCCCCGTCGGCTCGTCGAGGAGCATGAGGAAGGCGCTCGTGACGTTCATCTCCCGGGTGACCAGGTCCAGGAAGAATTCGAGCAGCTCGGTGTAGGAACGGACCTCGCCGCCGGCGGCCGGAGGCGCCGCCAGCGCGACGTTCGCGGACAGCGTGGCGCTGCGCTCCTCCTGCTCCTGCAGCAGGGCCCGGTTCTTCAGCGTGAGCGCCCTCCTCTCGAGGGCCCTCTGCACGGTGATCCAGATCTCGTCGAGATCCTCGAACGGCTTCCGAAGGTAGTCGTAGGCTCCCTCTTTGATGGCGCGCAGCGCGCTCTCGGGGGACGCGTGGCTCGTCATCATCACGACCTCCGTGTCGGGGAGCATCCTCTTGATGTCGCCCATGAGATCGAGCCCGTTCTTTCCGGGGAGCACGATGTCGAGCAGCGCCACGGCGGGGGCGAAGCCGGGCAGCAGGGCCAGCGCTTCCTCGGCGGAAGCCGCCTCGCGCGGCTCGCAGCCGTTCTCCTGCAGGACGTTGGCGAGGATATGTCTGATGGTCTCCTCGTCATCGACGACGAGGATCCGCGATTCGGTCGGGCTTTCTCCGCCTACGCTCATGATGCGCCTGCCCAGGGACACACTTGATCCCGCGTCAACTTCATTTCTGTATAAGGCGAAGTCAAGGGAACGTAAGGTAGTTATGGCTACGAACGAAGCGGCGCGGATTTCGAAATCGTAACCCACGGGGCCGCGGATGAGTGCGCCGCCCCGCCCGCGACGGCCTCACGGTCCCCACCTTTTTCCCGAATCGATCCGCGCGACCTCAGCCAGCCGGGAGCGGAACCGATCCAGACCTCGACACTGCAGCGTCGACACCTAATATTGGGTCAACAGGGGAATGCGCGGCGAGCATTTCCCCGCCGACCTTGAGCGAATCGGTTCGGTCTAGGGGGGCCCGCCACGGACCGGAGTGGAGGAGAGTGATGAGCGGAGAGAGGATCCTGGTCGTGGATGACGAGGACAGCGTCCGAGGGGCCGTTTCCCAGGTTCTCAGGGAGGATGGCCATCAGATCTCGATGGCGGCCAGCGCGGAGGAGGCCCTCGCGGCTTTCCGGAAGGAGCCGTTTCCCCTGGTTCTCTCGGACATCCGCCTTGGCAGGATGGACGGCCTCGAGCTCTTGAAGGCCATCAAAGGGTTTCGTGCCGACACCGAGGTCGTGATCATGACCGGCCACGCCTCGATGGATAACGCCATCACGGCGATGCGTTCCGGCGCCTACGATTACCTGATCAAACCGTTCGAGGATCTTCAGCTCATCTCGAACGCCGCCAGCCGCGCCCTCGAGAAGATTCGCCTCACGGCCGAGAACCGCAAGCTGATGGACACGCTCAAGCAGCAGAACGAGGATCTCGAGCACATCAATCAGTTCTTGAGGGAGCAGGCCAGCCGGGACGGGCTGACCGGCCTCTACAACCATCGTTACTTTCACGAGGCCCTTCAGAACGAGATCGCGCGCTCCGACCGGCACAACCACCCCTGTTCCCTGATCTTCATGGATGTGGACCTCTTCAAGAAGTACAACGACACGCACGGCCATATGGCAGGCGACCGCCTGCTGCATACGCTGGGCAGGATCCTCACGGAGCGCTTGCGCAGTTGTGCGTTGGTGGCGCGTTATGGCGGCGAGGAATTCGTGATACTCCTTCCCGAAACGCCCAAAGATGGAGCGCTGGTCGTGGCCGAGAAGCTTCGCGGGCGGATCGAGAACCATCCCTTCCCGGGGCGAGAGACGCAGCCGGACGGAAAGATCACCGTCAGCATGGGGGTCGTCACGTTTCCACAGGACGGCTCCAACCGAGGCACGTTGATGCAACGCGCGGATCAGGCGCTCTACCGGGCGAAGCAGGATGGCCGGAACCGCGTGTGCGCCAGCGTGGAATCATGAGCCCGTGAGCCGGGTCGGCGCGTGGAAGCGGCGCATCAACCCCGGCCGCCATCAGGTCGCCATTCGGAGATGAATTCCCGACCTGAGGTGAGCGAAATATGAGGTCGGATGAAATAGGGAAGAAGATGTTCATGAGGACAGTGCGTGCGGCGAGTCTTGCCGTCTTGTCATTGTCTGCTCCATCCGCTGCCTTGGCGGCCATCAGCGCCACGGAACTTACGGCAGGCGGAGCCGCGGGCTCGAATATCACGTCCGCGACGACAAACTCGATCGCCCCAGGGGCGAATCGGCTCATCCTGGCATGGATCGTGAACCACGATAATAATACGCCGATCGTGCCGACGACAGTTTCCGGGAACGGTCT
>WNGH01002104.1_pt1 | contig 22252 bp, 25 predicted proteins | sample 5400631 | NCBI WGS metagenome assembly WNGH01 (sample SAMN13153373, study PRJNA577476) | soil metagenome | isolation source: 115 cm soil or saprolite under Garry oak tree replicate 1 | place: USA:California | collected 2016-06-15
TGCGCCAGCTCGCCAACCGGCTCGTCGGCATCCTGCACGGATGCCTCAAAACCGACACACCCTACAGTGAGGCGACCGCCTGGTCGCATCACCTCACAGAGTCTGCTGCTTGACATTCAAGCTCCTGGGATGTCTTTCGCCAGTCAGCCCTCGGCGTCCGGCAGCCTACCAGCGTCACCCCCATGAGAAGGGGGACCTTCCTCAGGCTGGGGCCGATCCTGGGGGCGATCCTCGGCGGGCTCGGCCCCGGCCGGGGTCGCGTCGGCGGCCAGGGGCGCCTCGGCCTCCTCGCCGGCGGCGCGGCGCCGCTGGACCGCTTCGGTGGCGCGGGCCAGCACGCGGGCGCGGAAGCGGTTGCCCTGAGCACGGCCGCGCACGCCCCGCACTGTATAGGTTTGTCCGCTTCTGGCCACGAGCCGCGTGCGGTTGCGGGACACCTCGACCGCGGAGAGGTCGTCGTAGCGCAGCCGCTTGGCGCCGCCGACTCCGTGCAGCACGACCGCATCGCCGTCCAGCTCCGCGGCCAGGACGCGCGCCCGCAGCAGCGCGCTGACCAGGCTGTAGACGGCGAGCACCGCCCACAGCGCCGCCGCGGCCGCCAGCGAGTTCGCGGTGGCGTCGCTGGAATCGCTGACCAGCAGCGACACCGCCAGCAGAACGGCCGCCAGCGCCAGCTCGAGCAGCCCGCTGACCAGGGCGTGGAGCACCCCGCCAGGTTGGAAGCGCTCGGTCACGGCTCGCCCCCCTTACGGTGGCTGCTTGGGGCGGAACCAGGACGGCGGGCTCCAGCCTTCTTTCGCCTCGTCGACGAGCTTGCCGATCGCCTCCATGACGCGGTCCCGGGCGGCGTTGACCTCTTCCGCCGGCGAGGAGGGAGTGAGCCCGAGGTGCAGCGGCGGCCCGGCACGCAGCACCACCCGGATGCCCCGCCGGAACGGGCCGATGGTCCCGCGGGCGAACAGGAGCTGCGCCCCCCAGATGCCGACCGGCACCACCGGCGCACCGGTGAGGGCGGCCAGCCGGGCGACGCCGCTCTTGGCGGGCATCTGCGAGAAATCGGCGTTGCGGGTGGTGGTGCCCTCCGGATAGATCACCACGGCGGCGCCCTCGCGCATCGCCTCCACCGCGTGGACGAGCGCCTGCCCGGCGTCGCGGGTCTCCCGGTAGACGGGGATCTGGCCGGCGTTCCGCAGGATGAAGCCGAGCCACCGCTTCTCGTACAGCTCGGACTTGGCCAGGAAGCGGGCCTGGCGTCCGGCCGAATCGACGAACGTGCCGAGGCACAGCGGGTCGAAATAGGAGATGTGGTTGGCCGCCACGATCACCGGGCCGTCGCGTGGAACGTGGAGCAGGCCCTGGCAGTCCAGTCGCACCCAGAAACGGATCACCGGCGGCACAACGGCTTTTGCCAAGGCGTACAAGGGCTGTCGACGGCGCTCCATGTTGCCGCGATAGTACAGTGCTCGCCGTGCCTGCACCCCTGGTTCCCGTGAAGGCCCTGGCGGACGCCAAGGGCCGCCTGGCGCCGTCGCTCGGTCCGATCGAGCGGCGGCTGCTGACCATCGCCATGTTCGAGGACGTGATCGCCGCGCTCCAGGGCGTCGACGGGCTGGAGCGCCCGGCGGTGATCTCGCCGGACCGGGAGATCTGGCGCCGCGCCGACGCCATGGGCTGCCGGGTGGTCGAGGAGGAGCCGGGCGCCGACGACCTCAACCGCTCGCTCACCCGGGCGGCCGCGAGCCTGGACGTCCGCGACGGGCTGCTGGTGGTCGCCGCCGACCTGCCGCTCGCCAGCGCCGGGGCGATCGGCCGGGTGCTGGAAGCCGCCGCCGAGGCGCCGGTGGTGGTCGTGCCGAGCGCCGACGGCGCCGGCACCAACGTGCTCGCCTGGCGGGACCCGGAGTTGTTCCGTCCCGGCTTCGGGCCGGGCAGCGCCTCCAGGCACCTGAGCGTGCCCGGTGCGGTCCGCCACGACGAGCCGGAGCTCGCGCTGGACGTCGACACCGTGGCCGACCTCCGCTCGGTCGCCGACCGGCTGGACCCCGCCAGCGTCACCGGCCGCCGCCTGCGCGACCTGGACCTGCCCGACCGCCTCCAGCAGGTACGCTGAGGCCCACATTCACGCGCTCTGGGAGACTTCCATGCTGCAGGGAACGGTGAAGAGCTTCGATCCCGCGACCAAGGAGACGGTGGTGCTCACCGACGAGCGGGTCGAGTACGTGGTGCCGAGGGAGACGTTCCAGCGCTCCGGCCTGCTGCGGCTCACGCTCGGGCAGCGGGTGAAGTTCGACCTCGAGGGCGAGCGGGTCAGCTACCTGAACATCCTCACGCTGCCCGACTGAGGCCCGGCCTCCGTCCGCGCACGCGCAACGGCCCCGCGAATCCCGCGGGGCCGTCTCCGCTGGGCGGGGCTAGCGCTTGCGGGCGCTGGCCCTCGCTGGGGCCTTGGCCCGGCTGCTACTGCTGCTGGTACTGGCAGCCCGCCTGCTGGTCGATGCCTTGGCAGTGGTCTTGGAGTTGCTGGAGCGGGCGGCCGCGGTCCTGGTGGCCCTCGACGCGGTCAGCTTCGGCGCCGCGGCCTTGCCGGCGACGACGTCACGGAAGCTCTGTCCCGCGCGGAACACCGGCACCTTGGTGGCCTTGACCTTCACAGTCTCCCCACTGCGAGGGTTGCGTGCGACGCGCGCCTTGCGGTCGCGCCGCTCGAAGGTGCCGAACCCAACCAGCGACACTCGGTCGCCCTTCTTGACCGCGACCTGGGTGTGCTGGATGAGGCTGCCGAGCACCTTGTCGACGTCGCCGCGAGCCACCTCCGTGTGCTTCTGAATCGCGTCGACGAGTTCCTTGCGGTTCAAGGGCGCCTCCTTGCCCAATAGGGGAAACCCCCCACGTGGGACTGGACCCCGTAGCCCTGTCCCCTTTCGGGGCTGCATGCTAAAGACGCGGTTATCGAAGGTCAACAACCCTCGGGCACCGAATCCCTTGGGGGACAAGGGAGCACCCGAAACCAGACGGTGGCCCAATCGCGCTCCGCGAATTCGCCGATTGGCTGAAACCCTTTGGGTACAAGGCATTCAGGAGGCCAGGAGCAGCAAACCAGGTCGCGCCGGATGCCGTTCAGCGCCCCTTGGAGGTTTCTCGAGAAAGTGTTGCAAGTCAGCATCAGTGCGGGCCTGGAAGGCCACCGGATAGCGCCCGGCGCACCCGCGGCGGACCGGTTCGCGCTTGGAAACCGCTTGCGCGATGATGGCGCCAGACGCGCTCGCCAACCCGCGGCGCAAGATGGCGATGGCATTTTCTCGGCGGCGTCAGTGGCTCAGGAATCGGCAAAGTCATAATCAAAACCGCCTTCAACCGATATCCGTTATCGGTTACAGATTGGGCCAACAAGCCCGGGCCAAGCCTTGCTTTGCGGCCATCACAGCCCGCTGGCGCCGATCGCTTGTGAGCCCATGGGCGCTGTGCCACGATTCGACCGTCGTTGGTACCTCCGAGGCGTCGATCATGGTCGCAAGCGAGCGTGGCGTCAGCGTGGTCAGCACCGCGCAGGGGCGCGAGATATGGGAGCTGCTGCTCGAGCTGTCGCGCACGCACCTGCGCGAGCGTCTTGCCGTCACCATCGCCGCGTTCGATCTCTCGGTGCCGCAGGCCCACGCCCTCCAGCTGCTCGAGCCGGGACGCCCGCTGCCCATGCGCGACCTGGCCCTCAGGCTGCACTGCGACGCCTCCAACATCACCGGGATCGTCGACCGCCTGGAGGCGCGCGGGCTGGTGGAGCGCCAGCCGGCGCCCGGTGACCGGCGGGTCAAGGCGCTGGTCGTCACCGACAGGGGCGTCGCGCTCCGCGCCGACCTGGTCGAGCGCCTGCACCGCGTGCCGCCCGCCTTCGCCGGCCTGTCGGCGTCGGAGCAACGCATCCTTCTCGACCTGTTGCGGCGCGTCGCCGTCGCCTGCGAGCAGGACCTCGAGGACCCGGACTCGGCGCTGGAATGAGCCGCTACCCGGCCGCGGGCGCAAGGCTCTGGCGGATGCGTGGGAACAACGGCTCGGGCAGCGGCAGACGTCCCGACGGCGCGGCGCACTGGGCGGCGATCCGCGCGGCGGCCTCCGGCAGGAACGGCGCCAGCTCCTCGGCCAGCCGCCGGCAGGCTCGCACCAGCACGCCGAGCGCGGCGTCGAGCCGCTCGGGCGGCGCCCCGGCGGTCCGCTCGGCCCTGGCGAGCTCCCATGGACGCGCGGCCTCCACGTAGCGGTTGCCCTCCTCCACGATCGTCCACACCGCCGCCGCCGCGCGGCGGAAGTCGCCGGCATCGAGCGCCTCGTCGACCAGTCCAGGCGCCCGCCGGCAGGCCGCCAGCAGCGGCTCGGCCTCCGCCGGCGCGGGAAGCTCGTCCGGCACCTGGCCGTCGCGATAGCGGTGCACCATGCTCACGACCCGGTTGACGAGGTTGCCGAGCCCGTTGGCGAGGTCCTCGTCGCTGCGCGCCGCCAGCCGCTCGATCGTGAAGTCGGCGTCGCCGACGCGCGGGACCTCCCGCAGCAGCCACCAGCGGACGGCGTCGGTGCCGAAGCGCTCGGCGCCCGCCACCGGGTCGATCACGTTGCCGTTGGACTTGCTGAGCTTGCGGCCCTCGACCGTCAGGTAGTCGTGCACCAGGATCTCGGTCGGCAGCGGCACTCCGGCCGACAGCAGCAGCGCGGGCCAGTAGACCGCGTGGAACCGCAGGATGCCTTTGCCGATGACGTGGACGCGGCGGTCGCCGGAGGCCCACCACTGGTGGTAGGCGGGGGCGTCGGTGCCGTAGCCGAGCGCGGTCAGGTAGTTGGCCAGCGCGTCGAACCACACGTAGATGACCTGGTCGGGGTCGTCGGGAACGCCGATCCCCCAGCCGCGGGAACGCGCCACCGAGCGGGACACGCTGAAGTCCTCCAGACCGCCCGCGATGAAGCCGAGCACCTCGTTGCGGCGCGAGGCCGGCTCGATCCGCAGCGTCCCCGACTCGATCAGCTCCGCCAGCCGCCCCTGGTGGCGCGACAGGCGGAAGAACCAGTTCTCCTCGGTGACGAGCCGCGGCTCGGTGCCGTGCTCGGGACAGCGACCGTCCTCCAGCTCCGCCGGCGTGAAGAACTGCTCGCAGCCGACGCAGTACAGGCCCTGGTAGAGCTTGCGGTACAGGTCGCCGCTGGCCTGGCAGGCGCGCCACAGCCGCTCGACGCCAGCAGGGTGGCGCGGGTCGCTGGAGGTGCGGATGAAGTCGTCGAAGGACAGGCCGAGCGGGTCGCGCAGCGCCGCGTAGGCCGCGGCGTTGCGGTCCACCAGGTCGCGGACGGGCACGCCCTCCGCCTCGGCCGCCTGGACGTTCTTCAAGGAGTTGTCGTCGGTGCCGGTCAGGAACCGCACCGGCGCTCCGCGCTGGCGCCAGTGCCGCGCGAGCGCGTCCGCCTGCACGATCTCCAGCGCGAAGCCGAGGTGTGGCCGGCCATTCACGTAGGGAATCGCGGTGGTGACGTAGAACCGCTGCTTGGTCATCGGAACCTCCTCGTCCAGGGGCTCCGAGCGGCCAAACGAATCGAGGCCCCGCTCGGGGCCTCGGATGTCGTCCGTCCAGTCCAGATAGCCCCGACTAGCGGGGCATCATCACCTGCGACCAGAACGTGACCATGCATCAACTCTAGCACCCCCACGTTCCCACCGCCCGGCGGATCAAGGGTGGGTGGAGCCCTCGTGGCGCTGGTGGCCGGCGGGCTCGACCTGGATGGTGGAATGGTCGATGTCGAAATGCCCGCGCAGGCAGTCGCACAGGCGGTCGAGGACCTGGCCGCTGGAGGAGGGGTCGGCCACCACGATGTGCGCGGACAGCACCGGCATCCCGCTGGTGATGGTCCACGCGTGCAGGTCGTGGACGTCGACCACGCCGCGCTCGTCGAGCATGTGGCGCCGGATCTCGGCGAGGTCCACCCCCTTGGGGGTCGCCTCCAGCAGCACGTCGAGCGCCTCGCGCAGCAGCTTCCAGGTCCGCGGCAGGATCAGCACGCCGACCACGGCGGAGGCGATCGCGTCGGCGCGCTGGAACCCGGCGAACCAGATGACCGCGCCGGCGACCAGCACGGCCGCCGATCCGAGCAGGTCGTTCAGCACCTCCAGGAACGCGCCGCGCAGGTTCAGGCTCTCGGCCTGGCCGTGGCGCAGCAGCGCCAGCGACGCCGTGTTGCCCGCCAGCCCGACCAGGCCGAACACCAGCATGGTGCCGCTGGCGACCAGCGGCGGCTCCAGCAGCCGCAGCACGGACTCGACCAGGATGTAGACGCCGACGCCGCACAGCACCAGAGCGTTGGCGACCGCCGCGAGGATCTCCAGCCGGTGGAAGCCGAAGGTCCGGCTGGGACTGGACGGGCGCGTCGCGAACCACATCGCCAGCAGCGACAGGCCGATCCCGCCGGCGTCGGTGGCCATGTGGCCGGCGTCGGCGAGCAGCGCCAGGCTGCCCGACAGCAGCGCACCCACGACCTCGACCATCAGGATCGTGCAGGTGATCGCGAGCACCAGCCCGAGCCGCTTGCGGTGGTCGACCGAGCGGGGCGCGTGCTCCTGGCTCATCAGCCGGCGACCTCCCCGACCGGATCCTGGGGTGTGCCATCGGTGGCGGCCGAGCCCCGTTCGAGCCGGTGGCGGGTGCCGTCTGCGAGGATGTGCCGGATGTGGCCGTCCGCGAGACGGTAATAGGCGACCCGCCCGGCACGGCGGCGGGTGACCACGCGGTGGTCGCGCAGCAGCCGGAGCTGGTGGCTCATGGCGGACTCGCTCACCCCGAGCAGCAACGCCAGGTCGCATTGGTCATACATCCAAGGCTACACCGGGGGGCCGGGCTGGGGCCGACGCGCCCGAGTGCCCCGCGCGGCGCGGGCGACCCGGCCCGAAGGCGCCTCAGGCGATGGGGACCATCACCTCGCGCTCGCGTTCCAGGAGCAGCGGGATCACCTTGCCCTCGATCAGGTCGCGGAAATGGGGGGTGCGGCGATGGGCGTCGAGCGCTCCCTCGTCGACGTACTCCTCGTACAACAGGAACACCTCCCCGTCGCGCGGCGACCTGGTCACCCGGAACAGCAGGCAGTCGGGCTCGTCACGGCTCACAGTGGCCATCATCTCCCGCAGCAGACCCTCGACGGTGTCTCCCTGGCCAGGTTGGGTTCGATACCGCGCGATCAGCGCCAGCACGGCTTCCTCCTCCGTTCCGCGACGGGTCCGCCCCTGGGGCGTGACGGGGTTGCCGAGCAACAGGGTAGGCGCCCGACGCCAGCACCCAGCTCCAAACGAGGAGGTTGACCGGATAGATCAGGTAGCCGAGCCGCCCCGCGGGAGCCAGCGCGACCGCGACCGCCAGCAGCACGCCGGCGTGCCGGGCCGCCATCGCGGCGCTGTCGGGCGGCCGCTTGACCGCCAGTAGCACGCCGGCGGCGACCAGCCCGGCCGCCAGCACGATGGCGATCGCGACCTTGGCTTGCGGGAAGGGCCCGGCGAGCAACTGGCCGAGCGTCGGCCCTCGCGCGGTGGTGGGATCGCCGGTCAGGCCCAACGGGAACAGCACCACACTGCGGACCAGGCCGCCCGGGTCCCAGAGGGCGAACGGGCCCACCACGGGGACCACGACGGCTCCCACAGCGGCGAGGTACCGCCAACCGGCCCGCCGCCCGTCGCGGTCGACGGCGGCCAGCGCCAGGAACGGCAGCCCGAGCCAGGCGGTCTGCTTGACGACCGCGGCGAGCCCGGCGACCAGCCCGGCGGCGACCGGACGCCCGCGCCGCTCCAGCACCACCGCCAGCAGCAGCAGCGCGAGCACGGCGATGTCGTCGCCCCCGCCGACCAGGTAGCGGGCGCCGGTCGGCAGGATCAGCAGCACCATCAGCAGCAGCAGGCGGCGCTCGCCCGAGATGCCGCTCTGCCGCAGCGCCAGCAGCGCCGCCGCCAGCGAGACCACCGTGAACCCGACCCTGGCGTCGGTCAGCGGGCCGCGGCCGAGCAGCGCCCGCGGCATCCCGAAGGCGAAGATCCCCGGAAGGTAGGGGATGTGCCGCCAGACCCCCACCGGGTAGGTGCGCAGCAGCCCGTAGTCGTACGAGACGCTGTAGGGATCGTGGCCATGCAGCAACGCGCGGGCGCCCTCCTCGATGAGGAAGATCTCCGACTGGACGTGGAGCGGGTCGCCGTCGTGCGCGCGCCAGGCGATTTCCAGGGCAAGGGGCACGACCAGGACGGCCAGCAGCACCGCGACCGCCAGGGCCGCGCGTACGGCCAGTGCCCGCTTGGCGGGCCGGGCACGCCAGCGCAGCGCCAGCAGCAGCGCCACGACCGCGGCGACAGCGTAGGGGCCGAGCGCCAGCCGCGCCCACTGGCGCTGCAACGGGATGTGGTCGAGCCGGGCGGAGGAGGCGGCCACCACGGCCGCGGCCCCGTAGAGGACCGCGTCCCACCGCGCGAAGTGGCCTCCCTTGCCCTCGCCCACGCCGCCCCCTCGACGTCCAGCGCACGTTCCCTAGCGTTGATCGTCCAAGAGCGCGGGGCGCTGAAGGCGGCGCGCCGCGGCCGGACGTCCGAAAGCTTCAAGACAGCGTCCTCCCGCCCAGGGCAGACTAGCGGACGGAGGTGGGCCCAACATGAGAGGAGCGGCGGTGCGGCAGCGGCTCAACTTCGTGACGATCGGGGTGCGGGACCTCGGCGCCTCGCGCCGGTTCTATCTGGACGGCCTCGGCTGGGAGCCGACCTTGGACCTGCCCGAGGTCGTCTTCCTGCAGGTCGGCCACGGCCTGCTGCTGGGGCTGTGGCCGGTCGAGGAGATGGAGGCGGACGTGCCCGGCACCGCCACCGGCCGCCGCGCCGAGGCCGGCTCCGGCGCGCCGTTCACGCTGGCGCACAACGTCGACAGCGACCAGGCTGTGGTGGAGGCGCTGGAGGCGGCCGCCGCGGCGGGCGCGACGATCCTCAAGCCGGCGCAGCGTGCGGGCTTCGGCGGCTTCCACGGCTACTTCGCGGACCCCGACGGCGTTCGCTGGGAGGTCGCGCACAACCCGGGTTGGAGGGTGGCTGATGACGGCCGTGTCACTCTCGTCCCGATCGAGGACTGAGGCCGAGCCTTCTTGAGTCTTCTGCTTTGTCGTCGAAAGTCTCTTTGCGTGCGAGCCTGGGCAGGGCCGGTCCGGTCCGTGTCGCCCGGGGAAGCTGCCCAGGCGTCGGTGGCGATGATCTTGTCGACCAGCGGCAGCGTCAGAAGGCGCCGGCGCGGCGCAGCCGCCACGGCCGGCCGTCGGGGTCGACCATGGTCCTGTACAGCGGCCACGCCCACCAGGCCGCCCACGGCCGGACCCGGCCGGGGTGGTGCTCCACGGCTCGGCCTGGTGGCCGCGGGCCCGTGCCGCCGCGCCGGTGCCAGGCCTCCAGCTCGGCAGCCTGCGCGCGCCAGGCGTGGAAGCCCCCGTCGAGGTCCAGCAGGTCGCCGTCGTCACCGGGCGCTCTGCCGAGGTGCTCACGCCACAGCCGCAGGCGCAGCTCCCGGGCGAACACCCGCGCGCCGTCGCCCAGCCCGGCGGGGTCCTCCGGCTCCCTGGTGTCGCGGGTCGAGTCGAGCACGGCCGCGGCCAGCTCCGAGTCGTGCGTCCACGAGCGACGGTTCAGGTTGTCGGAGCCGACCGCGGCCCACACGTCGTCGATCACGCACGCCTTGGCGTGGACGTAGATCGGCGTGCCCGCCTCGTTCTCGAGGTCGTAGACGGCGGCGCGATCGCCCGCCCACGGCCCGCACCAGGTCGATGGCCGCCTGCTGACCGATGCGGTTGGGTGGGCCGGACAGCGGCCCGTCCTGGTCCGGGTAGCGAGGGACCACCGCGATCAGGCGCAACGACGGCGTACGCCGCAGGGCGTCGGCCAGGATCCGGGCGACCTCCTCGGACCACAGGAACTGGTCCTCGACGTAGATGAGCCGCCGCGCACGCTGGTACGCCCTGGCGTACGCGCGGGCGACGCTGCGCTCGCCGTCGGGGGCGAACGGCAGGCGCGGGCGCTTCGCCGGATAGGTTCGCAGGAGCTGCTGGCCCGTCAAGGCGCTCGTCGGGATCGCCGCGCCAGTCCGCCAGCACGACCAGGTCACCGTCGCGCAGGTCGCGCAGCTCGCGGAGCAGCCTGGGAAAGTAGCTCCCGCCGTGGACCAGCGCCTCGACTCGATTACCGAGCGTCCCTGGCCGGATACTTGTCACCGGATTGCCGCGCTCGCCAGCTCCCAGGAACCAGCGCTCCTCGAACACCGCATCGACCGCATCCATACGCAGAGTCTGCCATGCCGGGCAGCGAGAGGATCCAGATGCCATCAAGCTATGACGTCATCGTCGTTGGCGCGCGATGCGCCGGCTCGCCCACGGCGATGCTCCTGGCCCGCGCGGGACACCGGGTCCTCCTGGTCGACCGTGCGAGCTTTCCGAGCGACACCATGTCGACGCACCTGATCCATCCACCGGGTGTCGCCGCGCTCGACCGCTGGGGCCTGCTCGATCGCCTGGCGTCCAGCGGCTGCCCGCCGATCGCCACCTATCAGATCGATTTCGGCCCGTTCACGGTCGCCGCGGCGCCCAAGCCCGCCGGAGCGATCTCGCGCGGCTACGCTCCCCGGCGCACCGTGCTCGACAAGTTGCTGGTGGACGCGGCGGTCGAGTCCGGTGCCGAGCTGCGCGAGGGGTTCACGGTCTCGGAGGTGCTCATCGAGGACGGCACGGTGACCGGCATCCGCGGTCATGCAAAGGACGGCGCGCCAGTCACCGAGCGGGCCAGGCTGGTGGTCGGGGCGGACGGGCTGCACTCGTCCGTGGCCAGGGCCGTGCAGGCGGCGACCTATCACGAGCAGCCGACCCTGGAGGCCAGCTACTACGCGTACTGGCGGGACCTGCCGGCCGACGGCTTCGAGGGCTACATCCGGCCCGAGCGGTCCTGGGCGGCCTTCCCCACCCACGACGACCTCACTGTGGTGATCGCCGGCTGGCCGCGCCGGGAATTCGATGCCAACCGCGGCGACGTCGAGGGGAATTACCTGAAGATGTTCGAGATGGCCCCCTCCTTCGCCGAGCGGATCCGCGGGGCGACGCGGGAGAGCCGCTTCGTCGGCACCGGCGATCTCCCGAATTTCTTCCGCACACCGTACGGTCCCGGATGGGCGCTGGTCGGTGACGCCGGGTACCACAAGGACCCCCTGACCGCGCAGGGGATCAGCGACGCCTTCCGCGACGCCGAGCTGCTCGCGGTCGGGCTCGACCGCTGGCTGGCGGACGGCAGTCCCTTCGAGGACGAGATGGCGGACTACCAGCGCGCTCGCGACGTCACCTCGCTGCCGATGTTCGAGCTGACCTGCCAGCTCGCCTCGATGGAGCCGCCGCCCCCGCCGACGCTCGAGCTACTGGCCGCCCTGCCGGGCAACCATGAGGCGATGACCGGCTTCGTCAGCGTGATCGCCGGGACCGTGCCGGCGCCCGAATTCTTCGCGCCCGCCAATGTCCAGCGGATCATGGCGGCGGCCACGGAGCGCTGAGCGCCCATGGGGGACGTCGAGGGCGGCAGGTTGGCGCCGGGCAGCCCGGTCACGGTCAGCCTCGTCAAGCCGCGCGGCGACAACGTGGAGTACCCGGCCGTGGTGCTCGTCGACGACGGCAACCACGTGGTCGTCCGCGGGCTCTGGTCGTTCGACCGGGCTCGTGACCTCGGCTACGTGCGCTTCGAGCCCGGCGACGTGTTCACCGAGCACTACTGGCGCGACCGCTGGTACTCCGTCAAGGAGGTCCGCGCCGGAGGCGGCGCGCTGAAGGGCTGGTACTGCGACGTCACCCGGCCGGCCAGCGTCCGCGACGGCCTGGTGATCTCCGAGGACCTGGACCTCGACCTGTGGGCGTCAGCCGACGGCCGCACGATCCTGCGCCTCGACGAGGACGACTTCGCCGCCAGCGGCCTCGACGACCGCGATCCCGCCGCCGCCGCCCAGGCCCGCCATGCCCTCGACGAGCTGGAGCGGCTCGCCCACGACCGCTTCAGCGGGATCGTGGGGAGGAACTAGTTGGCGCCTGTCCCGCTTCCTGCTCGTTAAACTCCGAGCGCGGTAAAGAAGTGGCTTGCGGCAATCCAGTACGCCATACTGCCGGCCATGTCGATCGGACGCCGAGGCGCGCTTGATCTCTGGAACTTTGACCAAGCCCTGATCCCCGATAAGGGCGATGTGGTCACAGGTGCCCTGCCGGCCGAGCCGGTAACTCCACGGGAGGAGGAGAAGCGTCCGATGCCGACTCTGAATGCGCCGAAGCTGGTCTCCAGCCGAGACCAGGCTCGAGAGCTCACCGCGGAGCTTCCCGCCGACCTCGAGGGCACTGCCGTCGTGGTGAATTGCTCGGCGCTCCGAGCGAGCACACCGTCGTTCGTCGATGAGCTGGTGAAGGTCTGCCTCGTCGAGCGCCGGGCCAAGAGCCTGGTGCTGGTCAATGCACCGGGGCGGACCGCAGAGCTTGCCCGCCGAGCGTCCCGCAACCGGAATGTGGCGGACCGTCTGGAGATCGATCCGCCACTGGAGATCGGCTGATCCTTCTCAGACAGGTGGATCGGCCCCCGCTTTGACGGAGGCGAGCGTCGGCCGCCGGCGGTCGCTGGACTGGGTGAGGACGGTCAGCGCGAGCAGGCCGGCCAGCAGGTACAGAGCCGCCTGGCCGTTGAGGACCGGCAGCAGGCCGATCGGGTCCGCGAGCAGGCCGGCCAGGAGCATGCCGAGCGCCTGGAAGCCGTCGGAGACGGTGAAGTAGGCGCTGAAGATGCGACCGCGGAACTGGTCGGGCGTGTTGGCCTGGACGAGCGAGGCGAGTCCCGTCACCGCGGCGATGCCGGGGATGCCGGCGGCTATGAACAGCCCGACGTACAGACCCTGCTGGGTCGTCAGCGAGGGGCCGTTCCAGATGGCCAGGTCGACCAGCCCGAACGCGAGCATCGCGGCGCCGGCGAGCCGCCGCGGCGCCAGCCGTTGTCCCAGCGGCGCCAGCAGCATCCCGCCGATCAGCGCCCCGATGGCCTGGACCCCGCGGAGCAGCCCCACCTCGGACGCGCCGCCGTGCAGGACCCGGATGACGAACACCACGAACAGGACCACGAAGATCCCCTGCGCCACCGAGCTGACGGCGATCACCGCCAGCGCGCCGCCGAGCCGCCGGTCCCTGCGGATCAGCCCCAGCCCGGCGAGCCACTGGCCAAGCAGCCCGGCTGCCGTGGGGCCGCCGGCCACGGGGTCGGCGGCGGCCGCTCCGGCGGCGGGCGCCTGCGTACCGGCTCGGGAGGGGCCGCGGGCCAGCAGGAGCGCCGCGATCAGGAAGGAGGCGGCGTCGCAGAGCACGACACCCTGGAGGCCGCCGAGTCGCAGGATGATGCCGCCCATCGGCCCGCCCACCAGCCGGGCGAGGTTGTCGGTCAGCCCTGTCAGGCTGTTGGCGGCCACCAGCTGCTCGGCGGGGACGAGCGCAGGGACCTGCGCGTTCTTGGCCGGCTGGAAGAGGTGACCGAGGGCCGCCTCCACCGCGGTGACCGCGTAGACGATCCAGAGCTGCTGGTGGCCGCGGACCGCCAGCAGCGGCAGCAGCAGGACGGCCTGCGCGAGACTGACCGTCACCAGCGTGCGCCGCCGATCCCAGCGGTCGACCAGCACGCCGACGAGCGGCCCGACGACCAGGCCGGGCAGCAGCCCGAGCAGGAAGACCGTGGAGGTGACCAGGCTGGAGCCGGTCACTTGCAGGACGTAGACCGGGAGCGCGATCAGCAGCAGCCAGTCTCCGGTCTCCGAGACCGCCCGCCAGCCAGAGCCTCGCGAATGCAGGGTGCCGAAGCGGGCCGAGGCGGCGGATGCGGGACGGCCGCTTCACAATGCCTCCGGACGCAGGAAGGCGAGCAGGCTGAGGTGGACAGGCTTCGCCCCGGACGGCGGGTCCTCGCGGGTGAGGCCGATGTAGGGGCGGATCAGCGCCGATCCCTCGACGGTCTCGGGCTCCCCTGCCGCGGTGATCCAGCGGCTGCGCGGCTTCCTCGGGCTGGGCTTCACCGCCCTGAACTTCATGCCTGACGGTCCCGACAAGGACGAGCAGGCCGAGCGTCTGGCAAAGGAGGTGATCCCGGCCCTGCGATCCGGCTCCTGAGCGCCACGCGACTCCGGTGTGTCGCTCAGTCGTGGGAGGACTGGCCGGGCGCGGGTGGTCCGCGTTCGACGTGGGTCGGGCGGATTTAGGCCGCTCTGGCGGGGCCGCCGGTCGCTGCCCGGGCGGCGCGGCCTGGTGCGACGGCGACGCCGGTGCGGGCCGGCTCGGCGGCGACGCGAGCGGCGCCCCGCGCAGCAACGTTTCTTCACCAGCACGAACCCGCGCAGGTCGGTCACGTTCGCCCGGGAAGGTTGTCGAGCGGGGACCCCTAACTAACTGGCCAATTGGAGGTGGCACAGGGCACACATGCCTGGGCGCGGATCACGGATCACGGCCATGCTGGGGGCCTGGTCCGTCCCGCCGAATAGACCGTTGCCACCGCCTGGGCCTCGTGCACAGGGCACCCAGGCTTGCCCCGCACCGGGTGGTCGCTGACCAACTCGCCGTCCACAAACTCGCCATCGCTGGCAACGATCTTGCCAGCCTGGATGAGCCGGAGCGGGGAGAAGACGACCTTGACGTCACGGGGCCAGATCGTCTGCGTGCGCGAGCCCCTGTTGTCAATCCAGGTGCAGCCGACCTTGGGATCACCACGGAGCCGCCCCACGTCGCCATAGAGGCTTGGAATGTGCGCGTGGAGCACGGTCGTCGGCGGCGGAGCCGAAGGTGATGAGGTGGCGCAGCCCGCCACGGTGATAAGGAGTAGCACGGGGAGTGCTCTGAGCAACGTCGGTCGCATCCGTTCCCCCCGCCAACCGCAATACGTCATCGGTCACCAACAGCCTTAGACAACGCGGACAGCACCGTGGTTCCCGTGCTGCGCAACGTGCAGACAGGCCAGTCGCCACGCAAGGAGGACATTGGCCAGGCCTGGCCGGTCTGCCACGACGCCCTGAGCTGCATCGGGTTTCATGGCGACTCCTACTCGTCCACGATCTGCGAGCATCAGTGCAGCTCCTCGTCCAACCGGATCCGCACCTCAGCGTTGGCCAGCTCGCGCCGCACCTCCGCCAATCGCCGCTCCCGCGCCCCTGCATCCTCGGCACCGAGCAGACCAGCAACCTGACAGAGCACGCCCACGTCCTTGATTGTCCGCGTGAGGCCCTGGTCGTGTAACTCGGCCTCGACACCGGCGCTGTTAGCCTCGATTCTCGAGAGCCCCTGGGAAGCATCGTCCGTGGCGACAAGGGGCTGAAATGCCTCGTGACAGGGATGTCGTCGCCGTGGCCTCCGCCACCTCAACTGGTCTACTTGAACGGGCCGGGCCTATCTCACAAGCGGTTTCGGGTGCCACGGTCACCCGGCCGAGTCCCTCCTCGTTGTACCGCAAGGGTTCCGACAACTCCGCGCGGCTGGAGCACCTGATACTGTTCGACCGACGTCGTGAGGCGGAGCACCGCGATAGCATGCCACCGCGGTCGCCGGGCGCAAGACCCCTCGCAGGTCAGGGGACGAAACCGCAGGCGGGGGGCAGGTGGGGGCATCACCATCAACTCCCGCCCGACGGTATCTCAACTCAATTACCGCACCGAGAACCGAGGTCAGGTGGGGCGGACGGTGGCGGCGGTGCCGTAGGCGACGATCTCGGCGAGGCCGTTGCCGAGGTCGGAGGAGTCGAAGCGCACGCCGAGGACGGCGTTGCCGCCGAGCTGCTGGGCGTGGGCGATCAGCCGCTCGAGGGCCGTATGCCGTGCCTGGTCGACGACATCGGTGAATTCCCGGACCTCACCGGCGCGCAGCGACTTGAGGCTGCCGGTAAAGCCCCTGGTAATGCCGACGCTGCGCACGATCAGCCCCCAGGAGAGGCCGAGGGTCCGCTCGACCGTATGGCCGGGCAGGTCGAAGGTGGTCGAGGTCGCCACCGCCGTCGTCAGATCGCCGCTCATGGAGGGCTCCTCCTCTGCTCGGGCTGGCATCTCCCCGGTACTCGGCCGCGCGGCCGCTCGGACTGAAGAACGCGCGACCTGCGGCGGCCGGTAAGATTCTGACTCGGCCGCGGATCAGCCCTATCCTCCCGTGGGCCGGGTGGCCCCGAAGTAGTCCGAGCGGTTGATGGAGGCGGTGCGGACGTCCTCGCCGGTGAACGGCGCCTCGATCATCAGGCCGTCGCCGATGTAGAGGCCGACGTGGTGGATCGTGGACGGGTCGGTGCCGTAGGCGTAGAAGACCAGGTCGCCTGGCACCAGGTTGGCCATGCTGTCGACGTGCGTGCCGAAGTTGTACTGCTCGCGCGAGGTGCGGGGGATGCTCACGCCCGCGCTGGCATAGGACGCCATCGTCAGGCCGGAGCAGTCGTAGGAGTCCGGACCGGTGGCGCCCCACTGGTAGGGCTTGCCGATCTGCGCTCGCGCGAAGGCGATCGCCTGCTCGGCCGCGCTCGTGGGTCCCGTCGGCGTCGATGCCGCCTGCTGCTGGGCCTTCTGCTGTGCCGCCGCCTCCTGCGCAGCCTTCAGCTGGGCCGCGCGCTCGGCGGCGAGCTTGCGCTCGAGCGCCTGCCGGCGCAGCTCCTCCTGGCGGCGCTGCTCGGCCTGGACCGCCTGCTTGACCTCGCCGCTGAGGCGGTCGAGGTAGTCGCGCTGCTGGGCGAGCCGGTGCTCGATGTCGCGACGCTGCGAGCTGAGCATGGCCTGGATGTCCTCCTGCTGCCGCTGCTGCGAGGCCAGCGTGTCCGAGATCGAGGTCAGCTTGCGCTTGCTCTGCTCGACGTTGGCGATCGACTCGACGTCCGCGTCCGTCACCGACTGCTGGTAGTGCGCCATGGTCACCGCGTCGCTCACGGTCCGCACCTCGAGGAGCTGCCCGAGCCGGGTCACGGGCCCGTCGATGTAGATCGCGCGGATGCGCTCGCCCATCACCTGCTCCGAACCGGCGAGCTGCTTGCGGGCGGCCTCCAGCCGTCGAGCGGTCCTGCGCTGGCGGTCCTTCGTCTCCTGGAGCGCCTCCTGGTTGGCGTTGAACTGCTCGACCACGGTCTCGACCTGGGCGTTCATACGGTCGATCTTGTGTTGCACCTTGGCGGCCTCTGCCCGCAGACGGGCGATCTTCTGGGCTGGCGTCTCGGCCTGCGCCGCGTTCGCGCCGACGCCGGCCAGCGCGAGGCTGGCCGCCAGCAGCAGGCCGATGGTGGAGCGGGCGCCGGGAAGCCCTCGGCGGTGGGGGGTTCGTCGAGCAGCTTGCAACTCCGGCCTCCTTTCCGGGCTGGGGGGATCGAACCGGGGAGGCACGTGGTACGTACTGAACCTGTTGTTTCTGGGGGATTGGGGGGGTGGCAACCCTATCGGAGGGCCAAGGTAATGACAACTCGGGCGACCCCGCCCGCCTTCTGACCCGCCAACCTGTCGCCCCGGTGCTCACCGACGAGTGAGCCGGCGCCTGGACTTGGACGCGAGCAGGTCCGGCCGCTAACCGGCGGAGGGGACATTTAGCCTTGAACGGTTGGGTCCAGCTCCATGGCGAGAAACAAGTCAAGATCCTTGTTCAGGCGTTCGAAGACTATCCGGTGAGTCCAGTCGGATGGCGCTACGCCGCTCGCGCCCCTCGATAGCAGGAGGTGGAGCGCATGGCGCCCGTGCCGGCATGGGCCCGGACCGTCCAGCAGCGCCTGTTCCGCGAAGGTCGTCGAGATTCCAGACCTTCCCCGAGAGTCGCAGTCGCGTTCCTGGTCGGCCTCCTGCTCCTGCTCACGGGCTCCTGCTCGGTCAGTCACGCCTCCGGGGCGCCGGCGGACGGCACGGCGCACGCCACCCCGGCGACCCCGGCTTCGGCGGCGCCGACCGCACCCGGCTTCACGATGGTCGCGTCCGGCGACGTGTTGCCGCACAGCCCCCTGGTCGCGCGGGCCAGGGCCTACGGCGCCCGCAGCGGCCGCGCCTACGACTTCCGGCCGATGTTCAGCGCGATCAAGCCGATCGTCGCCGCCGCCGACCTGGCCGTCTGCCACGTCGAGACACCGCTGTCGCCGACCGGCAAGCACCTGTCGGGCTATCCGGTGTTCAACGGCCCGCCGCAGGTCGCGGCCGCGCTGCGGGCGACCGGCTACGACGCCTGCTCCACCGCGTCCAACCACTCCCTCGACCAGGGCCCCCAGGGCGTGTCCGGGACGCTGCAGGTCCTGGACAGCGCGGGGCTGCGCCACGCCGGCATCGCCCGCAACCGGCAGGAGGCGCAGCCCACCCTTCTCACTGTCAAGGGCGTGCGCGTGGCGATGCTGAGCTATGCGTACGGCTTCAACGGGCGCAAGGTGCCGGCCAGCCAGCCGTGGCGCGCCAATCAGATCAACCCCGCCCGAATCCTCGCCGACGCTCGCGCGGCCAGGAGGGCCGGGTCCCAGTTCACCGTGGTCTTCCTGCACTGGGGGCAGGAGTACCGGACGGCGCCGACGCCGCAGCAGCTCCAGATCGCCAAGCAGCTCCTCGCCGACCCGAGCATCGACCTGATCCTCGGGCACCACGCGCACGTGGTGCAGCCGGCGCGACGGATCAACGGCAAATGGGTCGCGTTCGGCATGGGCAACCTGCTGTCAGCCCAGTCGTCCGCGTGCTGCCCCGCCAACACCCAGGACCCCAGGTCCGCCCAGTCAGCGGCTGAGAGCCCTACCTGGGTCAACCGGGCAGGTAGCCGGTTCCCACGATCCGTTCGGCCATCTTTGCGTATGCGGCTGGGTCGTCGGGGGCGATCGTCGCCAGACCGTCGACGTAGCGGTTGTACATGGAGAAGGCCGCGGCGATGAGCACGGTGTCGTGGATCTCCAGGTCGGAGGCGCCGGCCGCCCGCGCGGCCTCCACGTCCGCCTGCGTGACTGCTCGACCGTCGCGGCGGACCGCGTCGGCGAGGTGCAGCAGGGCTCTGAGCTTGGCCGAGACCGGGGCGCTGTCCACGTCGGCGTGGACCTGTTCGACCAGCGGCATGCCGTCGGGCAACTGCGCGGCGGCGGAGGCACCGTGGGACAGCGCGCAGAACCGGCAGTGGTTGCGGGTGGAGACATGGGCGGCGATCAGCTCCCGCTCCCCTCGGGTCAGCGTGTTGGGCCCGCGAAGCAGCACCTCGGACAGCTCCCGGAGCGGCCGCGCGGTCTCGGGCCGGTACTGGAACAGCCCGGTGATCCCCGGCGCGTCGTTGTGCAGAGCAATGTGGGGCATTGGCGGCACCTCCCTGCGGGAACCGTCCGGGTCGGGCGGCACCCACGGATCGCTTGACGCCATCGTCCCAGCAGGACCCGGCGCCGGCCTAGGCGGTCTCCCCGTAAGGTGTCTCCAGGGGACGTCGACGCCCCTGAGCCTCCGGGCGGGTTCCCGGACCCTTGAGGGCGGACCGGATCAGGCGGAGATGGCGGACGGCGGGGGCGGGATGTGGAAAACCTCCACGAACCGCTCCAGCAGGTTGGGGTCGCCGGTGAGCCGGACGCTGCCGCCGGCGACCGCCTCGCTCGGGCCGATCTCGCGGGCCAGCAGGGCCCGCAGCTCCGGACCGGTCTCGATGACCAGGTCGGGGTCGACGGCCGGTCCCGGCGCGACCTCCAGGGCGCCGTCATCGATGCGGGCGTGGACGACGACGTCGCCGACTCGGAGGTCGTAACGGAGGCGGAGCCCGCGGGCCGCGTCCGACCGGTAGGTGGTACGGAGCGCGATGATCAGCGAGTCGGTGGTGACGATGTCGTCCGGCCGGGGCTGGCCGAGCGTTCTGGCCCCCCAGAGGCCGAGGCGGAGGACGACGTCCTCCAGCTCCCTGCCGTAGTCGGTGAGCTCGTAGACCACCGAGCCCTGCGGCCGGGGCAGCAGCCGGCGCTGGATGACGCCGGAGCCCTCCAGCTCCTTGAGCCGCGCGGAGAGGATGTTGGTCGGGATCCGCGGCAGGCCGTTGCGCAGGTCGGTGAAGCGCTTCGGGCCGGAGAGCAGGTCGCGGACGACCAGCAGCGCCCAGCGCTCGCCGACCAGCTCCATGGCGTGGGCGAGCCCGCAGAACTGCCCGTAGGTCCGACTGGTCATGGCCTCCGTCCTGACGCGGCCTTGGCTCCACAGATCGGACTTGAGCTTACAGAGCGAGGTTGTTAAAGACAATCGCCGATGGCCTCTTGCGCGCGGATCGGACGCTTCCTGCCGCTCGCGCCGCGGATCGCGCTCCGGGAGACCTCCCGCAACCGCGCGGCCGCGGCGCCGGCGATCTCGGCCGTGATGGGCTGCCGTCGCCGGCAGTCTCGCGGTCGGGGTGGTGCTCAGCTCGCGGGCGCAGCGGGCCAGGGACGACTACCGGAGCTGGAACCGGCCCGGGGAGGTCGTCCTCGACGGCAGCGACGGCAAGCTGGGCGGCCAGCGAGCGGTCTCGCCGCCGTCCGGTCGGTCGCGCTGGCGACCACCAGGCGCATGCCAACGGTCGCCGAGCAGGACCGCTTCCAGGGCGCGCTCGGCACCGACTACGAGGTGTACGTGGAGCGTGGCCCGGGATCGCAACCGGCGACCTCTGCCCTGCTGGTGCTCGCGATCGTCGCCGGCCTGATCACGCTCGGCGCCGCCGCGATCGCCACCGGGCTGGCCGCCGCCGATGGACGCGCCGACCTCGGCACGCTGGCCGCCGTCGGCGCCTCCCCACGGGTCCGCCGCGGGCTGTCGCTCAGCCAGTCCGGCGTGATCGCCGGGCTCGGGTCGCTGCTCGGCACGGCCGCGGGGCTGGGCGGCTCGGTCGCCGTGCTGGTCGTGCTCAACCGCGGCTACGCCGACCTCTGGCCGGCACCCACGCCCTACCCGATCGCCGTGCCGTGGCTCAACGTCGGCATCGCGGTGCTGGTCGTGCCCCTGGTCGCGATGCTCGGCGCGGGCCTGCTCACCCGCTCCAGGCTGCCGATCGAGCGACGGCTCTAGCCGACGCCATTACAATCAGCCGCGGCGCCGGGCGAAGGCGGCGCGGCGCCGGGCGAAGGCGAGAGGCGATCGGCGCCGGGCCGAGGCGAGCGGCGCCGGGCGGATGCGAGACGAGGGCGGTGCGGTCCTGAGCGATCGAGTGCGGGTCAGCCACCCTGACAAGGTGATGTTTCCTGACGACGGCATCACCAAGGGCGAGCTGGTGAGCTACTACGAGACGGTCGCCTCGATGATGCTGCCGGCGATCAGTGGACGCCCGGTCACCATGCAGCGGTTCCCGAACGGGATCGGCCGGAGCGGATTCCTCCAGAAGCAGATCGGCGACTACTTCCCGGACTGGATCGAGCGGGTCACCGCGCCCAACCGCCGCACCCGCAGCGCCACCACCCGGGAAGAGGTCACCTACGCGGTCTGCCGGGCGCCGGACGACCTCGCCTACCTCGCCAACCAGGGCTGCGTCACCCCGCACGTCTGGCTCAGCCGCGTGCCGGACCTGTACCACCCCGACCAGATGATCTTCGACCTCGACCCGGCCTCACCCGACCCGACGGTGCTGCGCTCGGCGGCGGCCGGTCTGCACCGGTTGCTGGACGAGCTGGAGCTGCCCGCGTTCCTGAAGTCGAGCGGCTCCCGCGGCCTGCACGTCGTCGTGCCGCTGGTCCCCGACACCGAGACCGACGACGTGAAGATCTTCAGCATGGCCGTTGCCGAGGTGCTGGCCGCCCGCGACCCCGACAACCTCACCACCGAGGGGCGCATCGCCGATCGGGGCGACCGCCTGTTCCTGGACATCGGGCGCAACGGCTACGCCCAGACCGTCGCCGCGCCCTACGCGGTCCGCCCGCTGCCCGGCGCGCCCGTCTCGGTCCCGCTCGACTGGTCCGAGCTGGACGACTTCGACCCGCGGCGGCACACGATGCGGACGATCCGGGACCGGCTCGCCGGGCCCGACCCGTGGGCCGGCCTCGAGGAGGCCGCGACCCACCTCGGACCGGCTCGGGCCCGGCTCGCCGCGCTGATGTGAGCATCGGTGGGCACGCCCTACGGGTAGGAGGCGGCGACGCGCTTGGGCACGACCATGCGCCAGGCCTCGACGACCAGCTCCCGCATCTCCGCCTCGTCGATGGCGTCCAGCCAGACCCGCACCCAGTTGTAGCGCTCATCCGAGCGGGAGGGCATGTGGAACTTCTCCGGCTCGCTGGCGACCA
>WNGH01012365.1_pt1 | contig 22250 bp, 26 predicted proteins | sample 5400631 | NCBI WGS metagenome assembly WNGH01 (sample SAMN13153373, study PRJNA577476) | soil metagenome | isolation source: 115 cm soil or saprolite under Garry oak tree replicate 1 | place: USA:California | collected 2016-06-15
CCCCAGTCATTCGTGATCTTCGGCCCGAACCACCGTGGACAGGGCGCGCCGCTCGCCCTGACGGAACACGATTGGCAGACGCCCCTCGGGATCGCGATGGCGGACAAAGGTCTCCATGATGCCCTCTCGAAGCCCCCGCTCGAGGACGACATCCTCGCCCACCGCGACGAGCACAGCATCGAGGTCCAGCTCCCGTTCCTGCAGGAGCTTTCCGGCGCGGTCCGCTTCGTCCCGATTTGCATGGCCTTCCAGGAGTACGATCTCGCAGCGGAGGTCGGGGATCTCGTCGCCCAGACCATCCGGGGGAAAGATGTCCTCCTGATCGCGTCCTCGGATTTCACGCACGTCGGCTCGCAGTACTTTCAGATCGCCCCCGCGGGCGTCACGGCCCCCGCGTTCGCGAAGGGGCAGGACGCGAAAGCCATTGAGCAGATCGTCGCCCTCGATCCGAAGCATTTCGCCGCGAAGGTCGCACAGGACGACATCTCGATGTGCGGATACGGGGCGGTCACCGCCATGCTGACCGCCGCGAAGGTCCTCGGTGCGAGGGAGGCGAAGCTCCTGAAGTACGCCACCTCGAGCGACGTGAGTCGCGACACAAAGATGGCGGTCGGATACGGTGCGATCGCGGTCTATCGCTGAACCGTCTCCGCGTCGATCCAGTCGAGATATTCCGGCAACGCCGGTCCCATCGGATACGAGACGATGCATGGGACTTCAGCCGGATGGACGCTCCGGATGGCGGCGATCAATTTCCGCACGAGCGACCGCCGGGTCTTGAAGATGATGACGAACTCGTGCGTCTCCTCCTGCGTTCCCTCCCACCAGTACCTCGATTCGACCGGCCAGTAGTTGGCGCACGCCGCGAGCCGTCTCTCGACGACGACCCGAGCGATCGTCCGGGCGGTCTCGCGGTCCGGCGCGGTCACGTAGGCCATCGCGTGCAGAATCCGTCGACGGGCCATCCGATTTCGCTCCTCCCTTCGCTATCAGGGTCAGGAACAGGAATGGGTTCGACGGCCTTTTATCTGGTGGTCCTCGTGTAAGCGACGTTACGAATGCCCGTTGTGACGATGTCCGAAATGGTGGCCGCCCTCCGGGCCACGGTGGGGAAGCGGGGGATGCCCGAAGAAGACCTCCGGGCCCTCGCCGACTACCTCATGTCGTTCTTCGGATTCGAGACGGAAGCGATCGACAACAACCTGGACGTCGCGGACCGCGATGTGTTCTACATGCTCGAGGAGGAGGGCCTCCTCACGACCCGCCAGGAAGAGGTCATGATCAAGAAAGGCAAGATGTGGCGGATCCACTATTGGATCTTGCGCGTCGAGCGGATCAAGGCCTTCGCCAAGCCGCAACGGCCGAAGGCGGACGGGGATGCGTTCGCCGTTTACAACACGTTGCCGGACGACATCTGGACGCGCCAGTTGCCGGCGAGATAGATTGAAATAGACCAGAAGGTTCGTTTGGAGCCGCGCATGGCCCTTCTGGACTCTCTCCTCATCGCGGGGGCCGCGATTCTCCTCTGGTCCCTGCTGCTCTATGGGCTCCAAAAGCGAGGGCTCCTCGAAAAGCGAGGCCTCGCCCCGTCTCCCCCGCCCGCGGGTCCGTTCCTCATGTGGAAGACCCTTCGAGGCCGCCAGCTGATCGACCGACTCGCGCGGCCGAAACGGTTCTGGCGGGTGTTCGGCGACATCGCGATCGTCCTGGTGGCCGTCACGATGATCGGCACGACGGCCCTCCTCGCCTGGGAGGCGACACTCGTCCAGAACGCGGCGATCCGAAACAACCCGCCGTCCCCCGAGACCCTTCTCGGCCTACCCGGCATCAACCCGATCATCCCCCTGGGATACGGCATCCTCGGCCTGGCCGTCGCCATCATTCTCCACGAGTTCTCCCACGGGATCCTGTCTCGAGTGGCGAACATCAAGATCCGCTCCCTCGGGCTAATTTTCCTGATCTTCCCGATCGGGGCGTTCGTTGAACCGGACGAAGACGAGCTCAGGGCGCTCCCGCGTCGGGAACGCGGGCGCCTCTATGCGGTCGGGCCGGCGACGAATATCTTGCTGGCGGTCCTGTTCGCCATCCTCTTCTCGACGCTCATCTTGACCTCCGTCGCGCCGGTCCACGATGGAGTGGGGATCGTCGGATTCACGACGAACTCTCCCGCGGGCACCGCGGGAATGCAGGCCAACACCGTGATCACGTCAATCAACAACATGCCGGTGCACACGTACAACGAGTTCGTTGCGGCGCTCGCGGCGGTCCAGCCGAACGCCACGGTTCCGATTCAGGCGTACGATCCCGCCACCCGCACCTTTTCGAACTACAGCGTCGCCACGCAATGGAACCCGACGACGAAACGGGCCATGTTGGGAATCTACGCATTCGATGTGAGTACCGACTACTATCATCCGCTCACGAACCCGGACAAGTTCGGCGGCGCGACGAGGGCGATCCTCGCCTACATCTCGTTGCCGTTCTCCGGCTACTCGCCGATCGACGAGCCCGCGACGCACTTCTACCAAATCCAAGGACCCGCAGCCGTAATTCCTGCACCGCTCTTCTGGCTCTTCGCGAACGCATTGTATTGGCTCTTCTGGCTGAACTTGATGCTCGGTGCAACGAACGCCCTGCCTGCGGTCCCGCTCGATGGGGGCTATCTCTTCAAGGACGGCATCGAAGGCCTCGTCTCCCGCTTGCGAAAAGGGATTCCCACGGAGCAGCGGGATCGCATCGTGCGGGGCGTGAGCTACACGTTTGCCTTTTTGATCCTCGGGCTCGTCCTCTGGCAGTTGATCGGGCCGAGAATCTGATCCTCACGGATGACTCGCCTCGGTCGCCACGAGTCCGAGCACGCCGCTGACGATGGCCAGAATGCCGCCGGTCGTGCTGACCGAGAGAATGAGCGCCACGACTCCGAGGATGATGTTGATGATCCCTCCCGAGCTGTACTTGCCGCGGTAGATCAACAGGCTTCCTACCAAGATCGCGATCCCTAGGAGCGCGGCGACGCCCGCGTTCAAGATCCGGGTGAGGTCCAAGTTCCCCCTTCCGAGATCGAGGGCGTTGACCAGGATCAGCAACCCGCCAATCAACCCGATGAGCATCGCGAGCAGAGCGAGGACTCGCTTCTCCGTCATGCCGCTCGAGAAGGGATGAGCCGCTTTCAGCCTTTCTCCAGTCCACCGGCCGCCCAGATCCCGGCCGGGTCTCCGGACAACGCATCGGCTCCCCACCACATCCGGAGCGCGCGGAACACCTCTTTGAATCCAGCTGCGCGTACGAAGTCCAACAACCCGCGGTTCGGAGAGGGACCGCTCAGCGCGACCTCCGAGGATGCGGCCGCCTGGACGAGGGCGCGAAAGAGATCCTGCGCAACCTCGGTCGCGGCCGGCTCGACCACCCACGGGCCGATTTCACACGCCTCCCCGTCGGGACTTCCGACGATGAATCCGATCGGCCGACCGCCGCGCTCGGCCACCAGGAACGTGCGGGGAAATTCCGAGGCGAGACGGGCAAGCAGCGCCTGGCGGTTCGCCCCGAAGTACCTCGCATCCATCCGCGCAAGCCCGGCCAGATCGCTCGCTCGAATCGGACGGACCGGGCGAACTTTCTCCTTTGCGGAGGCAGCGCCATGCCAACGGATGACCTCGTATTCGCGATGAAATCCGAGGCGCTCGTAGAACGGAATGGCATTGAGGTATGCATTCAAACGCACGGTCCGCACCCCCGTGGCTTGAAGGTGTGCGAGGGTGGCTTCCATCAGCTCCTTCCCGACGCCCTTTCCCCGCAACTCCGGTGCGACAATGACCGCGCCCAGGAAGGCGAGGCCATCATAGGTCGTGGTGGTGAGGACCCCGACCACACGTCCGTCGCGCTCCGCGGCGAAGCATCCGTTGGGGGACAGGGCGAGCAACCGCCGGAAGTCCTCGCGCGTGTAGCCCCACGCCTCGAGGTCCGTCAGGGCGATGGCCGCGTCGATGTCCCCTTCTTCGAGTCTTCGGATTCGCGTGCCTTCCACAACTTCACCCGTCGTTCGAGCTCCTCCGGTTCGTCGCATTCGTGGTATCCGTACGTCACATAGCGTTTGTCCTTGCGCCGATGCTTGTACATGCACGGGCCGTATTCGTCATCTTCCTGGCCGTACCACTTGTCGCAGTCCTTGCAGAGATGGGGCGACGGCAGCTGGCCTTGCAGGGCCTTCGCGGACTCCAAACTATCTCACGTCTCCGACAAGTCGATTGCTAGTCCATTCCGTCAGAGATGTGCGCCGACGAAACCCAGGAGCCCCGCCCCGAGGACGAGGACCGCCGGAACGCCCAGACCGGCGAAGAACATGATCGCGCCGACGACGCCGCACCCGATCGAGGCCAAATTCATCCGAGCCCGCGGAAAGAGGATGCCGAGGGAACTTCGGTAGATCCGTCGACCCGCGATCAACGCGCCGATGCCCGTGATCCCATGCAACACGCGGAGGACCATGGACGCGTTCGAACCGAAGGCGGCCCAGATCGCCAACGCCCCGCCCGCGACCGCGAGCAGGAGCGCGCCCACCCCGAAGGACTGACGCACCCTCGCGGACCACCCGAAGATGCGGGCAAACATGGCGGGTTCCGATAGGCCGTGGGTATTTGGAACTTGCCACCGACAGTGCGTACGATGGGACTACATGCCCCAAAAAGGGTCCTCCTTGCGTTTGATTGCGGCGGTTTGCTCGAGGGCTTCGACCTCGTCGTGGGTCAGGTCCGCACGCCCCCGGACGGCCCGCGCGTCGGCCTCTGGGAGGTCCACGTAGAGGATATCGCCGCCGTTGATCTGTCGTCCGATCGTGATGCCTTCCACGGAGATGGCCACCTCCTGGCCCTGCGTCGCGCCGTCGAGGCTTTTCTCTCCGCTCCGGATCGCCTTGATCCGGCCGAGCGGCCGGCCGTCCGCGCGCATGACCGATTCGCCTGGGCGGATCCGTCCCGCGAGCACGCGAACGCCAAAGATCGCGGGCTTCGAGGTCCGGAAGACATGTTCTCCCAGGAAGAGAAGCTTCGCAGGATACGCGATTTCCTTCCGACCGGCCTCGGCCAGCTGTCGCTTCCGCTCGTCCCGCCAGGCTTGGTAGTCCTCGATCAACCGGTAGATCACATCGTTCTCGAGCAACTTCAGGTCCGGATGGTCTCGGAGCGCGGTCTTCGCGTCCGGGAGGATCTCGAGGTTGAAGGCCAGGATCGCTCGGTTCAACGGGTTCTTCGCGGTCGCGGCGTCGGTGACGTCCCGTCGCGAGACCGGTCCGATTCGGGCGAACTTGATCGGGATCGAGGCCTGCTTGGATTCGTACGCGAGGCCCTCGAGGGATCCGATCGCATCCGCTTTGACGAGGATCCCTTCGTCCTGGGTCTCGATGTGGACCTGGGACTCCTTCGCGACTTCCTCGATAATGGCGGTGAGGTCGCCCTTCGACGCCCGGATCGGGGCGCCCGCGACGGCCTTCTCGAGTCCGCTGCCCACGATCTTGACTCCCGAGGCCGCGGACGCGCTCTTCACCGAGTCGAACCGCTCTTGCGGGTCCCGGATCTCGTCCAACGGCTTCGGCTTGAGCAGGGCCTTCACTTTCATCGTCCCCGGCTTGCCCGCAGTCCCGAAGACGATCGTGTCGCCCTTCGAGAGGGTGCCTTCGTAGATGATCGCGTCCAGCGTGGTCCCGACGCCCTTTTCCTCCTTGACCTCGAGGATCGTGCCGACGGCAGGCCCCTCGGCGGTCGCCAGTTGCTCCCCCAAGAACCGCTGCGCGAGGCCGATCAGGGTCAGCAACAGGTCCGGGATGCCTTCGCCGAACTTCGCGCTGACCGGGATTACCGCCAGGTTCGTCGTGAAGTCCTCGATCCGGTCGTAGCGGTCCGCGGAGAAGCCGTGCTCGAACAGGCGGCCGACCAGCTCGTACATGCGACGGTCGAGTTCTTCGCGGGTGGACTCGGGTTGATCCTGGTACGACCGGACGAACGGCTGGCCCTCGTGCTTCCGCCAGCCGGGCACCATGTCGATCTTGTTCGCCGCGACGACGAACGGCGTCTTGTAGCGCCGCAGGATGTTCAGGCTCTCGATCGTCTGCGGGCGGAATCCTTCGTTGACGTCGATCACGAGGACCGCGAGGTCCGCGAGGGCGCCGCCGCGGGCCCGCAACGTCGAGAAGGCCACGTGACCCGGCGTGTCGATGAAGAGGAGGCCGGGGATCCGGAACGTTCGGCCTTTGACGAGGTCCCCGCACATTTCAAGGATCGCCGCGATGGGGACCTCCGTCGCGCCGATGTGCTGGGTGATCCCGCCCGCCTCGCGGCCCGCGACGCCGGTGCCGCGAATCCGATCGAGGAGGGTCGTCTTGCCATGGTCCACGTGTCCCAGGACGGACACGATGGGCTGGCGAATCGAGGCCATCGCCGCCGGACCAAGAATCCGACGATATTAGAAGGTTGGCCCCTCGGGTTCTCGCCAGCCTCGAATCAATGATATTCGAAGTCCTCCTTCATTCGCTTGAATTCTTCCAGGCCAAGCATCTGTCGAATTTCTCCGTCTCTGCGGATGCTGCCGGTGCCTATCGAAGCGCGTTGTAAAGAAGGGTGTCCTCGAAGAATCTCAAAGTCCTCGGGTCTGATGTGGGGCGCATCCCAGACGATCAGTTCCTCCAGGGCCTGCGCACCCATAATCGGAGAGAGGTCCCGAAGGTTGCGGAGCCCGTCGATGTGAAGCCGACGAAGTTGGCTCATCCGGGTCAACGATGGGAGATTTTGGACACGCGTGAGATCCTCGAGGAATAGATACTGGAGCCCGACCAGATCCGAGACTGGCTCGAGATGCTCGAGGCCGAGAACCCGCCAGAGTTCGAGGTACTTGAGTCCCCTGAGATGCCGGAGATCTTCGAGGTACCGAATGCCTCCCAATTTGATATCCAAGGACCACAGGCGAGGCAGCCGTGTCAAAAGGGCTAACGAGGAAACGGTCACCGATCGGAGAGTGAGCCGTCGGAGATGCTTCAGGGATCCGATGACATCGAAGCCTTTCGAGTGCTTTTCGATGGACAACTCCTGCAGACTCGGAAACTGTTCGAGGAAGCGCAGGGTGAAGGTTCGCTTCCTCGTCTGGCCGAGGTAGAGTGACTTGAGGGTTGGTGGAAGGTAACCGAGCCCGTCGAGGCTGTCTAATGTGAACACATCACACTCGAACTTCTCGAGAAACCGGAAGTGTCGGAGAAAGTCCAGGTCCCTGATTGTGCCTCCACTTCCGTAGATTCTGAGCGCTATGTCCGGGTACTGGCGGAGAAATTCCGCCAATCGTCCGAAGTCGGCCTCCTCCGGAGGACGGTCGAACTGATAGTTAGAGAACTGGACGCGTTCGCATCGCGGGTCCAATGGGCTGAGCTGCTCCGACGTAACGGGGAAGTCAAGATTTCTTTGGAATGGGTAGTCTTTGTCGACTGGGAGTCGCACCATCGCGCGTTGTGGAATGAACGTCGATGTAGATGCCACTTCGCTCGAGCTAGTCTACTCCCGCAACCAGGCCTCATCGATTCGGGCGTACGCGTGAATCTCTTCGGGTTTGAAGAACAGCGGGATCTCCCGTTTGGCGCTCTCGGCCGAGTCGGAACCGTGGATGACGTTCCGGCCGATCGTGAGAGCGAGGTCCCCACGGATTGTACCCGGTTCTGCTTCCGCGGAATTGGTCTTCCCCATCATCTTGCGGACGGCGGCGACCGCGCCGTCTCCTTCGAGGACCATCGCGACGACGGGCCCGGCCGCGATGTAGGTCATCAGCGGCTCGAAGAACGCTTTCCCCTTGTGCTCCGCGTAGTACGACTCCCCGAGGGAGCGACTCACCCGCACAAGTTTCAGCGCGGTGACCTTCAGGCCGCGCCGCTCGAATCGGCAGACGATCTCCCCGATGAGTCCGCGCTGCACCGCGTCCGGCTTCAGGAGGACGAAGGTGCGTTCGGCCACGTCAGGTCCCCTTCTTCGCCTTCCTCGCGGTCGGAGCGGGCGCCTCCTCTTCCTCGGCCGGTTCGCGCTTGCGACCCTCTTCGCCTTCCTCGCGGTCGGAGCGGGCGCCTCCTCTTCCTCGGCCGGTTCGCGCTTGCGACCCTTGACTTCCTGCCATCGTCCATCGAGCCAGGACTTGAACGTGCGTCGCCCTTCCGGAGAATCTTTCCACGCGAGGAACTCCGCCTTGTCGATGCGGGTGACGGGTTTGGCGCCATGCTTCTTCTTCGACCATCCGACGATCGATGTGCGGAACGCATTGCTCGCCACGAAGTCCGAATATTGCCGCTCGAGGTCCCCGCGAGAGAGGTCTGGGCCCAACCGCTTGTCGATCAGGTCGGACAGATCCGACGGGATGTCCTTTCCTTTCGGAGTTTCGATCGCGATCTGGACCGCAAGGGCCTCGGGCGCAGGAGCTTCCTCGGCGACCGTGACGGCCTCTTCGGCGACCACGCGGCCGGCGGCTCGCCGGAACGCCTGGGTCCACGGCGTCCACCGCGGCACCCGCCCGAGCTTCAGCATGTTCGCCTGGCACTTGTGCGAGCAGAACAGGAATACGGTCCCGTCTTTTCGGATGAACATCTTACCCGTGCCGGGCTCGATCTCGTTGCCGCAGAACGAGCAAGAGCGGCGGGTCGGCATCGTCTCACCGGACCGAGAGCTTGCGGGCCTCGCGCGCGGTCTCGCGCAGCATCAGGACGTCCCCGACTTGGATGCTGCCCTTCACGTTGCGCGTGATGATGCGACCCTTGTCCCGACCGTCGAGGACGCGGACCTTGACCTGGACCGCCTCGCCCGTCATCCCGGTGCGGCCGACGACCTCGACGACCTCCGCGGGAATGCTGTCATCGTCCGCCATGTTCTCTCACTCGCGTGTCCGAGGAATCGTCACTTTTTCATCGCGCGGATTTTCGCGGCGACGTCTTCGATGACGGGCTTCGCCTTGCCGGGGTCGAGGATCGCGATCGAGGCCGTCGCTTTGCCGAGGCCCACAGCAACGCCGAGTTCCTGTTTGCTGGGAACGTACGCGTAGGGCACGCCTTTCTCCTCACAGAGGAGGGGCATGTGGGCGAGGATCTCCTCGGGCTGGACGTCCTCCGCCATCACGACGAACTGCGCCTCGCCGCGCTCGACGAGCTTCGTGACCTCGTTCGTCCCCTTGCGGACTTTCCCGCTCTCCTTCGCGAGCTCGATCGACTGATAGGTCTTGTCGACGAGCTCCTTCGGCATCTCGAATCGAACGTACATTGGCTTGGGCATCGTGGAGACCTCCTTCCGCCCCGCGGCCGCGGGACGTCATCAGTCATCGGCTCCCCGTCCTCGGAGAAGCGGCCGTCGAAGTGGCGCGGGTTATAAAAGGTTTGCGACCCTCTCCCGACAACTCTGCTAATCAGCGCGGCACCGTTGTGCAGCAAGGTTGAAATCGCCAGGCGGGGTTCAATCACACATGCCCACAGACCGGAAGTTCTGCCGGTTCGCCACGTCGGACCGTTCACTGCAGACCCGAGAGATCCCGGAGGGCGGGATCTGCTTGTCCGCGTTTGTCGTCCTGAACGAGAGCGGCCATCGAGATCGCGTGCTCATGGGTCATCTCGATCCTTCCGCGGACTGGGATCACATTGGAGCGTTGGATCCGGATCGGGCGGCGCTGAATAGCAAAGGATGGATGCTGCCTTCGTCGCACCTGTTGCTCGGTGAGTCGCCGCAGGCGGCCGCGGACCGCATCCTCAAGGAGCAACTCGGCCTCCCGAGTCATCCGCTGACCGGCCCCCTCGTCTTCTCCGAGGTATACGGTCCGAAGAATCACTGGGATCTCGAATTCGTTTTCCTGGGGGAACGAAACCAGATCGGACAGCATCCGGCTTGGACCGAGCTCGTGTTCGTCGACACGAACGAAACGCCGCGGGAGGAAATCTCGCGGTACCATGATGACATCCTCGCGCACGTGGGCCGTTGGAATCCAACCGGATGAGAGATCGCGAAGTCCTCACGGGTCGCGGGAAGGGGAGTCCGCCGACTCGCGTTCGCCGTCGCCATGGGCGGGCGGTGGTGTGGCTCGTCCCAGTTGTTCCCGTACCATGCGATTCGCGATCTCCAGGAACTTCTCCTCGGTTCCCGGAGGGATCGTCGCGCCGGCCGCTGCATGGTGACCGCCTCCCTGGCCTCCGACGGCCATGCTGGCCGCCTGCATGATGGCCGCGAGATCGAGCCCGCGGGCCACCAGCTCCCGCGTCGTCCGCGCCGAGACCTTGATGCCATCATCCGCTTGGGCGAACGCGATGATCGGCAGGTCTTTTGTCGCGCCGTCCCGGTTGAGGGCCATGCTCGCCGCGATCCCGACCACGGTGTCGCGAATCCGGTCCGCCGCATGGAAGTACTGAAGCGCTTCCATCTGCGTGATGCCGGTCTCCTCGATCGTCTCCATCGAGTCCACCAGGTACTCGCGGTGGCCGCGGAGGAGCCGGAGTGCCTGCGCGAGGTACTCGTCCCGATCGCCGCGGCACACCCGGTACCCGACCTCCGGTTGGTCGTACCGTCCGCACGCGTTCATCAGGGTCCCGAACTCCTTGGCATCGCGCGTCGGACTCCCGGCGGGTTCTCGCGGCAGGGTGTATGTCTCCCCCGCGAGGCGCTCGACCTCCTTGATTCCGCAACCGCGTTCGAGCATGTGGGCGACGAGCGCGGAAACGACGCGCTGCTTCTCGCCTCGGTCGAGGTCCGACCAGCTCCGCCAGTGGTCCTCGATCTTCAGGTCGACTCCCTGCTCGAGGAGGAACGCGATGCACGCTTCCTCGTTCCCGCTCAGGCGGGGGATCCATGGGTCCGTCGCGTACTGGAGCATCTTGTACGCGGGCCGGGTCTCCCGCCCGAAGAGACGGAGATCGATCTGGGCCTCGAGGACGCCGGCCGCGATCCCATCGGCCAAGATCGTGCGGTTGTAGCCCGCGAGCCGCCGAAACTCCTGATCCTGGACATCGCCCACGGCGCCGACGACCGCGATCGAGGCGAGGTCGACGTTCTTCGGGGAAAGCGCTCTCGCCACGGCGTACGCGCAGCCAGCGCCGCTCGCCACGTCGGAGCCTTCGCCTTCGAGATGCGGATTCAACATCAAGACCCGATCCTGGGATTCCGTGAAGCGGACGAGATCGCTCCGCAACGCTTTCGGGACCTCCCGTTCCGTCGGGACATGGTGGTCCGTGATGACCGCGTCGAGCCCGTGCAGCGCGTGCAACATCCCGGCTCCCAGGTCGATGAACCAGACGAGCGGCGTCCCTTTCCGCTTCAGTTCCGTGAGCACGGCTTCGTCCAGCTTCTTGACGAAGGCCACCTCGTGGGAGATGCCCGCTCGATCCAGGGCCTCCGAGGCAATCGCTCCGCCCGTGATGCCGTCCGTGTCGATGTGGGTCACGATCCGGACGAAAGGCGCGGGGCGTAGGCGCTCCGCGATCTCCTGAGCGACGGCCTCCATCGCGGCACCCACCGGGAGGCAAGCGCATGAATCTTTGGGAGGGAGCCGCGGACGAGGTCGCCTCGCTTTCCGAGAAGAACGGATATCCGAGGAGGGCCTTCGTGGCGATGTGCTTCATGTGACGGCCTCGGGCCTGATCGCCCGCGACGGGCGCGTCCTCCTGGGGAAGCGGACGAGCAGGGTTCGATTCGCGGGCATGTGGGACGCGTTCGGCGGACATCTGGTCCCCTGCGAGGAACCCTCGGTCGCTCTGGTCCGCGAACTTCAGGAGGAGTTGGGCATCACCGCGCTCCGGCCCCGGTTCCTCGGGATCTATGAGGACATCGATCCGACGTCCAGGGATCTCTTCCGTCACTATTTGTTCTTCGTCACCCGCTGGAGTGGGGATCCGAAAATCACGAACGAAGAGCACTCCGAGGTCCGGTGGTTCACCCCCGAAGAAGCGGAGCAACTGAATCTCGCGCCCAGCCTCAAGGACGCCATTCGGCGCATCCTCCCAAAGAAACCTTAATCGCGGCGCATGTGTTCAATCGGCCGAGCCTATGGTCGACGAGACGCAGATTAAGAAAATCCTGAGCGACATCCGGACGATTGCCGTCGTCGGCTGTTCCAAGGATCCCGCGAAGGACGCGCACCGCGTCCCGAAGTACCTGCAGATGAATGGCTACCGGATCATCCCGGTGAATCCGACCGCGACTGAGATCCTCGGTGAGAAGGCCTATCCGTCCCTGGATGCCGTCCCGATTCCGTTCGACGCCGTCGACATCTTCCGTCCCTCGGCGGACGTGCCGCCGATTGTAGACCAGGCCGTCAAGACCCCGGCGAAGGTCATCTGGCTCCAGCTCGGGATTCGCAACGAGGACGCCGCACGGAAGGCGCAGGCCGCGGGCAAGATCGTGATTCAGGACCGCTGCATGATGCGCGACCATGCGCGGCTATTCGGCAAGACGATCCTCGAATGACGAGGCCGCGAACACGAGCGCGACGCTCGGTCCACCGGAACGCCTCGCCGCGGCGATGAGGGCCTCGATCTCTCCGAGGACGTTCACCGCGGCTGGCGGCGCCTTGAACTTCGCGGTGGTCACGGCTTCGTACCACGGACGGAGTCGGGATTCCGGCACGATTCCGACACGGAAAGGATCGGAGACTCCCCGCTCGAGCTTGACGTTCGGGCTGATCCCCGAGAACGCTTGCACCGGGACCTCGATCCAGCTGGATCCCTCCTGGGGGAAGAGTTCCGGCGAGACCGCCGGCGGGAGGACTTCCTCCGCGGCCCGGATCGATCGGCTTCCCTCGGAGTTCTCCCAGACGCGGCCCAGGCGAGCCCCCGCCGAGACGACGGTATGGTCGAGCCAGGCGAGGTCGTGGATCCGCCGGATCGACGCCCGACGGGTCCACAGGACTTTCGCCAGGAGATAGTACGACTCGCGGAGCGCCTTCGCTTCCGGAGACTTCGGGCCCCCGGTGTGCTGCGCCTTCTCGAGCGCCGAGGCGACGAGGGGTTGGGACGAGAGCAACGACTGAAAGTCGACGACCCGGAGGAGCGCTCGCCATCCCACGGCACCGCCACGGGTCTCGTCAAGAAAAGGGTGTCGGCCGCGGGCCTCTCAGTGCAGGACGACGGATTTGACGCCGTCCACCTGCTTGATTTGCGGGAGCAGTCGCTCGGGCACCGGCGCTTCGGTGACGATGAATCCGTGCGGGTCGTCGACGATTTCCGGATCGTCCATGATGACCTGCCGGATCGAAATCCCGGCTTGCGCGATGATCGCCGCGACCCCGGCCAGGATGCCCGGCTTCGAGGCGTTCGTGGGGACGATCTCGATCGCGCCCCAGTTCATCAGCGGCGCGATTTCGCGCAGGTGGCAGACCGGCCGAAGGGCATCGAAGAATGTGCGCAGCTCGTCGTTCTTGTCAATCGTGTCGACGGTCGCGGTCACGACGCGCCGGTCGACCCCGGCGGCCCGGGCCATCGCCGTATCCGAGAGCTTGATCTCGGCGGCGTACACGCTCCCGTCGTGGACCCGCAACCCATACATGACCATGAGCTGCGCGACTTTCTCCTGCGCCGGGAATCCTTTGAAGTAGTGACGAAATCGCGCCCACATGCTCTCGGCCCAATGTACGGAAGGGTGCGCTATGGGTTAATGTTTTCGTCATCGAATGACGTATCATGTACGTTGACGAACAGAATCGTTATATATTGTCCAAATAATCCTCGCTCGGGATCGGTGAGACCGATGCAAGCCACGCGAACGGAATCGACCGGGGCGAGCGACGTGAAAATCCTCCTTGACGTGGACGACCTGCCGCGGGCGTGGTACAATATCCTCCCGGACCTGCCCGCGCCGTTCCCGCCCTACCTCCACCCGGGGACGAAGGAGCCGGTGCCACCGCAGGCGTTCGAGCCGCTCTTCCCGAAGGAGCTCATCCGCCAGGAGATGAGTCCGAATCGGACCGAGCCGATTCCGGACGAGCTCCGGGAGGCGTACTTCCGCCTAGGCCGGCCGACGCCGCTATACCGAGCGAAACGGCTCGAGGCGTTTCTCAAGACGCCGGCTCGGATCTACTACAAGCGGGAGGACCTCTCGCCCGTCGGCTCGCACAAGCCGAACACGGCATTCGCCCAAGCGTACTTCGCGGCCCAAGAGGGGGTGGAGGCCCTGGCGACCGAGACCGGCGCGGGCCAATGGGGATCCGCCCTCGCGCTCGCGACGAACTACTTCGGGCTGAAGGCGAAGGTGTTCATGGTGCGCGTTTCGTACGACCAAAAGCCGTACCGCAAGTACGTGATGAATCTGTACGGGGCCGAGGTCATCCCGAGTCCGAGCGATCAGACGAACGTCGGGAAGAAGTTCCTCGCGCAAGACCCGGACCATCCGGGGTCCCTCGGCATCGCGATCTCCGAGGCGATCGAGGCCGCGGTCACCGGGAAGAACACGAAATATTCGCTGGGGAGCGTCCTGAACCACGTCCTGATGCACCAGACGATCATCGGCCTCGAGGTGCAGAAGCAGTTCGAGCAGGCGGACATCACGCCCGACTTCATGGTCGGCAGCGTCGGCGGCGGCTCGAACTTCGCGGGCTTCACGTATCCGATGATCGGCGAGCGAATCCACGGCAACGTCGAGACGCGGTTCGTCGCGGTCGAGCCGGAATCGGTCCCCTCAATGACCCAAGGCCGCTACGAATACGACTTCGGCGACACGGGGGAGATGACGCCGCTCGTGAAGATGCACACCCTGGGCCATACCTTCGTCCCGCCGCGGATCCATGCGGGCGGCCTGCGGTACCATGGGACCGCCGCGACCCTCAGCGTCTTGCTGGACTCGGGGTTGGTCGAGCCGCGGGCGGTGGACCAGCTCGGGACGTTCCAGGCGGGCGAGATCTTCGCGAAGACCGAAGGGCTGATCCCTGCCCCGGAGACGTGCCACGCGATTCGCGGCGCGATCGACCTCGCGCTCGAAGCGAAGGAGCGGCACGAGGAGACCGTCATTGCGTTCAACTACAGCGGCCACGGCCTGCTGGACCTCGAAGGCTACCGCGCGTTCATGGAGGGCAACCTGAAGAACAACGGAATGTGAGCGGGCTTCAAAAGCGGCCTGGCGCCCTCCTCTCCTCTCTTTCGGAATTCCGGAAGATCATTGAGGCGCCAGCCCGATCAACTCGAGTCAAAGACATGAGCCGTCAGTGCCATCCGCCGTCGTGGACGTCGGAGTGGATGTCGGCGGCACCTTCACCGACTTCGTTGGGTTTCGTGGCCACGACGTCGTGACCGCAAAGTTGCCGAGTACGCCCGATCCAGAAGAAGCGGTCATCCAGGGGATGCACGACCTCGGCGCGACGGGCATGGCGCATGGCACCACGGTTGCCACGAACGCCGTCCTCGAGCGGAGAGGAGCCCGCACCGCATTCGTGACGACCGCCGGTTTCGAACATCTCCTCCTGATCGGCCGTCAGAATCGGCCCTCCCTCTACGACCTCCGGATTACCCGGCCTCCCCCCGCGGTCCCGAGGGAGCGATGCTTCGGGCTCCGGGAACGGGTGGACGCGCGTGGACGCGGGTCTGCCCGTGTCCACGAGCCACGAGGTGCTCGCCGAGTTCCGCGAATTCGAGCGATCCTCGACCACGGTCCTCGACGCATACGTGAAACCGCTCGTCATCCGGTACCTCCGGTCCCTCGAGGAGGCCGTCCGCGGCGACTTCTACGTGATGAAGTCCTCCGGCGGCGTGGTCTCGCATCGAGCCATCGTGCACCGACCGGTCGATATGATCCTGAGCGGACCGGCGGGTGGAGTTGCCGCGGCGGTCGCGGTGGCCGGAGCGACCGGCCCGGGAAATCTCCTCACGTTCGACATGGGCGGCACGAGCGCGGACTTCTCGACCATCGTTCGCGGTGCGGCAAGCTGGACGACCGACGCGGTGATCGACTCCTTCCCGCTCGCCCTTCCCGTCATTGACATCGAGTCGGTCGGGGCGGGCGGTGGGAGCATCGCCTGGATCGACGCCGGCCGGGCCTTGCGGGTTGGTCCGCAGAGCGCGGGCGCGACACCGGGCCCGATGGCCTACGGAAAGGGGGGCAAGTCCGTGACGGTCTCGGACGTCGATTTGGTCGGAGGCTCGCTGGGATCGAATCTGCTCGGGGGTCGCCTTCTCCTGCGGCAAGATCTCGCGGCCAAGGGGATCGCCCGTCTTGCACAGGAGTTGCATCTCCTTTCCGACGAAACGGTCCTCGGAGTCCAACGGGTCGTCCGCGCGACCATGGTGAAGGCCATGCGCATCATCTTGGCCCGGCGCGGTCTCGACCCGCGGGAATTTGCGCTCCTCGCATTTGGCGGGGCAGGTCCGATGCACGCGGCGGCTCTGGCGCGAGAACTCAGGATTCCCCGTGTCCTGGTGCCCTTCCTGCCGGGAGCTTTTTCCGCCTATGGCATCCTGATTTCGCCGATCCAGCTGGAATATAGCCGGACCGTCGTCCGCCCCTTAGACCGTGCGGGGCCCACGATCGAGGAAACGATCACCGCATTCCGGTCTCGCGCCGTTCGCGCCCTGCAGCAGGAACGCCGCAATTCTCGCGAGGCGGTCTTCGAGGCGAGCGTCGACCTTCGGTACCATGGACAGAGCTACGAGATCAACGTCCCCGTTCGCGGCGACCTCGCGCGCACATTCCGCAGGGAGCACCGTCGGCGGTACGGATATGCCTCGCGCGAGGAACGGATCGAACTCGTCACCGTTCGTTTGATGGTTCGGGTGCCGCGCCGCGTCACGTTCCCGCGGGCGCATACGGATGGGTCGTCGAGAATCGCCCGTCGGCGGGTCCTGTTCGATGACGGCTGGTCGGAGGTCCCCGTGTTCGACCGCGAATCGATTCCCGTTGGGTTCGAAGAGGCAGGTCCCGCGATTGTCGCCGAGGACCACGCGACGACCGTGGTGCCGCCCGGAGCGACGTTCCGCATTCGGCCTCGCGGGCTCATCGAGATCGAGGTGGCGCCGTGAACCCGGCGGATCTGGAGATCCTCCAGACCGGGTTGTCGTTCATCCCGGAGGAGATGGGCGTCGCGCTTCGACGGACGGCGTACTCTCCCAACATCAAGGAACGAATGGATGCGAGCTGTGCGCTCTTCGACGCCGAAGGACGCATCGTGGCCCAGGCAGAGCACATCCCGGTCCACCTCGGTTCGATGCCCGTCGCTGTCGACGCCGCGATGCGAGATTTCCCCGGAACCCTGCGAGAGGGCGACCAGATCATCCTGAACGATCCGTACCGGGGCGGCACGCACCTCCCGGACGTCACGCTCATCCGACCCGTGTTCGTGCGCCAAGCGGTCCTCGGATTCGCGGTGAACCGGGCGCATCACGCCGACATCGGCGGAAGGGTGGCCGGTTCGATGCCAGCGACCGCGATGCGCCTCGAGGACGAGGGCCTGGTCCTGGAGCCGCAGAAGTTCGTGGACCGCGGACGCGAACGTCGGGCCGTCGTCGAGCGATTCCGTCAGGAGACCTTGAATCCGGTGGAGAGGCTCGGCGACCTCCGGGCGCAGATCGCGGCGAACGAGCTCGGAGCTCGGCGCCTCCTCGAACTCGCGGAACGAATCGGCGTCGCGAGTCTGCGGACCTCGATCGAGGAGCTCCTCGACTACGGGGAGCGGCGGGTCCGCGCGGCGATTGGCGAGCTTCCTCGCGGGACCTGGGCCGCTGAGGACTTCATGGAAGGCGCCTCGCCGGACGAGCCCGAACGAATCCGGATCCGGGCGGAGGTCACAATCGGCGGATCCGGCATCGCGGTGGACTTCGAGGGCACCGATCGCCAGGTCGCTGGGAATCTGAACGCCCCATTCGCGGTGACGCTGAGCGCGGCATCGTACGTGATGCGATGCCTGACCGATCCAGACGCCCCGCGGAACGCGGGAGCGCTCCGTCCGCTGCGCGTCTTGGCGAAAGAAGGGAGCCTCGTGCGGCCCCGCCCTCCCGCCGCCGTCGCCGCCGGGAATGTGGAGACCTCGCAACGAATCGTGGACGTCTTGTTCCTCGCCCTCTCGGAACCACTCGCCGAAATCGTCCCCGCTCAAAGCCAAGGCACGATGAACAACGTGACGATCGGGGGATCCGATCCTCGGCCGTTCTCGTACTACGAGACGATCGCGGGTGGCGAGGGCGCGCTCCCGTACCGGCCTGGGATGGCCGGGGTCCATACGCACATGACGAACACACGCAACACGCCGATCGAAGCCCTGGAGTTCGCGTACCCGCTGCGCATCGAGGAGTACCGGCTCATCCCCGGGACCGGCGGCCGAGGCCAGCATTCCGGGGGCGACGGCGTTCGCCGCTCGGTTCGATTCCTCGCTCGCAACGGGACTGCCTCGATCCTCTCCGAGCGTCGAGCCCTTCGACCGAAGGGTCTCGAAGGCGGAGACGACGGCCGTCCGGGGAAGAACCTGCTCGTGCGGAGCGGACGGCAGCATCGGTTGCCTGCCAAAGTCACGCTCGAGCTTCGGCGCGGCGACCTGCTCGTGATCGAGACCCCCGGAGGCGGAGGATGGGGGCCGCCCGAGCGCCGACGCGGTTGAGTGTAGCCTACGTGCACCGGAGACGTTGACCCGAATGCGGGCGTGTTTCCGGTCGTGACCCCGCTCGGTCTCGTCGCGGGCTTCCTCGTCCTGACGGTCCTCGGCCTCCTCGCAGGCGCGTTGACGGGATTGTCGCCCGGGCTCCACGTCAACAATGTGGCAGCCCTCGTCCTGGCGACCCAAGCCGCCTGGACGAGCTTCGTTGCAACCCTGGTCCCGGACGTCGCTTCCGAGCCGGAGACGATGGGCCTCCTGCTGTCCTGCTTCCTCCTCGCGACCGCGGGGAGCCACGCGGTCTTCGACTTCATCCCGGCCGTGTTTCTCGGCGCGCCGACGGAAGATACGGCCCTCGCCACCCTTCCCGGCCACCGTCTCCTCCTCGTCGGCCAAGGTGCGAAGGCGGTCGCGCTCGCCGCCCGCGGCGCGTTGCTGGGCACTGCGTTCGCGGTCGTCGCCCTGGTCCCACTGCGGTTCCTCCTTGCAGATCCGGTTCACCTCGCGGACCTCTTCCGACCGTGGGCCCCGGCGTTCCTGGTGTTCGTTCTGGCGGCGGTCCTCGCCTCCGAATCGCGCGGGCGGAACCGCGTCCGGCGGCTCGCTCGGGCGGTGTGGGTCCAGGCGTTGGCCGCTGGCCTCGGCATCGCGGTCCTCCGCGGGCCGGGCCTCGTCTCTCCGGACGCAGTCCTCTTCCCGCTCTTTTCCGGACTCTTCGGCATTCCGAGTCTGCTCCTCGGCTTGCGCGCTCGGCCCGGTTCGATCCCGTACCAACGGGTGGAACCGCTCCGAGCCTTGTCCATGGAGGATGCGCGGAGCGCCCTACGGGGCACGATCGCCGGAGCGAGCGTGTCGTGGCTTCCTGGCCTGAGCGGCGGAGCGGCCGCGACTCTTGCCTCGGTCGGCACCCGGAAGACCGTGGGGCCGAGTCAGTTCATGGTTGTGTTGGGCGCGGTCTCCACGTCCACCGCGCTCCTCAGCGTCGCCGTCCTGTTCATGATTCACCGGGCTCGCTCCGGGGCCGCTGCCGCGGTCCGCGGACTCAGCGGAGATCTTCCACCGTGGCCGTCCGTGTGGGCGACCCCGACGTCGCTGATCCTCCTCGTCGCCTCGGCCGTCCTGGCGACGGCGATGGCGGCACCGCTGGCCGCCCACCTCGGCCGCGGCGTTGCGCGTCGCTGGTCGAGTTCGAATCCGCGGAGGATCGCCGCGCTGTCGCTCCTCGCGGTCCTGATCCTCCTCGCGATCGCGACCGGTCCGGTCGGCATTGGACTGGCCGGCCTCGCGGCGGTCGTCGGCCTCGTGCCGGTCGCACTTCGGGTTCGTCGGGTGCACTTGATGGCGTCGCTCTTGGTCCCGGTCCTCTTGACCTATCTCGGTTCCGCGGCCTGAGGAAAGGGTAATGCCTTCGCTGCCGCATCGTGCACCGGCGTGGCTCCTTCAAGGAAAACATCAAGCGTGGAATCACCGAACGTCCTTGGCAAGCTTTCGTACGTCCTCGCGAGCCGCCAACGGGAGAAAGTCCTCGCGGCCGTGGTCCCGGGCCCGCAGACACCCGGGCAAATCGCGAAGCAGACGGGCCTTCATCAGTCCCACGTGAGCCGCACGCTGGGGGAGTTGTCGCGGACCGATCTCATCACCTGTCTCTCCGGTGAACGCCGCGGGAAGTTGTACGCCGCCTCGAATCTCGGCCACGCCGTGTTCGCGGAGCTCGCGGACTCGCGCGGAGATCGACTCATCTCTCCGATGGCCCGGGGCAGTCACTTCCACAATTACCACCGCTGGATCGCGGCCCATCATGGAAAGGCGGCCGCGGACGAGGTCCTCATCGAGATCGGCCTGGATCCGGCGCACCTCGATGCGGAAGGTTGGTATCCCCTGCGCGCGGCGCTCGACATGCTCGACCAGATCGAGGCCCGGTTCGGAGACGGCACGTACGATACCATTCGTCGGATCGCCCGAGAGGAAGTGGGCAACTTCCCTTCCGTCCGGCGGCTCGTCCGTCGAGGGCTTCCGTTCCCGATTTTCCTGGAGCTCTCTCCGAACGCCTATGCGAGGGAGTACAACCACGGCCGGCTCGAGGTGGACGTCCAAGACCACCGGGCGGTGATGCGCAATTACGATTGGATGAGCAGCCCCGCGCGGTGCGCGGCGCGGCTTGGCGCGAACGAAGGGATGCTGGCGTTGCACGGGATCCGCGGGACCGTCACGAAGGTCGCCTGCATGTTGCGCGGCGCGCCGTACTGCGGCTACCGGATCGACTGGTAAGCCCCGGGTTGCGACCCGAACAGAACATCTCCTGGTATCCAACTGGTAATGAGCATTATCTCCCATGATGATGTCCCGCAGAGAGGCAAGGATCCAGGGGAGCGACATCCTCGTTCGGAGGGATGCCTGCCGGTGCCCGTCCTCGCGGGGAGTCGTGGACGGGTCCCTTTCTTACGGTTCCTCGTGATTCTCGCGGGTCCCGTACGGGGTCGAGTACTTGTGCGTCTCCCGGATCCGTTCGACGCCGTCGATCTCCTTGATGTATTCGGCGACCACGGCCGGGACGAGGGATTCCCAATCGCCGCCTTTCAGCATTCGCTGGCGGACGACGGTCCCGGAGAGCCGCTCGCGTTCCACGAAGGGAGGCGACAGGACCTTGAGGCCATGTTCCCGGAACAAGCGGACGACGAGATCCGAATTCGTGTAGACGCTGTCAAAGCGCGGCACGAGCGAGGTCACATGGCTCACCCACACGCTGTGCACATGGGTGTCCGGGATCGGCACGAGGTGATAGTTGTGGATCCCCTCCGCGTCGAGGGCCCGCTTGATCATCTCGTATCGCTCGCCGGCGGTGAACGGATTCTCCCCGGTGTGGCTGTACTGGGCCGATCCGATCCCCACGATGATCTCGTCGTTCGACTCGAGGATCCGCTTCACGGTCGCGAGGTGACCGCGATGGAACGGCTGGAACCGACCGATGAAGAATGCGCGCCCGCTCACTCGTCGTCCTCTCCGAGGAAGTGGTCGATGTACGGGCATTCGATCGTCAAGAACATGCGGCAATGGACGCACATACCATCGTCGTCCGCAGGCGCGAGGGCGGGGCCGGATTCATAACAGGGCATCGGTTCGGAGAACTCGGAGGGATCCATGGGACCTTCCAACGGTCTCTCCGGGATTTCAGTGGGGCACCGCGGCCGGGCCCGGCTTGTCCGGCGTGATCTTCGGGACCAACGCCACGAGTTTGCTGATCAGCCCGGACTTCTTGGGACCGACGAGGGCTTGCTCCAGCACCTCGCTCAGCGTGTCCACCGGGACGATCTCGATCTTCCCCTGGTAGCGGTCCTCCAAGAGGACGTCTTTCAGGTTTGCGCGGGGAATGACGACCTTCCGGATCCCCAGTTCCGCAGCGGCCTCGATCTTCGCGGTCACACCGCCGACCGGGAGGACCTGTCCGCGAACGCTCAGCGAGCCCGTCATCGCGACCGTCTGGTTGACGGGAACCTCTTCGAGGGCGCTGATGACGGCCGTCGCGACCGAGATTGACGCGCTATCGCCTTCGGTCCCCTCACGGGAGCCGACGAACTGGACATGGATGTCGTGGTTCGAGATGTCCTCGCCCGTGTACTTCTTGATGAGGGCCGAGACGTTCTCGACCGCCTCTTTCGCGATGTCCCCCAGGCGACCCGTGGCAATGATGCGCCCACCCT
>WNGH01001443.1_pt1 | contig 22245 bp, 17 predicted proteins | sample 5400631 | NCBI WGS metagenome assembly WNGH01 (sample SAMN13153373, study PRJNA577476) | soil metagenome | isolation source: 115 cm soil or saprolite under Garry oak tree replicate 1 | place: USA:California | collected 2016-06-15
CGCGAGAGCCATTTATAGCTGCTTTTAAACTTCTTGCCTTGGGGTAGGACGCGGGCGATGGAAGTGAGGTGCAGTCCGCCGTAGCCGAAACGGATGCTCCAGGCCAAGTGGAGGAAAGCGCAAGTCAGACGGGCAAGGTTCTTGCGCACCGTGCGGCGGAGGTCGGAGAAGTGCGCATCGACGAGCTCCCGGACGGCGGAAAGAAGGTCCTCTTCTTGATTCATTTATATAACTGAAACACACAAACCTCAAAAAAAAGCCACCGGCTAAGGCCGCAGCAGCTCGTGATTCAATTCACTGATCGCTTCCAATCCCTCTTTCAGACGCTGATAATTGCGCACCCACTGCTGGACCTGCGTGCGCTGCTCCCGACGAATGCTGAACTGCCGCGTCTTCCCACCCGGGTAGGTTACCGTGAGCACCCAGACCGGATGTCCTCCTCCGGCCCGGCACTTCGAACAGCCTCGAGCATGGCGAATGGTTCGCCGCAGCAAAGTGCCGCGCGCAATCTGAGTGGGGTCCGGAAGTCGCTGGGCGAGCCGATCGCGGGAATCGAGGATGTTCTTCTGTTTCATTCTATTGTATGAAACACAATAGCGACCTTTGTGTCAACACATTTTTACATTTTTTCTCTTTGCGGGTACTCAGAAACTGGGGGAGGGCAAGTAACAATTTTGTCGGTTTGTTGGGGAACTCTGGTCCGCCTCGGCGAATTCGTCAGAGACAACCCTTTTCCTGCCTGTGCTTTTTCGACATTGAATGCAGTTAATCGCTCAGGCCGGCAAAAACGGCACAAGAGGGACATCAGATGTGCCGAGCCCTGTCGCGCAATAACTCTTGGTGAGCTCATCGAACCGCCGGCACGGGCAAGTGCCATCGCTTTAAACACACCACACTAGATTCCAGGGCTCGATCTGTGCGGCTCTGCATCGTCGAAGAGTGCTTGTCGGAACAACTTGTCTCCGGCGACCACGAATGCACAAGCTCGCGGGAGCCGAAGCGTCAGTGCACAAGCGGGGAGCGCACGTCTCACCAAGGACATGAGTGAGGTCGTCGCCCACTGCCGCGGGCTTTTGTCTAATAGCCACCACAGAATAATCGCCAGGTGTACTAGATAAAGGAGTCGACCCAATGCTGCCGCAACCTCTGGCCGAGGCGCGTCGGTCGCGCCGACCACGGCATCGTGGAAGACCTTGTGCACTCGCTGTCGTGAGAACGCTGTGGCCGGCGTAAACAGCCCCTCATTCGCGTCACCGATCAGTACCGGAACCAGGGCGGCGAGGGTGCTCCGATGAGGACTCAGAACCTGCAAACTCGTGGTGAGTGCGAACATGAACCGGTCGCGCCACTTGCCAATCTTCATTTCTGCCGCCCGAGAGGCGTATTTGGCGGAGAGTTCGTCGTATAGCGCAAGGATCACCGCACGCTTGCTCGGAAAGTAGCGGTAGAGAAGGCCGACGCTGACGCCCGCTCGGTCCGCCACGTCTCGTAGTGTCGTCGCCTCGTAGCCACGCTCGGCAATCAGTGCGATGGCCGTGTTGTAAAGACTGAGCCTTGCCGCAACACCCTGCGGTGTTCGCCCTCGCGGCCGGCCCCGGCCACGCCGATTCGGGGTTGCTTCCGAGCTATATGGCTCCTTGCTATTTTCAGTAAACATGTTTACTATATTAAAGCATGTCTGAGTCAGCTTGGCAAACGTCGATCTCACCCGGAGGCGAACACTTGGTTCTTTACGATGGGGTGTTCGGACTGTGCAATCGTCTGAATAATTTCGTTCTGGCGCGCGACACCCGAGCCGTCTTCGATTTCGCATCTCTCCAGAGTACGGTTGGTCGGTCTACTTTGGCACGCTTCGGGAGAAATCCGGAGGATCTGAACACCTTTTATCTCGTGACGAACTACCGGTCCGAATCACCGGCACTCCTCTCCAAGGCCAGCGCGGCGCTGTTCGTGACGAAGAAGCTTGGCGACCCGTGGCGTTGGTTGAGGCTCTTCGGAGTCTTTCCAAGTGCGTTACTGGATCGGGCCTACGACCTGACTGCTCGATACCGCTATCGGCTCTTCGGGCGATACGAGAGCTGTTTGATGCCGAGTGCGGAATACAAGAAGCGTTTCATCGACCCATGAAGCTCACCGCTGAAACTCTCATCAAGTCGGATCGAGAAACCGTTTGGCGTCTATCGCAGACGCCGCTCCTTCACGCGAGATGGGATCTCCGATTCACCGACATCGAGTACCTACCTCGTGAGTCGGCGGCCGAACCCCAACGCTTTCGTTACGCAACCCGCATCGGCTTTGGCCTTGCAGTGAAGGGATGGGGTGAAACGATCGGTGATCCAGAGCGCTCGACATCAGCACTCAGGTTCGGTTCAACTGACGCCAAGTCCATCATCCGGGAAGGCACGGGGTCATGGACATACAGTGAGCAAGCCGGGACGGTTCGCTTCAGCACTGTCTACGACTACACAATCCGCCACGGTTGGTTCGGGCGTGTGCTCGATCTGCTGTTTCGTCCACTCATGATTTGGGCGACCCGATGGAGCTTCGATCGACTACGCATCTGGATCGAAGATGGCGTTCAACCCGAGACATCTTTTCGGCTATGGCTCCTCAAGGTCGTCGCGCGCTGCGCGCTGGCGCTCAGTTGGATCTACGAAGGGCTGATTCCGAAAATCCTGATTCAGCGAGCGAACGAGCTTGCTCTCGTTCAGCAGGCGGGTCTGTATTGGCGCACACCTGGTCGTACGCTCGCCGCGTTGGGCCTTACAGAAATCGCGTTTGGACTCTGGCTTCTCTTGGGCCGCTTCGAAAAACTTGCCGCCATCCTCTCCACTATCGGCATCGTTTCGCTCGCCACTCTCGTGACATCGCTGCACCCGGCAGTTCTAGCCGATCCGCTTGGTGGGATTTCGAAGAATCTGGGGCTTCTAGCTTGCGGGCTAATCGTCTGGGGCCTGTCTGATCTTTCGCCCTTGGCTTCCCGCGCGAAACCTCGCCAGCGTCACGAGACGGGGGATGGAGTGCGGTCGCCTTTTGCCGAAGCCCTGCGCGAAGATCTTCATCTCGCGGCGCCGCTTGTGCGCGCACATCTGACGCCAGAGCTGGGAGTCTGCACGTTCCAAGGCACTATGAAAAGCGTGTGGCGCATCGAAGGGCTCCGCCGATGGCTCAGCGCTCCGTTTCTATGGGTGGGGAGCTGGATGCACACGCTGTTTCCCGAGACTGGAGACGGAATCCCATTCCAGGTCGTGAATCGGTTCTTCATCGGAACAGACGGTATCGCTCGCATGACGTTCGAACGCAGGTTTCATTTTCCGGGCGTTGACCGGCGCTTTGAAGCGACAATGCGATATGACGAAAAAGCTGATGTGATCCTGGACGCTCTCGGCCACAGACGTCACCTTCTGGTCGAGCTCGTTCCGACTATCGAAGATGGCGCCATCACGCTCCGATCGCGTCGCCAGTGGCTCACGCCGTTCGGGTTGCCAATTCGAATCCGCTTACCGCGATTCCTCGCCGGTGAAGCCGCGATTGAAGAGTGGCAGGAGAGCGAGACATCGTTGGGCATCCGCGTGACCATTTCTAATCGGCTGTTCGGGGCATTCTTCGGCTACGAAGGAGCATTCGAACGAACCGATGGAGTGGCCGACAACGTTCAACGAGTAGTCCCCGCTTCGACCGTAGATCGGCATCTTTCAGGCGCGGCGCGAGTCGGGCTGGTTCTGGCTGCGGTCATTGGAACAGCAGCCTACGGGGCAAGCTTTGGGGTTGGTTCCATTTCGAATTGGGCAAGGGTCTGGGGCACCCGTGTCGCCTTAGCCGCTGGACTTTCGTGGCCCATGTTCGGGCTTGCGTTGCTTTTAGCGCGTCGAGCTGGTAGCGCCTGGGAGTGGTTTGATACCTGTCTGCGCACGATGGCTCTAGGGATCGCGCTGTTGAGTTTTGCGAGTGTAGTCAACCTAGCCGTGGCCACTACCGCGTCGCGTAGGGGAAGCACCGCTTTCGTCGCTGTGCATCTCGCGCTCCTGCTGGTAGCGGATGTATCGATGGCGGTCTACTTCACGCGCAAGGCGCTCCGCCTGGGGATGCCACTGAGCATAGCGGTGATTCTGTGGGTTGGAGTATTGAATGGCACGTTTGCGCTTTTGTTGGTCCTGCCATGAAATTAGAGATGGTCGGTAGGCTCGACGAGTGCTTTCTCTTGTCGTACGGAATTGATCCCGCGCAGGCAGCCGGGCTTGTGCCAGCGGGGCTCGAGCTGATTACCTGTCGCGGGGCGGCGTTCTTCAACATCGTCATCTGTCACGTGGATCGGATGAGGGCGCGTTTCACGCCACGCGCGCTCGGCGTGACGTACTGGCACATCGCGTATCGAGTTCAGGTTCGAGCAACCCTCGCCGATGATCGGCCGATTGAAGGGCTATATTTTCTGCGCAGCGATATTGATCGTCCGGTGTTCGGTGTCATTGGGAACAGGCTCACCGACTTTCACTTCCACGCCGCGAGGGTTCGATTCTCGAACAGCGACGAAGCGGCTTGGAGGCTCCGCGTGGAGCCAACAGCGGGCGACGCACTGGCGTCCCTCGCGGTTCGTCGCGCAGCGAGCAATTCGTTAGCGCCAGGTTCACCGTTTGCGTCATTGGAAGAGCGCGAGCGAGTGCTGAAGTACGCGCCGTTTGGACTATCGGTTTCCAAGTCGGGGCAATGCCTGCGTGTTGCTGAGGTGATTCGCGACGAGGCTCGGTGGAGAGAAGAGCCTGTCGAGGTGGAAGCTGCAGACTGGTCCTACCCTCGCAGCTTGGGCTTGCGCGACCTGCGGCTCGTGCGGGCGACCCGCGTGGCGCCGATTGATTACCGATGGCGAATCGGACGAACCGAACGGCTCGGGTCCATGTGAGATCGATTCACATCTAATTGGGTCGCGCCGTTCAGCTTGTCCGGATTCGAAGATTTTCGTTCATGCGCTTGTGTAGTTCGGTTTGGTTAAAGATGCGTGTCTCTATCGCACGATGCGAAAACTGACCCGACAATTGGCGCGAGATAAACTCATCGTTTCTTCGCCGTTGCTGTTCTGACTATGCGGAGAAGGGCGACTTCGAACCCCCAGATGCAAGATTCGGAAGTCCTTTTTTCTAACATATTTAGCAATTAAACTTATTCGACATAATAGTAATAGTTGGCGGGGGAAATTCCACGAATGAGTAACACGGAAAACCGTTGAGAAAAAGGTCCGTATTTTCAACCACTTTAATTTCTGGCGGAGAGGGGGGGATTCGAACCCCCGGTAGAGGTTTTAGCCCCTACAACGGTTTAGCAAACGGGTGATTGCGCTCTGGCTCGCTGGTAAGTTGGTGAAAAGTAAAGACGCCGTTCGGCTCGCTCTGGATGGTTTGGGCACGGTTGGCAGGTTATTGGGATAAATTGGGATAAAGGCTGCGAGCCGGACAAACAAACATTGACCCGCCGCCTTCCGGGACCGCCTGATGCTTGAATGGACTCCGGCTCGCGAGCGGGAGAAACACAAAGATGCGAGAGGTTTGCTTTCCGTGGCCGAAAATTCCAAGCAGCCTGAGAAAAACTGGTGCTCGATTCCGTCGCGCGCTAGGTACTGATTCTTCAGGAACCTGATGGTCGCCCGCGCCGCCGTCGCTCGACACGTGGACGCCATCAGAAGTATAGCTTCAGCGCGAACTGCACTTCGCGCGGATCACCCGGCCCGCCGGAACCCGTCCCCAGAATCGGCGAAAGCGTATTGGAGACCTTGCCGAACGATCCCGGAGAATTCAGGCTGGCGTTGGGATTCGCGAAGTTTGGATGGTTGAAGGCGTTGAAAAATTCGGCGCGGAACTGTAGCCGGTAGCGCTCCGTAAACCGGAATTGCTTGAACAGGCTCAGGTCGGTAGCGGCAATTCCTGGCCCGTGGAATTTTCTCGGCGCACAAGACCCGAAAGTCCCATTCACCGGAACCGAAAACGCCGCTGGGTTGATGAAGAACCCAGTTGTTGTGTACTTCTCGTGAGAGTCCGATGCCCCGGCAAACGGATCACCTGTGCAGTCGGCGTAAGCGGAGTGATTCGATCCGGTGAAGCTCCGATCCGCTGCGGTTACGCTGAACGGGCTGCCCGTCTGCAGGCTCACGATGCCATTCACTTGCCATCCACCCAGCGCTTTGCTCGCAAAACTGTCGCTCGAGAGATACCGCCTTCCGTGACCGAACGGCAGGTCATAAATGAAGTTGCCCACGAAGCGATGGCGGATATCGAGGATGGAGTTGCTCATTTCTGCGCTGTAGTCATAGGCGTTCTGCGGCAGCGGCCCCGCTGTCAGGTTGTCCCCAAAATTAGCGAGTCCGTGGCTGTAGGTATAGTTCAACGCATAGGAAAGGCCCTTGGACATGCGCCGGCGCAACGAGAGCTCTAGGCTGTTGTAGTCGGTGTTCCCGTCGTTCGTGGCGTATTCCAGGAAGGCATGCTGTCCAGTGACGGCGCACTTCCCAGCGCTGACGAACGTGTCGATGTGTGACACCGTATTCAGATTTGCGTAGGGGAAGTCGATGATCGGGCAGCCGTTGTCCATGCCGCTGAACACCGCCTGATTGTAATTCCGCAAACGGTTCATCTTGCGGCCCCAGTTCCCCACGTAGGTAGCGACGACGACGGTGTTGTCGGTCACTGCGATTTCCGGACCGAGGCTAACCTGTTCCACATAGCTGGAACGCTGGTTCGGATCCTGCGCACGGAACTGGATCTTCGTGAGATCGAACCCGACACCCGTTATTGTGCTTAACGGAAAGCCGTTCTGGAGCTGGAAGAGCGGCGTTGTGCTTCCCACTCCCTGGTTCAGCTGCACGTCGAGCAAAAATGGCGGGTTAAGCTGAATCAAGCTTTCTGAGCCGATGCGGTTGTAGTGCTGATAGAAAACGCCATAACCGCCGCGCCATACCAGTCTCGTCGTCATCTGATAGGCGAAACCTAGCCGCGGAGCGAAGTCGTTCTTGTCCGGGTTGATAAGCGCTCGATCTCCCCAGCCGGAGGCATCTTTCGCCGTCGTGATAACCCCGCCGCCATTGGCGGGATTAAAGTTGGACGTGTTGTTTTCCCGGCTCATGATGGGAGAAAAGAGTTCGTATCGCAGACCGTAGGTGAGGGTGAGCTTCGGCGTGGTCCTCCACGTATCCATCGCATAAAAAGAATGGCCCGGCTGGAAGTAGTGCACGACGAGCGGCGTCGTGAAGTGTGTAGCGTCTACGTCGCCGAGCAGGAAGTCCGCGATTCCGAACGTCCCGCCCGCCGTGTACACTCCGTTGATCTGCAGTTCACCCTGCGGAGCGCGGATGTCCACGAAGTTGTCGCTGCGCCGCAGGTATTGATACCCAAACTTGAAGCTGTGGCTGCCCTTCAGCCAGCTCAGGTTGTCGATCAGGTTCCACGCCTGCGAAATTTGATACTGCGGACGCCAGGGTGAGGTTCCCAGGCGCGTAAGGCCGTTGATTTCGATGGGTGGAAGCCCGGCGGTATTCGGCGTTTGGGGAATTCCGTTCAATCCATAGTCGGGTGCCAAGGACTTGCCCAAGGTTACGCCGATCGGATCGCTGTGCGCGTAGTCCCGGTTGAAGCCGAACCGTGCATCGTTGACCAGCGTCCCGGAAAGAGTTCTAGTCCACCCGAGAGAAACTAGTTGCGTGTGGGTACGGTACTGAGTTGCGAAATTCCCGTTTCCCACCACGGCGTTGCTGGTCCAGGGAGGATCCTGACGGCTCACGTGGTAGTAACTATAGCTCCCGAAGAGGTGGTTGTTGTGGTTGATGGCGTGGTCCACGCGGCCGTCGAGCGAGTAGACATCATTAGGCACTGTAGGTGAAAAAACATAGTTGGGCCCGCCTGTCCAGCCCCCCGCCACGTTGGGATCCGGAAAGAGCGCCAACAGCTTCGACGCAACTGGGTCAATACACGTTTGCCCGGTGGTGCTGGTGACCTGAATGATGTTGTTCTTGACGCAGCCGGTCTGGCCCGCCACGGGAGAATCGCTCAAGACCTTAGGGGTCGGTAGGCTCAAAAGCTCCGTAAAATTGCCCTGCTTCATCAGCGGCGTGGGAACAATGCTCTGGATCGTCGTGGACCGCCGGCTGCTGAAACGCTGGAAGTCGCCAAAGAAGAACGTCTTGTCCTTGATAATCGGCCCGCCGAACGTGCCGCCGAACTGGTTCTGAACAAAACGGCCGCGCTTCTGGTTCGTTTTGTTGTTGATCCAGGAGTTTGCATCCAGCACGTTGTTTCGGATGTATTCGAAAACGTTTCCGTGGTACTCGTTCGTGCCGGACTTGATTGTGGCGTTGATCACCGCCCCGGCCGAATTGCCGAATTCGGAAGAATACGTCCGCGTCTGCACGCGAAATTCCTGCACCGCGTCCGGAGGCGGCTGCACCACCTGCACCGAGAATTCCTGCAGGTTTTCCGACCAGGAGTTGTTGTCGATGCCGTTCAGCAGAAAATTGTTTTGCAGCTCAAGATTGCCATTCACGCTAAAGCGGTCCGGCGCTGGATTGTTCGCCGCATAGAACTTGTTCACTCCGGGTTCGAGCAGCGCCAAGTCTGCGTACCGGCGTCCATTCAAGGGCAGATCGTTCACCAGCCGCGTATCCACAACGTTTCCTACATCAGCCGTTTGCGTCTGCAGCAGCGGCTCCCCGGCCGTTACCACGACCTGCTGATTCACCGAGCCGACCTTCAGCGTGAACTCGATCGAGAGGCGGTCCTGCACGTGCAGTATGATGTCGTCGCGCAGCACGCTCTCGAAGCCGTCGGCGCTCGCCTTGACGGAATACGTCCCCGGAATCAGCGCCAGCACCTGATATTCCCCCGCGTCATTCACGGGAACAGTCATAACGACTCCGGTGGCCTTGTTCGTCACGGTGATCGTTGCCTTCGGAACCACGCCGCCGGACGTGTCCATGACCCTTCCCACAATCGCGCCGCGATCGATTTGCCCAAACCCCGGCAAAGCGCACAAAGCCAGAATCGCGAACAGTAAAACAGGTCCCCGCAGAATTCGAGCCCCCACGCCTCGATTCATCGAAACCTCCTCAAGTTGCGATGAGCGCTTCGTCTCTACTGTCGCTATTGCCGCCCTGCCCGCGTTCCAAGGCGTTCACCCCAGAAACCAGGATTCTGGGGACGAAACAAATTTGACACGTCTCTGACGGCGAGCTCTTCGGCAAGCCCATCGCCGAGCACGCATCCCAAATCGCATCGCTGCCAAAGGACAGGGAATCCAGCATTACACGAACGAAGATATAGCCGATCGATCCGCCCCCTTGGAGCTACCGAAACGATTCGGTTTCGAATGCGGCCATGTAACACCCGGCCAAGAATCGTGTCAAGTTGATTCTCGGAATTCGAGCGTTCCGTCTGTCAGTCTTCACACAAGCGTAAACACCAAGACGTTTTGGGATTCTTATTGACAACGCCCCTTGCAAACGTACAATCCCCTTGCTTCCTGAAAGCCTGGAGGTTTTTGTCGCTGGCCGTTCGCAGTTCTGCTGCAGTGGCCTCTCTTGAACCGAGCCGAGGAGGCAGAATGCGATTCCGCTCTAGAAGCCTAGTCCCGTCGGTCTTTCTTGCTTTGCTCTGTACGTCGCCTTTCTTGATCCAGTCTTTCTCAGTGCGCGCTCAATCTCCCACAGCCACAGGTTCCGATTCCGAGGCGGCGGTGCAGGCTCTTCCTTTCGACCGCGGAGCGGCGGCGCTGTGGCAGAGCCTCCAGAAGCTTCGTACGCGAGCGAGCCTGCTCATGGTCACGGCGCATCCTGACGACGAAGACGGCGGAATGCTCACCTACGAATCGCGCGGCCAGGGAGTACGCGCCACGCTGCTCACACTGAACCGCGGCGAGGGCGGCGCCAACGTCATGTCCTCAGACTACTTCGATGCCCTTGGCCTCGTGCGCACGGAAGAGCTCCTCGCTGCGGATCGCTACTATGGTACGCAACAGTTCTGGACACGCGTCTGCGACTACGGTTTTTCCAAAACAAAAGAAGAGGCCCTGGATAAGTGGGGCCACGATCGCGTTTTGGGTGATGTTGTCCGTGTCGTCCGCATGATGCGGCCTCTCGCCATCACTTCCGTGTTTGTCGGCGGGCGCACGGACGGCCACGGAAATCACCAGGTCGCCGGGCAAATGGCGCAGGAAGCGTTCAAGGAGGCGGGCGATCCCGCGATGTTTCCCGAGCAGATCAAAGAAGGCCTGCGGCCGTGGAAGCCCCTGAAGGACTATGCACGCGTCCCGTTCGCGCGGATCACGGATAAGGGAATCTACGACTACGCGGACGGCAAGTATTATCCCGCCGAATTTCAGAACTACACGAACGGAACAGTTATCAAGGGCGAGCTCTCCGCTTCGGTCGAGATTCCCGAAGGCGACTACAACCCGCTTCTCGGCCTCACTTACGCGCAGGTTTCTCGCCTGGGTCTCGGTCATCAAAAATCGCAGAATGGCGGCACCGGCCTGCCTCCCGCCGAAGAAGAAATGGCGTCGTATCATCGTTTTGCATCATTGGTTTCGGTCCCGGAAAAGGAATCGTCGTTCTTCGAGGGCATCGTCGTTTCCCTTGCTGGCATCGCCGATCTTGCCCAAGGCGGCGACGTCGCCTTTCTGAAGGAAGGCCTCTCGAATATCAATTCGCTCGTCGAGAGAGCAATCAGTGGTTTCTCCGCGCAACATCCCGAAGCTATCGCTTCAACCCTTGCGGACGGCCTGAAGGCAACGAGAGCGCTGATCGAGAAAGTCAACGCGAGTAATCTTTCAGCGGACGCCAAGTACGAGGTCACTCACGAACTGAAAATCAAGCAGGCGCAATTCGAGAACGCTCTGGCCGAGTCGCTAGGGATCTCGGTGCTCGCCACCGTCGCGCCGGAAAATGAACCTAGCGGTCCGTTTGCGCGCTTCTTCAGAAATCAGCCGACGTTCCAGGTGGCTATTCCCGGGCAGGAGTTCCGGGTAAAGGTCCACGCCACGAATCCAACGGACGTTCCCGTGAAACTCGAGACTGTGGCACTGCAGGGTCCTCACGGCGCGCAGTGGGGCGTGGAGCCGGCCACGCAATCCGGAGGCACGCTCAAAGGAAATCAGTCAGCCGACTTGCGGTTCACGGTTCGCGTTCCGGAAAACGCCGCGTTCACGCGTCCCTATTTCACGCGACCGAATATCGAACGGCCTTATTACGATATCAACCTGCCCGGCTACCTCAATTTGCCCACTGAGCCGTACCCGCTCTCGGCGGTATTGCGTTTTTCGCTCGACGGCGTTCCTTTCGAGATTTCTCAGGTGGTGCAGTCCGTCAAACGCGTAACTGGCCCGGGTACCGTGCTCGAACCTCTCATTACTGGCCCGGCTATTTCCGTTTCCATTGCTCCACAGGCGGGAATCGTTCCTCTCGGCGCAAAGTCCTTCGATCTGACCGTGACCGTTCACAGCAACGTCAAAGGCGCCGCCGAAGGAACGGTCGATCTCGATCTGCCGCAAGGTTGGACCGCCGCGACAGAAAAGTTTTCCACTGCAAAGGATGGTGACGACGAAACCCTGAACTTCCGTATCACTCCCGCCCGCCTTGAAGAAAAGCCCTACACCATAACTGCGGTGGCCTCCTACAACGGCCACGAATACAAAGAGGGCTATCACTCCGTCGGCTATCCGGGCCTGCGTCCCTACAATCTTTACCGCGCGTCGGCCTACCGAACGACTGGGGTCGACGTGAAGGTCGCACCCGGTCTCAACGTCAGCTACATCGTCGGTGCCGGCGACGAAATGCCGCAATCTCTCGTCAATCTCGGCATTAACGTGCACTTCCTCACCGCGGAAGACTTGGCCGCCGGGAATCTCTCCAAATTTGACGCGATCGTGCTGGGTGTTCGCACCTATGCGGTCCGCGAAGACCTCAAGACCTACAACGGCCGGCTGCTCGACTATGTGAAGAACGGCGGCGTCGTCATCGTCCAATACAACACGCCGGAATACGACCACAATTACGGCCCATACCCATACAAGATGGGCTCGAATCCTGAGGAAGTGACCGACGAAAGTTCCCAGGTCGAGATTCTCGATCCCTCCAATCCGGTGTTTACCTGGCCCAACAAGATCACCGCCAAGGACTTCGAGAATTGGGTCGAAGAACGTGGCTCAAAGTTTCTAGAAAGCTGGGATGCCGCGTATGAGCCCCTCCTTGAAACCCATGATCCCGGCCAGGCTCCACAAAAGGGAGGCTTGGTCTACGCGAAGTACGGAAAAGGCGTGTACATCTATAACGCGTACGCTTTCTATCGCCAGATGCCCGAAGGCGTACCCGGCGCCTACCGCTTTTTTGCCAACATGATCAGCCTCGGCAAAAACCCGCGGCGAACGAGTTCCCCCTCGAGAACACCCCACACCCCGACGAAGAAGTCCAGTGATTGATCGGGAGAGAGAAGTGGACGATAGGACGCCAGACTGCATTTCAGTTGCGGTCCGGCGCTTCCTTCCGAATCGTATAAAGAAACGTCTTGATGGTCTCGTCGCGCCGCGCGTTTTCGTCCGCCACCTTCTTGGAAGCCGCTTCGTACAGCTTCATTTCCTCTTCGGACTGCGCCTGCTGCCCAGCATGCTGGTAGATCTGTGCCAGCCGATAATGTCCCTCGGCGGAGTCCGGATCCATCTGAACGCATGTTCTTGACTCGCTCAGCGCCTCCTGCCAACGGCCCATCCGACGGTAAGCCTTGCCGAGTTGGCAGTGTGGCGCGGCGTTGGCCGGGAGCAAGCGGCCGGCCGCCTGAAGGCGGCGTAGGATTTCCTCCGCACCAGTTTTTTCACCCGAGGCATAGTCCCGGCGGAATAGCAGCGCTCCGCAGTAAAGTTGCATGTTGCCTTCGGACGGATGCGCGTCCGCGTATTGGCACAGCTTGGCCAGCGCGACGGGATCGGGTGGCGAAGCCTGATCCATCTGTATCTCTCCGAGGTATTTCAGTGCGATGAGCGGGTCCGATACAAGATTCGCGGCGCGAAGCAAAATCTGCGACGCCGCCTCATCCGTTCCAGCGAAATGTTCGACCATACCCAGCGCCAGCTGAATCCGCCAGGACTCCGGCCGTAATCCCTCCGCCTGCTCCAGCACCGCTTTGGCGGCGTCGAAGCTTTTGTGCTGGATCAGCTCCAACGCCAGCGAGAGGCGATACTTCTCTTCACCAGGCGCCAGCGAGACGGCTGCCTGGTAGCTTCGCACCGCGGCAAGATTATCGCCGCGGGCTTCCTGAATATCGCCCAGCAGGTCCTCAACCTCCGCGCTGTCGCCGAGCGTTTTGCATCTTTCGGCACTTGCGATCGCGTCGTCCAGCAGACCGGCACGATACCGCGCGAGCGCCAAGTTGAAGATCACGTTCGCCCGATCTGGGTGAAGCTCTGCTGCCTTTGTCAATTCTTGCACTGCTTCGGCGGTCTTGCCGTGGTCGATCAATACCTGAGCGAGGCGCTCTCGAAACTCGCCGTCCTGTTCTGGAGGCAAAGATGCTGAGCGCAACTTACCGAGTGTCGAATGATAATCCGCGCTCATTCCCAGCTGCGCTTCCAACAAAACAAGCCCGGCGCCGGGATCATCCGAACGGGAAAATACAGGCTCCGCGAGCTCAGCCGCTCGCGCCCAGTTCTTGTTTTGCAGTTCAGCTGCCGCGGTCGCCATCGCGAGTCCAGCGTCGTCCGGCTTCAGCGCGAGGGCCTTTTCCATTTGCACGGCAGCTTCCGCCGAACCACCCAAACCTGCTTCGATCGACGCTTTCAACCGGTGGTACGCTATTCCATCTTCCGCGCCCTTCGGCACCGGCACGCCGACAAGCGCGTTCTTCGCTTCCTTATAACGATGCAATCGCGCGAGGACGATCGCCCACTCCATTCGAATCTGCGGTGTGCCCTGACTTAGCTTCGCCGCTCGTGCCAGCAGAGGTTCGGCTCTTTCGAGTTGGTTGGCCCGGTAGTAGATCTCTCCGAGCGCCGCCAGCGCAACGTAGTTCGTCGGTGCTTCCCGTAGCACAGTCTCGAATTCATCGGTGGCGCGATCATTTCTGCCCGCCATTGCGTACGCTTGGCCGAGCGTCAGCCGCGCGGACGAATCCTTGGAGTGAGCTTGCAAATAATGTGAAAGAAGGTTGATCACCTGTTCTGTGTTGCCTTGCTGGAGCAGCGCCCGCGCCTTGCTGACCGTTGCGGAAGCTTCCGTGCGGCTCTGCGTCTGCGGCAGGCTGCTCGCTGATGATGCGAGCGCAAGGCAAAACGATAGCAGCAGCGCCAACTTGAGATGCCACCCGCGATGCGAACCGCAACAAGCGTCCGCTCTGGCCGGAATCCTCATGCCAGCGGCGCAAGCCGACCTGTGTTCCACGCGAAACAATTCCTTCGGCAATCCCCTCTTCCTGGTTCATCCCGATGGCAATGTTTTCCGCAATCTGCTGTTCGAGATGGAATTGAATCTCATCGTCGAGTCGCTGAGCGGCCCGCTGCCGACGCAAAAGACTCTGCAACCGGAGCCACAATCGCTGAACCCACAACATTACATCGCACCCTAAGTTGTTTGCACCACAACGTTGATCGCTGCGGATAGCCGATTCCAATTTTCGGCTTCTAGGCCGAGAGTGAGTGTGAGGAGCGCGATTAAGGTAAAGGCGGGACTTTTGCGGAGCACACGCAACCCGTAGCGGAAATCTCGCCAGCACGTCTCCACGAAGGTTTCCCAGTTGCCAGAGCGAACGACTTCCTTCGTAATTTCGAGAGTGCCCTGCTCAAGCCGAACCGCGCGAAGGGCATCCTTGCGACTCATGCCCTGTTTCATCTTTTCAGTCGCTTCCATCTCCAAGTAGGTGCCCAGCTCCTCATTCAACTCCCGGTCGACCTGCTCCTTTCGGAACAGCGATCGGAAGCCGCTTGTAATGTTCCGTAAGAAGGACATGCGTAGCCTCCTACTCGTAACGCAAGGCGACCATAGGATCGACGCGCGTAGCACGCCGCGCCGGAAGTGATGCCGCAAAGATGGCACAGACGGCAAGAACGAGGGCAGCAATCGCAATGATCATTGGATCGTAGCTCTTGACGCCCCAGAGCTGGCTCGCCAGCACGCGGCTTCCTGCCAGTGCGGCCGGTACACCGATCACCAAACCGAGTCCGATTTGTGTCAGTGCAGCGCGCAGCACCAGGGAAAGGACATTCCTGCGGTCGGCACCGAGCGCCATGCGGATTCCGATCTCGTTGGTTCGTCGCTCGACGGAATAAGCCGTTACCCCGTAAACTCCAACGCAAGCCAGGACGAGCGCGAGTCCGCCAAAGAGCTCCGTAAGCCGCGCGATCTGCACTTTCCGCTTCGGCGAGAATGGATATCCGTTCTCTCTGCCCAATTGCACCTTCCACGGAGAAATCATCAGGATCTCGATGTAGCGAAGCAATTGAGACGAAATACCGCCTACTTCCTGCGTTGCCTTGCGCTTCCCCCTGCGGTCGTATTCACTTCCTACGAGCGGTGATAGAAATTCCGCGTAGAACCCGCCCCCTTTTCCATAGTGGTAGTGCGTTGCCGGTGGCCAATCCTCGCCCACAAACTCTTCCACGAAACCGGCGTCCAACAAACGTTTCCGAACACTCAACTCCCGCGCCTTGAGTTTCGGAGGCACGGCGACGTCTCCGTCGAGCGTGATTAGCGGAAGATAGGCGAGTCTTCGGGCGAGAGGATGACGCCGGTACAGCCGGTGGGCCCACCCACCGATAAGCACGACCTCACACAGCCACGGCTCAAGCGCACCGATAAATTTCGAAAATGCCTCGAGTTCTCGATCTCGTTCATTCATCGCTCAGGCGACTCAAATGTTGGGGCAAGTATCTTTCGCCAGATGATGTCCGCCTGCTCCTTGCCTCGCGCCGGGTGTTGTCCGACATCGAGCCACACCTGAATAATATCGCTGACCGGCAGGCCGCTCTTCTCCACAACTCCGCGGAATACACTTTCGCGGTTGCCCGGAAGACGCACGTAGATGTCCGCGTCTTGTTCCTCCGCGTTTTCCGAAAGACCTAGGTCTTTTAGAACGTCCCCGTTCAAACGCTCTACATATATATAAGGTTTCGCGCCGCGCACGAACCCGATGCCCAGGGCCTCGGCTGCTTCAAACAATGCAAGGCATATTCGCGGTCTCGGCGAAGGAGGGTTCTCGTTTGAATCTCGCGAGGGTTTCGATTCCTTTGACAGGTAGGAACGCAGCGCGCTCCGGAGGGCCTTTTCCCCTTTGTGAAGGACCCACTGCATCGGAACTTCCACGAGGCGGCGCTGACTCGCACCCCGCCACCGGTTCATCAGTTCTCTCCATCGAACCAGTCGAAGCGGACCTTGCCCGGACTCGAGAAAGCCTTCTTTCGAGAATTCTTCGATGAAACGAAACCCACTCATAACCGAAACGCCGGCCGCGGCCGCGAGCTGGGACGCTCCTTGATACTGACCTCTCGGAGCGGATAAATACGACTCGGGAATTCGCGGCGCGAGTAGAACCTTGAGCATCCATTGGTTCAAATCCGAAAAGAGCTGTGGCGCTCCCGCACGCAGTTTGGGCGAACAAATCTGCTTTTCCGATCGTCTTGCAGAGTTAAGTGATTCGAGCCCATGGCCTGCGAACGACCGAAACCCTTCCATGTCCATGAGACCCACAGCCACTTCGGGAACCCGTTCTTGCAGAAATCGTTTCGCCTCCTCGGCAACCGACTCTGGCATGTGATTTGCGCCCACAATCGCTACGGGGAGTGGATGATCGGAGAGGCTTCGGGAATAGTAGGACGCTTCGAGAGCCGCCTGAGACAGCAGCGGAATCACACGATCTTTCCGGCCTTCGGAAGCCCGCTTGATTTCCACTACCAGCTTCTTGCCGGGGCGCGAAGCAATCAAATCGGGGGCCGCTCCGCGCTCGCGAGGCTGCTTGACTACTTTCCAGCCTTCCTCGCGAAAGAGATTGGCTACGACCAGCCCGAGTTGGGCTTCGTGGTCTGGCGACGGGTTTGGATAATGGCCTAGCATCGGCTTACCACGGCCATGGTATTCATCATGGCCAGGTTAATTATCATGGCCATGATATAAGCATCCAGCCCCGTCGTCAAGACTCAAGAACAAATTCGGTTACCGGTCCTCTTCCTCTCACACCGATAGCGCCGCTTTCGGGCAGGAAATAAGATAGTTCCATGCCGGCACGCAAAATCGTCGATATCGACATGGACGCCCAAAAACCGTATGCGAAACTTGGACAGGTTTTTCATCTTGGCTTTCTCTCGCTGACCTGCGCCTCGTTTCGTGTGCTCAGAGGAGCTGCAACGGTTTCGCGGACCGTTGCTCCGACGAAACAGCGTATAGCACTGGAACCGAATCTGTCGCAAGAGCTCTGGAAGTTCTTGTAAATCAGTACGATTGGCTACCAGGTCCGCTGACCTTTCGGGTTGTGAAACGGCTCAAATTTTCAACAGTTGGGATAACACTGGGATAAGAGAGCCGCCCAATTGCTCGCCTGAACCGACAAGCGGATTCTTCCTAACTCCAATGCTGGCAAGAATCTGGCGGAGAGGGGGGGATTCGAACCCCCGTTGGAGGTTTTGGCCCCCAAAACGGTTTAGCAAACCGCCGCATTCAGCCGCTCTGCCACCTCTCCGCGGTTTGCCTTCAACAGCTTACCACAAACATCTAATTCACCTGCTGAACAATTGCTGAACACTGATTCAGCGTGTCCAAAGTTGTCTCTAGGCTTTTCATGGCAGCTAACACTGCCGGATCAAAGGCCTTGATGTAACGTTCTTTGGTCACGTGTGGCTTTGCGTGACGAAGTATGCGCTGGACGACTTTCTCATTCGCGCCCAACTCATACAAATTCGACGCAATGCCTCGTCTGAATCCATGCCAGCCATACCACTCCAGCCGGATTGCTTCTACGGCTGGACGGATGATCCGTTGGCCCAGTTTGCTTAAGTCCATGGGCTCACCGCCGCCGACGTGAAACATCACGCCAGTGGCCGGATTCCCCATAGAGAGCCGATACGCGTTCAGGATTTCTGCTAATTGGCGAATGACCGGCACCGCTTGGCGACTCGCTGTCGTCTTTGGTCTATTAACGACATTCTTCCATATCGACCGGTTAACGCTTAGCGAGTCCCCCGTATAATCCGGCCATTCAAGCCCACGCAGCTCTCCTTCCCGGAGTCCCGAAAAGGACGCCGTAGCGGTCACCGCCTTGGGCAACAATGGCAGAACGTCCAGAATGCGACGTATCTGGGTCAAGTTGTACGCAAACGTCTCGCCTGGTTCGCGTGCGTTCCTTGGGATTTTGGCATCCTGGACAGGGTTCACACCATCGAACGCGCCCTCATTCTTCGCATGAGTGAAAACTCCGCTCAACATACTCTTGATATGCTGAAGCGTGGTTTTGGTCAGGTCGTGCTCTTCACCGATTGCCCTGAGCATCTTGCTGGCGTGCACGGTCCTGAACTCACGCAACCGAACATTTCCGACGCGATCGCGAATGTGATTGTTCCAGATTTCCCGATACCCCTTCTTGGTCGACGCGCGCAACTCGTCAATGTAAGGCAGATAGACTTTCTCGACAAACTCTCCTAGATTCATGCTGCTATCTGGGGTGAACTTCCCAGCGTTTAGTCGCTGCATGAATTCTATTTTTAGGGGCATGATATCGGATTCGCGTGGATAGTCCGCCACGCGGCCCAACATCCTAGCCCGCTGCTTAAGTTTGATCGATCCGTCCTTCTGCCGTACTTGGACGCGATACTTTACGAACCAAGCCGCATGGTCTGCGTACAAGCATCCATCTTGATAACGAACAGGTTTGGTCATTTTTCCTCCTTTAATGACCCTGCCCGTTCGCACTGACCAACTGGCGACCCAGCCATTCGCGGAGTTCTGCACTTCCCCAAGGAAAACGAACGTAGCGTCCAAGCCGAAGATGCGCGATTGGATCACTCGTGCGCTTCGCATTGGTCCGCGAACGTACCCAAGTTTCAGGTACATTGAGCCGTTTCGCGAGCTCAGTAGAATCTATCACTTCCACGTGGCTCATGAGCAGGTTTTCCTCCATTCCTAGAGGTTCAGAGACCCGCCATTGCAATCCTTTGGATCAGTTTGAGGCTATTCCGCATGCACGCACTTCACCGAGTTCGCTCCGAAAAAAGTATCGAGTGTCGCCGACCTACCGGACATAGCCGTCATCCCAGCCGAGATGCTACTATACGTAAAGCACCATGGCAAGCACATATTTGAGGTCTCCGAACTTAACCCGTGGACGGCTCAAATCGCGGAGACGACTTTCGGTCGTGGATCAGTTTCCGGTAACGTTAATAAGGAGTTGTCCTGCTTAGGGAAGCTACGGCGATCAAGCTAGATTGGACTCATTCCTGAAACGTCACGCACACGCCATTGGGGTCAATGGCGCCGAACTCATTCGTGCCCCAGGTCTCTCCGCTCCATGGGCAGTTGCTCAACAGCGTGATAGCGGGCCTTTCATTCTGCGAGGCACACCTCAGATTCGAGGGTCAAGAAGTTGCCCACGACAACATCGTGTAAATTCGAATCCAACTCACATTTCTTCTCGCCCCAAGAATCAACTCGCGGGAGACTAGCAGAGGCATCGAACCATCAGTCTGAGAGCCAGGCTCGTTAGTACTCACCAGTCTCTTGCGCCAGCAGAAGGATTGCGCTTGCCGTCGCGTTTAGCGCGTACTGAGCTACGTGAGCGACAATCAGCAGCAGTTGGTTAAAGTAGCTGTCTAAGCGTGTATGGGGCAAGACGGTGTCGATGAGCGTTTCGCCGGATCCGTTGGTTTATAGGCCCAGCCCCGGCGCTCGGAAATCACCTTGAGAACGCTCTCGAACGCGCTCCCGCATTTCGTAGGCAGTCACCAAAATCGCCCTTGCGATAATCCTCGAGCGCGGCTAGATACTCGCTGTTCGCGCCGCGGAAATGAGGCCGCTGCAGGAGCGTCAACGCCTGTGCGATAGCATTGGCGTGAAGAACTTCGTTTTCTTTCATGATAAGTTACGGATAGGCGCGAGTATGGATCGTCAAACCACGACCCTCCTGAACGGGCTCCCTGAGAGAGTGAGTGAGGTGGTATGGCAGATCGTCCTGCCGCAGGATTTCGTTCAACTCATCGACTGCGCCGTCGTGGTCGACGCCGGCTTCGAAGCGACACTCTCCCTTGAACAATGTCTTCCAAGAAGTTCAGGAATATCTCCCCCGGGCACGTTAGCAGATGTCCGATTGCACGAGGTCGCTCGACGGCCAGCAATACTGCTTGCGGTGTCAAGCTATTGGAGACACGACCAGCGGAATTGTAGTTGTGTTTATAGCGTTTATCTGCTAGTGTAGTTGCGAATGTAGCGAATACTGCATCCGAGGAGGTCGCTATGGTTGCATACCCTGTGACAATACCCGAATCAGAAGAAGAGCAGGTTCGTATTCTCACCCAATTGATGCAACGCGGCGGGGCAGCCCTCGTGGGGCCAAATAATGAGCGACTTGAAATCCCGGAATCCGTCTACTGTCTGTTTCTCTCCTTGCTAAGAATGATGCAAGAAGGAAAGGCGGTCTCGATTGTTCCCCAGATGCAGGAGTTGACGACACAAAGGGCGGCGAACCTCCTGGGTGTTTCTCGGCAGTTTCTAGTCCGGCTACTTGAAGAAGGCAAGATTCCTTACCACCGGACAGGAACACACAGGAGAATCTATTTGAAGGATCTTCTTGCGTTCCGCCTTCAGCGCGATCAGCACAGAAGAAAGGCCATCGAGAGAATTGCCAAAGAAGAAGTCGAGCAGGGTACGTACAACGATTTCCCAATTCCGGAATAATGAACGCCGACTTTCCCGCGGTCCTAGATGCGTGCATATTAGTGCCGGCTGCGCTGCGCGATACGATCCTGCGCTGCGCAGAACGGCGACTGTTTCTTCCCCGATGGTCGAAAGAGACGCTTGCCGAGCTAGCCAGGACTCTCCAGCACAAACTGCGACGGTCGCCGCAACAGGTGGAGCACCTGCTCCACGAGCTCAACGCTCATTTCGCGGACGCACTCGTTGAGAACTACGAACCGCTAATGGGCATCGTAACGAATGATCCAGGGGACCGACACGTCCTAGCAGCCGCCATAAAGTGCGGCGCTGAGGCAATTGTCACGTTCAACGTGAAGCACTTCCCGGACACCGCCACTGACCGCTGGAACATTGAAATTCAGCATCCCGATGAATTCCTGGTCCACCTGTACTACCTGAATCCAGATCTCATCGTGCACATCCTGCACGAACAAGCCGCATTCATCGGCAAAAGCCTTTCGGAACTGCTTTCCATTCAAAAACAGGGAACCCCGCGATTCGTGCAGTTGCTTTCCGATTCCCTAGGTCTTTCCTAAGCGCGGAACGCCAAACACAGGCAGAAAAGGGGTTCTCGAAAATCACTCGACAGTGTCGAAGGACGCGGCAGCGTGCGTTCCTACCGCGCCAGTTGGATGTCCTAGTGTTAATGGAAACTATGGCCAGGATCAGCGCAGATTCCACAACGAAACTAAGAGAGCAAAATGTTAGCGTCCGCGCCCAGCCTTCTCACGGTGCTTTGCCGCGTGCAATTCCTTGCCAAACACCCTAGCGGCCCAGTCCGGTATGGTCTGCGCGGTTTTGCTCAACTCGCCGCCCACGAATTGTGCCACTACGCGGTAGCCACGGCGATGCGCGGTATTGTCGTACAGGATCAAATCATCGGTGTGCTTACGGACTTCGAGGAGATTCTTTGGAGACTCCCTGTAGGAATCAATCACACTTGATATCGGCACAGCTTGTCCGCCCCGACTCATGCGAACCAAGACACGCCCGACGTTCAAATTCGCATCTTCCGTAGAAATAAAAAGCACCTTCGTCGCGTAGCCTGCTGCCTTGGCTTCGTCTAGCAGTTGCGTGTCCACACGAATGTCTTCGACGGCAAAAGACCGCCGGTCATTAATATATGGTTGTTGCTGGTGTCTAACTGCGGGGACGAGACTGGGGAATGCCCCTTTCAAGTAGGCTTCGTAGAAAGTTGTTTTACCGGCACCCAATGGCCCGGCAATGATGAACAATGTTGGCTTCGGCTGGCTCAGGGTATCATTCCTTCGTGTGCAGTCTTGTGCGAACCCTTCTGCGGCGGACGCGCGAACTGCGCTTCTAATTGCACAACAGGGGTT
>WNGH01002001.1_pt1 | contig 22243 bp, 12 predicted proteins | sample 5400631 | NCBI WGS metagenome assembly WNGH01 (sample SAMN13153373, study PRJNA577476) | soil metagenome | isolation source: 115 cm soil or saprolite under Garry oak tree replicate 1 | place: USA:California | collected 2016-06-15
GCGATGTTCGCCCCGTTCTTCTGCCACTGGTAACTCAGCGGTGCCGTTCCTGTTGCCACCACCGAGAAGCTCGCCGTTTGCCCCGCTGTCACCGTCTGATTCGCCGGCGGCGTGGTGATCGTCGGCGTCACGGGAGCCGCATTCACCGTCAGTGTCGCCGCCGCGCTCGTCACCGTTCCTGCGATGTTGGTTACCACTACATCGAACGTCGATCCGCTGTCCGTGGTCGCGGTCACTGGCGTTGTGTAGCTGCTGGACGTGGCTCCCGCGATATTTGCCCCGTTCTTCTGCCACTGGTGGCTCAGCGGCGCCGTCCCCGCAGCTACCACCGAGAAGCTCGCTGTTTGTCCCGCGGTCACCGTTTGATTCGCCGGCGGCGTGGTGATCGTTGGCGCAATCGCCGCTGCGTTCACTGTCAGCGTGGCTGCACTGCTGGTCACCGTACCCGCCGTGTTGCTTATCACCACTCGAAATGTCGACCCACTATCCGAGGTCGTTGTCACCGGCGTCGTGTAGCTGCTGGACGTGGCCCCCGCGATGTTCGCCCCGTTCTTCTGCCACTGGTAACTCAGCGGCGCGGTTCCTGTTGCAACTACCGAGAAGCTCGCCGTTTGTCCCGCCGTGACTGTCTGATTTGCTGGCGGCGTGGTGATCGTTGGAGCCACCGGAGCGGCGTTCACTGTCAGCGTCGCCGCAGCGCTCGTCACCGTACCCGCGGTGTTGCTTACCACCACGTCGAACGTTGACCCACTATCCGAGGTCGCGGTCACCGGCGTCGTGTAGCTGCCGGATGTGGCCCCCGCGATGTTCGCCCCGTTCTTCTGCCACTGGTAACTCAGCGGTGCCGTTCCTGTTGCCACCACCGAGAAGCTCGCCGTTTGCCCCGCCGTCACCGTCTGATTCGCAGGTGGCGTAGTGATCGTCGGCGCTACAGGAGCCGCGTTCACTGTCAGTGTCGCTGCACTGCTGGTCACCGTACCCGCCGTGTTGTTCACCACCACGTCGAACGTTGACCCGCTATCCGAGGTCGCCGTTACCAGCGTCGTGTAGCTGCTGAACGTGGCCCCCGCGATGTTCGCCCCGTTCTTCTGCCACTGGTAGCTCAGCGGCGCTGTTCCTGCCGCCACTACCGAGAAGCTCGCTGTTTGCCCCGCTGTCACGGTTTGATTCACTGGCGGCGTGGTGATCGTCGGCGCAGTCGCTGCGGCAGTCCCGGTAAAATTTACCCCTGTGGCGTCTGTTCCATTCACCGTCGCGCTTTGGTTGCCGGGCGAGAAGGCATAACCGCTGTGCTTCGGCGTAACCATGTAAGACCCATTCGGCAGTCCGGTAAATGTGTAATTGCCCGAGCTATCCGCCGTGGTACTGGCAGTCGCTGCACCGCTCAACGCCACTGTCGCTCCATTGCCAGACGCCGTCGGATTGATCGTGCCAGACACCTTGTAACCGGCGGTCTTGAACGAGTTGCCACCATGCCCGTGGTTGCCCTTGGAGTCGGTCGAATTAACCTGGTAATAGTAGGTCGTGCCGGCGGCCAGAGCAGTAAGCGTCACCTGGTGACTCGTAACCATGGCCGAATTCACTTGCGTGCTGCTGCCGTAGGCGCTGGTGGTTCCGTAGTCGACCGAGGAGTCGGCAGCGACGTTTGTCGTCCAAACGACCTGAGAGCTTGCGGTTGTGATTGCACCGCTTTGCAGGTTCGAGATGATCACTGTCGACGACGGGGTCGGGTTACCACTGACCAGACCGGCGCAGCCGCTCAGGAATGCTGCCGAAGAAATCAGGATTACCACACCTACTGCACACACCCATCCTCTTGCGCTGGTTTTCACGTTTCTCGCTTCCTCTGGGCTTAAGTCAGCTCGTGAGCTGGGACGGGGGGTGGGGCCCGTGGAATGGCTGCTCAGTCCTGCCTGAACTCATAGTAAGGATAGAAAGAGGCAACAGCCATTACTACTGGTACGGAGAACAGTTTTGGTGCAGGAGTTAAGTCATTTCCGGCAGGGGAGCGCACTGGCACAAGGTCAGGGAAGAATTGGCCAGTGGTACAAGTAAGGCAGGGAAACCGCTGAACAGACTCTTGTGTGGGGGAAAATCGTTTTCACATGGCGCTTCCCGCAATGCGGAAGTCGCAGAATGAATTTGCGGAGCAGCACGCACAAAAAAAAGACCCGACGCTGAAAATATGCGTCAGGTCTCAGAGATCTTGCCTTGGACTAGATTCGTAAGCGCGCGAGTCAATCCTGGCCACCAGGAAAAGCAAAACCCCGCTCCATGAAAGGAGGAGCGGGGCTCGCAAGAGTAAAGGTGCGCGAAATGGTGCCCTAATTGGCTAGAGAACGGCGCAGAGCAACTAAGCCCATGGCCAACAATCCCACGCCGAGTAAGGTCATGGACGCAGGCTCGGGTACATTTACAACCTGCGAAACGATCAGGCCATTCCAAGAACCGTTCGCGTTCGGACCGTACTGCGTTCCAACGTGAACTGCTGTGTTAATCAGGGTAGGATCAATCGCGTTATACGTCCACGTCCATGTATACACCCCACCTTGGCCTATGAGGAGCGGATTTGATGGCAAAGCCGTGGCGCAGACAAACGCCCCACCATTTAGGCCACAACCGGCGTTAGAGTTCAAGCTCCCAGTTGTACTTGTCCAATTGCTCAAAGTGCCCGGAGCCGCCGTAAGCGACAAGCCAGAGATGGTGCCACTGGGAGCAAAGCCGAGGTCTACTGACCCAATATAATCATTAGCGGAAGTAACCGCACCGGTGATCGTAATTGTAAGCGTCGCCGATGTGGAAGTGACATTGAACGAATACGTAGCAGCGGGGCAATTTGTACCGGCGGTGCCGCAATCCGACAGTGTAAGCGTCCCGATCGAGTCCGCTTTCGCTATGCCCGCGAAAGCGACAGACAAAACCAACATGACAACCGAGCTCAGCAAAATCCTCTTCATGCTTCCTCCGAGTTCACACGTCTGCGGGACGCTGTGCTGACAAAGACATGTGCAATCAGCATTCCAAATCCTTGAAATCCGAGAAATTCATACACGCTCCTATCTCGTTGATACTAAATATGTTATCAATCGCCCCGAGATGCCAGCCTGCACTCCAATATCTTTGTATGCAAATGTTTTCCATTGTTTTGCGCGACTTTGCTTAAACTCAGCTTAGTGGGCTCATCAAAACGGGTCCTATTTCCCCCTCGAAATCTCTCCCTAATCCTCCATGCCGGAGCGCGGCAATGGCGACAATCGAGGGCAGTCAGATGCCCAAGTTGCGAGTAACTTCAATTATCCGACCTTTTAACATAGCAACGGAATAATCATCAAGATGTTTATTCCCGCAGCCTGCTGGGATAGATCCCAGCGCCGTGGCGCTTGTTACTTGGAGAGTTGAAAGTCAGGTTGGCAATTGTTTCGTTAGTTTGCCGAGGAATGGGAAGGGCCAACCGCGTTTTCTCGGCTGGAAACCAAATTCTCGACGCCTCGCGCAAGCAAGCCTACGTTACGGATCTTGTAGATCAACGCGCGATAACTGATCTTCAAAGCCTTTGCAGTCCTGCGTCGATTCCATTGGTTGGCCTGCAAGGCTTCAAGAATATAGCTTTTTTCCCTCTCCCGAATGGCTTCCCTGGCGATCTGTTTTAGGGGAATCGTACCTGCGGCGAATTGATTCGCCGATGTTGCGCTCGGTTGCCGAAAAATCGGTTCTTGAGTGATGCTGGCCTCCGCGCCAATGAGCACATGCCGCGCGATTCCGTTGGAGAGTTCACGAATGTTTCCAGGCCAATCCAGATTTTGCAGATATCGCATCATCCCTTTGGTTAACGGTTCCGCCTTTTTCTCAAACTTTCTCTCAAACTGGTTGAGAAAATACTCGGCCAGCAGCGGGATGTCTTCTCCCCGCTCACAGAGCCGCGGCAACTTCAAACACACTACGTTGATCCTGTAAAACAAGTCGGCGCGGAATCTTCCCTGTTCGATTTCTTGTTCAAGATTCTTATTGGTCGCACAAAGCAGACGAGTCTCGACCGCTCTTTCTGACTCGTCTCCAATTCGCGAGAAGTGCCCATCTTGAAGAAAATGCAGGAGTTTGCTTTGCAGCCCTAAATCCAAGTCAGCTATTTCATCCAGAAAGAGTGTTCCTTGGTGAGCAAGTTCAACTCGGCCGGGCTTTACCCCATGCGCTCCGGTAAACGCACCCTTTTCATAACCGAATAACTCGCTCTCCAGCAGCGTACCGGGTATTGCCGCGCAGTTGACCTTCACGAACTGGCCGTTGTTGTAAGGGGAGTGCTTATGGATCCACCGCGCCAGCACCTCTTTGCCTGTTCCTCCGTCGCCTTGCAAGAGCACAGCTACACTCGTGCCGCAGACCTTTGCGGCCCGCACCCGCAGCTCCGCCATTTTCGCTGAACGGCCAAATACGACTTCATCCGGAGGAAGGAAGTCGATTGGTTCAGTATGTGTGCTCTTCCTGGGTTTGGGCTGAGGCATAGTTCAAGTCAATAAGAAACTTTGGCGAGTGCTAAGGTGCACCCCGCGGGCCATTGATTGCTGGACGATTAGGACAATGCGAATTTCGAGTTATCTAACTAAATCATTTGTCTTAAACGATTTAAGAACAAGCTTACTGGGGTAGTCATAGTACCAGCTTGAAAGCCAAACAGGCGTTTGCAGCAACTGAAGACTAAATATTTCTCCCGCGAGCGCAAAAAGTTTTCTCTACTTAGCCTCTTGCGGACCTTGGGACCAGAGCGAGTCCTATTTACTAGTGGCCACTCCCAGCGGAAGTCTATCGGGACGGAAATATGAACGACTCCAAGAGGTCTGCCCGGGCCTTTTCATCCGAGGCCACCACGCGCAGAATGTCGCTGACCGAAAGCATCCCGCGGAATCCTTGTCCCGCGTCGAGCACGATTAAATGAAATATCGTGTTTTCATCCATCAAACGCAAGCAGTCCTCAAGGGTTACCTCGGGCGTCACCGTAACCAGCTCGCGCGTCATAATGTCCGACGCTTTCATCCAGGCAGGGCACTTGTTTTCCGCTGCCACTTTATCGGAAACATCGCTGTGGGAGATTACCCCAACAATCCTGCCGGCCGCATTTACAACTCCCACCGCGCGTACCTGCTTCTCGCGCAAATATTGCGCCGCTTGATGGACGCTCGTTTCTTCCGTTATGGAGAACACTTCCTTGCGGGACCCGATTAGATCCGCCACTTTCATTGGACCCTCCGGGGAACAGCCTAGCGCGATAGTAGGCTCAAGTCTCGCGCGAATGCAAGATGAAAACAACCATTTGGCAACTGACAATCATTTCCCAGAAAAAAATCCGCAGCTTTGCGCTCATGCTTGTCAACGTGGACGTCTGACATGGGGATCCTCAGCAGGCCTGCTTCACGCTCGAGCTGCCCGCCCGCGTATGATATCGTACCGCTCGATGACGGCAGCCACTCCCATGCTCGGATCGTCGTCCTCCGGGCGTTGCTCCACTCGAATCACTTTGCCCAGCGCACGCACAAACACTTCTGTGCCGTGAGTTATTTCTGCCGGCAAGGTCAGCGTGATATCCAGTTCAGAGCCTGCCTGCAGGTCCTGGTCGATCACAAAATACAACCCCCGAGTTGAAATATCACGGGTCTTGCCTTGCTGCGACGAATCCATGGCCCGCTCGCTTGGAACGCGGATAATGATTGGCAAGGATAAATCATAGCGTCGGGCTGATCGACGTTCCGTCATTCTTGCCATCCTCTAATCATCTAAATAATGCCCAAGAAAACCTCGCGGACAGACTCTACCACATAGCTGAGTTCAGCCTCCGAGAGTTCAGGATAAATTGGAAGCGCCACCGTCTCCTTGGCCGCACGTTCACTCTCGGGATAACTCCCCGCTCCGTGGCCAAGGTATACGAAACATTCTTGGAGGTGCATAGGAATCGGGTAGTAGACCTCGCACCCTACCTCGCGCTGTTGGAGGGCAACCTGCAACTGATCCCGGCCGGAAACCCGGATTACGTATTGGTTGAAAATGTGCCGGTCTGCCACGACGCTTGGTAACCCGACGTGTGAAGATCCACTACCAACGCCCGATAACCCGGCCTCTAAGAAAAGTTGATCGTACCTTTTGGCGTTTCTTTGGCGAGCAGCCGTCCAGGCATCCAGGTGCCGCAATTTCGAGGTTACGATAGCCGCCTGCAACGCATCGAGGCGGAAATTACCGCCTACAACCTTGTGATGGTATTTTGGTCTAGAGCCGTGAGTGCGAAGGCACTTCAGTTTTTCGGCGCGTCTTGCGTCGTTAGTGACAATCATTCCGCCGTCACCGGCTGCGCCAAGGTTCTTGGACGGGAAGAAGGAAAAGCATCCGTAGTGCCCGATAGAGCCGGCTCGTCGTCCTTTATACTCGGCGCCAATGGCTTGCGCGGCGTCTTCAATGACCACCAGACTGTGTTTCCCAGCGACGGCCATGACTCCATCCATCTCTGCCATTTGGCCGTACAGATGGACTGGAATGATTGCGCGAGTCTTACCAGTCACTTTCGCTGCGATTTGATTGGAGTCCAGGTTGTAAGTGGCGGGATCAATGTCAACAAACACGGGCGTGGCGCCCACACGCGCGATCGCGCCGACGCTTGCAAAGAACGTGTATGGCGTGGTGATTACTTCATCGCCTGGGCCGATGTTCTCAGCCATCAAGCAAGCCAACAAAGCGTCCGTTCCAGAGGAAACTCCGACTGCGTGCGAACACCCGCTATATTGTGCAATTGCTTGCTCGCATTGTTCCACCTTCGGCCCCAAGATGAAATGCTGCGACTCCATGACCTCCGCGATCGCAGACTCAACCTCGGACTTGATCGTTGCGTATTGCGCCTTAAGATCGAGTAGGGGAACATGCATGCGTGGCTTCCTCTTTCATTTGTTTGTAAGCCCCCTTTTCAGGTTCCATCGAATATAGAGCGACATATCCTCAATCGCCAGACCAAGAGTTTGCATTCCTTGACAGTATGGAATTTTCATCGAGACTGGAACTCCGGAAGTGGCCTGACCCGCGCAGCGCCTAATTGAAACGATCGTGTCACGCCAGGGAACCTCCCATGCTACCCGCGTGAACTGCCGCTTTCTTTTCGTCAGGCAAGGGAAGGAAGACCAGGCCCTGCAACCTTCATGTATTCTTCTTTGATTGAGTAACAGCTATTTGCGTTCCCGCGTTGAAGAACTCAACGGGGGGCTCATCCGAAACCGTGACAGCGCCTCTCCGAGATTTTGAATGAACGCCTCTGAATTATAGACATCGGCGTCGATCCGCGTGCTTCCCGCCGGGGCGGTCGGTTCGACTTCGTCGAGCTGAAATTCATGTGCGACGTCTTCGACGATTTTCGGTGAGATCGGCCGCTGCTGTTCGACGTAAGCATTGATGAGGGAGTGTTCGCACAGCAGATTCACGACGCGCGGAATACCCATGGAATATAGATGGATCGGTTCAACGGTTTTCGGACTGAAAATTAGCTCACCACTGGCTCCCGCGATCCTTAGCCGTTCGGCGATGTAGTCATGGGTCTGCTCTTTTGTTAGCGGGGTTGTCTTGCAGCGCAGCATGATCCGCTGGCGGAGCTGTCGCAGTTGTGGCAGCTTCAGCTTCTCTTCCAACTCTTGCTGTCCAGACAAAACGATCTGCAGAAGCTTCTCCGTAGATGTCTCAAGGTTGGTTAACAATCGAATTTCTTCGAGCACAGGGTAGGTCAGGTTCTGAGCTTCGTCCACGATGAGCACAGTGGTTTCACCGGCGCGGAAGCGCTCGAGGAGCCATTGATTGAGTCGCATCAACTGTTGACTTTTGGTGTGAGATTGGCAGGGAATATCGAACTCCGCCAGAATGAAATCGAATAATTGATTCGTGTTCATCCGAGAATTAAAGAGAAATGCGGTTCTTACCCGCTGTTGATGTAACCAGTCCACAAGACGGTTTATGAGTGTAGTCTTCCCCGTACCGACTTCACCGGTTAGGGTGATGAAGCCTTTGCGATTTTGGACGCCATACATCAGTCCGCTTAGCGCCTCTTCGATCTCTTTGGTAAGAAAGAGGTAGCGTGGATCTGGATTGACGTTGAACGGATTTTCTTTCAGCCCGAAATAGTTCTTATACATGGTTTCTGGATTCTAGCCCCGTGTCCGGCGCCGTAGCTGGAAATGGTCATTCTCTCACTTATGAACCGAATGCGCATGTAGAAGTCATTTTAGCACTCCGCCTCATCGCAGCACAAAAGGTCTTGCATGCCAGGAAAATCCGACCGCGATCTGGTGTTGTGTGAAGTTTGTGTTGCACGTTCCGGTGGCGCAGACAGGCTGATTCGAGTTCTGCATCCGAACCGTGTACGCGAGCGAAATGTTCGCGTCGCGGCCGAGTGGGCGGTTTAGTCCACCGCCGAAATAGTAAGAATTGAAGGCCTTCGAACTCTGGCCCGTCGTCGAATTGCCAAGGCTGCCGTTGCGCGCATATCCAAAATGGAGATTCCCTTGCCATTCCCGGGAAACTCTTCGGTTCACTCCAGTTTCGATTTGGTCCGAGCTCGATCCAAATTGAACGCCACTCCCATTGCTTACTCCGCGGATGTAAGACAATGTCAAGTTATTCTGGGCGGTAGCATAGTTCAGCGTAGCGTTTACGGATTCCCCGAGGCGGTTGGTTGCATTTCCCACCGGAACGTGGAAATTAGTGCTCTCAAAACCGCCAGACATCTGCAAACCCAGCCGTCCCGTGACTTTCCTTCCATAAGATAGTTGAACGACATGATCGTCGAGCGCTTGGGGATTGCCGATATATCGGAACGCGTTAAAGCGGTAGAGCACCCCGAGAGTATCTTTCTTTCCTACAGCATAATTATATCCAATGTTGCCGATGTAATCGTCGTTCTCGATATTTCCCGCTTCCAGAAAACGAAGAATCCCGTAAGACCCCGCCACATTGATCGACCCCCGTGAGCTAACCTGATAGACCGCTTGGGTCGTAATGGAGTTGTTATAGCGCGTCCCAAACGACGTAAGAATCGTCTGATTTGGTTGAAAATTGCCCAGCAAGCCCGGCGATGGAGGGCCTAGAGAGCCGCCTACGCCAGGAAGCGATATACCTGTCCCACCCCCGAACCCGAAAGATGTCTCAGGTAGATAGGAAAACTCATCGAGAAAGGCAAGCTGCCACCTCCTCCACTCGAAGTTCTGAGTTAGCCCGAATTGATGAAAGTATCCACGACCTTGGGCGCTTTCCGTGGAAAAGGACCCGCCCCCCGAGTAATTCAGGGACAATTGCGAATGGCTCCACGCCTCCAAGAGGCTTACATTTCCCGTGAGATAGCTCGTCGAGTTCCAACCAGCAGCGGTCGCCTGGTTCAACGCGCTCGACCCTACGACATTGCTGTACTGGATGCCGGGCACCCAATAACTATGACGAATCTCCGGTGAGCCCAAGGTCGGACTCTGAACACCGGTCAGCGGCCGCATATCGGACTGTAAGCTAGGCCCAGAATCCTGATCGCCGCTTGGATTCTGATCGCCCTCAGTTAGCAGCGGGTTTACACGGGCGGCAGGCTTCACCTTGCCATTATCCTCCGCTTGCTCCTGGGCGTTCGCCATCGTTGTTCCGGCATATAGAACACCAATCACGGCAACTCCGGTCAAAAGTGTTTTCAAGCGTCTCATGTGCTTTCTTTAGGGAACGACAATCACATCACCGGGTTCCAACAAAATATTCTGTGCTGCGTTCTTGCCGTTCACTACCTCTTTGTAATTGAAGGGATGCTTCACTTGTTTTCCATCTTCCACTCGTAGGACGTAGATATTCTTAAGCCTGGCGAATTGCGTGAAGCCCCCGCTACTTGACAGCGCTTGCAGCACTGTCATGTTTGGAAGCAGCGGAAAGGCGCCAGCCCGCGCAACTTCACCCGTGACATAAATTCGCCGGCTGTTGATCTCTGTTACTGTTACCGTCACCTGTGGGGTGTTAATGAATTTCTTTAGGCCCTCGCTGATCGCCCCGGCGAGCTGCATCGGCGTTGCCCCCGCTGCTTGCACATCATTCAAGAGGGGTAGCGTGATCTTTCCATCGGGTCTCACAGGGACAGTACGTGTAAGCTGATCTTCCTTCCATACGTCGACGCGCAACAGATCCTGAGCACCAATTTTGTATTCGGTGTCATTAGCGGCTACTTGTGGCGCTGCTGTCCTCGTAGCGGGGACGACAGCCTTTTGAATCGACGCGTCCTGCGCAGCCTGTTTTTGCGCTTCCTGAGGGTTTACCAAAGTGGGCAGCAACCAAGTCCCTATGAGAAGAAAAGTGGAAAGACTCATCACGACTTCTCCTTACAGCTCCTCTGAAAACGGCACTTCCACGTCGATCTGCTTGATTTTGTACAGCAGGGATTTATAGCTGATCTGTAACTCCCGCGCCGCTCTTTTACGGTTCCAGTGAGTTTGTTCCAGTGCTTTCAAGATGAGCTCGCGCTCCGCCCGCCGAGAGGCTGCCCGCGCTGCTGCTTTCAATGACGATATATGTCCGTCGTCCGCCATCATTGGTTCGGTCGATGGAATCGCGCGCAGATTACCAAGAGCCAGCGTCGGATCTCCGACGGCAATTATCTTCTTCGCAAAATTTTCCAGCTCGCGAATGTTCCCTGGCCAATGGTAAGAAACCAGTAGTTCCCGGGTATCGTCGTTCAATTCTGGAATGTCTTTTTTCAATTCTTTTGAATGTTTGGCGAGAAAGTACTCCAGCAGCGCTGGAATGTCTTCCTTTCGTTCACGGAGTGGCGGCAAGCGCAGAATCACGCCGTTTATTCTGAAATATAGTTCCCGGCGAAAACGTCCTGCTTGAATTTCCTTTTCCAAGTTGCGCGATGTCGAAGAAATGAATCGCCAGGCCGTCTTCCTGCTGCCTCCTTTTGGCTCCCCGTCCGGCAGCAAGGAAAGCAATACTCGTTGACACGCGGCGTCCAATTCGTGCACGCCATCCAGGAACACAGTTTGCGCCCCAGCATCTCCGTTGCCGCGGTCGGAAACAGACTCTGCCCGTATTTCCGCTAGCAAGCGTCCTGCGTCTAAGTCAGCGCAGAACACCTTTTTCAGGGGAAGTGCTCCAGGAACTGAGACTTGATGGATCAGCCTGGCATACACCTCCTTTCCCGTTCCGCTTTCGCCTGTCAGGAGAATCGGGATGTCAGTTTTGGCGATCTCCGCAACCATGGCGTTCAACGATTGCATGACCGCACTGCCGCCGTAGACAAAATCGGCGCCCGTCAATTGTTCCGAGCGATGGTTTAGAGTTCCCGCCATGGTCGTCGAAGGTTTGGGAGCAAGTTTCTTACCAGGAGACGCAGGCCGTTCTGCGGGCTTCAACTTACAGTAAGGCATTTGTTATCAATAGTTTGATAGCTTCTGCTTGGCCTGTGTCGGTGGCGTATAACGGGGCATTAGTCCCGGTTTACTTCCATGAAGTGGCAAATCACTGTCCTGCCCTGCCTTCCTGCAACTTGACGTTGGCGAACACAAGAGCCTCTAGAGCGGGCGCAAGAGCGAAGTTTTCGGTCGCCGGCCCATACCCTAATTGATTTAGTCCGAAAAAGACTGCTATTCAAAGGCTTATGAAGGTTATGGCTTTCTGTGGAATCACTCTACACAATCACGCCAATCTCTTTCTTACTCCGATCGCCGTTTCGCTCCAGATCGCTCCTAAAGTCTTTTGAATCTGCAAGTAATTGACCATGAGTTTTGGTACGCCTTGTGCTTCCTGAAGCCAAATGCCATCCGTGTCGACGTGTATCGCCAAGTCGATGTTTGCTGAGGGGGAGAACCAGGCGCGTTTTCATTAGTCTTCGGTCTCTTCGGATTCAAAAAACCTCGTTGATCTGGTTCCCAGTGGAGGATGCCTCATGTTGTTTGGTTTACGTCGTCACCTATCTCTGCCTCTTCGATTCTTGTTCGGTCGCTCCTTAGCATCCGGCCTCCTGCTGCTCGCGGTCGGCCTCGGGCGAGCGCAAGCCGCTCCCATCGCGTTCGTCCAAACGAATTCCGCAACTCCCCAGACTCCGCAGGCGACTGTGACGGTAACCTTCAATTCGGCACAGACTCTCGGCGATTTAAACGTTGTGATAGTTGGCTGGAACGATTCGACGGCGACGGTGAGCTCGGTCGCGGATACGAAGGGCAACACCTACGCTCTGGCTGCTGCTCCAATCGTACAGAGCGGCACCGCCTCGCAAGCCATCTATTATGCCAAGAACATTACTTCCGCTGCGGCTGGTGCAAATACCGTGACGGTCACCTTCAACGTGGCAGCTCGTTTTCCAGACATCCGCATCGCGGAGTACAGTGGCGTCGACACCGTAAACCCGCTCGACGTCTCGGCGGGCGCCCAGGGGAGCACCGCGACGAGCAGCAGCGGTTCGGTAACCACGACGAATGCCAATGATCTTCTGATAGGGGCCAACCTTGTCCAATCCACCAGCACGGCTGCCGGAGTTGGTTACACGAACCGCGGCATTACTCCGGACGGTGACATTCTCGAAGACCGTGTCGTGACGGCCACCGCCAGCTACAGCGCCACCGCCGCCCTCGACAAAGTTCAACAGTGGATCATGCAGATGGCGGCCTTTCGCGCCGCCGGCAGCGGTACTTCCGCCCCCAGTATTGCTAGCCTGAATCCAACGTCAGGTCCCGTCGGCACCTCCGTCACCATCACCGGAGCGAACTTCGGTTCCACCCAGGGAAGCAGCAGCGTCACTTTCAACAGTACGACGGCAACCCCGGCTTCCTGGACCGCCAACAGCATCGTCGTGCCCGTGCCCGCCGGTGCCGCCACGGGCAATGTCGTTGTCACCGTCAACGCTGTTCCTAGCAACGGTGTAATTTTTACTGTTGGAGCCGTATCAGCGGTCTCCTTCACACAGTCCAATTCAGCAACACCTCAGGGCAGCTTCACGACTGTGGCAGTTCCGTTTACGCTCGCGCAGGCGGCCGGGAACTTGAATGTCGTTGTCGTCGGCTGGAATGATTCGACGGCTACCATCAGCGCCGTGACAGACTCGCTCGGGAATATCTACGCTGTGGCGACTGCCCCAGTTGTGCAGGCTGGCACGGCTTCGCAGGCCATCTACTATGCGAAGAACATCGCCGCAGCTGCGGCTGGCGCGAATACCGTCACCGTCACCTTTGCCGCCGCGGCGCTCCATCCGGACATTCGTATCGCCGAGTACAGCGGTCTCGATCCGTTGAATCCACTGGACACCTCAGCCGGGGCGCAGGGCACCACTACCTCAACTAGCGACAGCGGCCTTTTGGTCACCGGCAATCCCAACGATCTCCTGGTGGGCGCAAACATCGTGCAGTCGGCCACAACCGCCGCAGGCCCCGGATATACCAGCCGCGGAATTACCGCCGACGGCGATATTCTGGAAGACCAGGTTGTATCCACCGCCGGAAGCTACAATGCCACGGCGGTTCTAGATAAAATCCAATCGTGGATCATGCAAATGGTGGCCTTCCGCGCTGCAGGTAGCGGCGGCGGCACGGTGCCCAACATTGCCTCTTTGAATCCGACGTCCGGCGCCGCCGGAGTTTCAGTGACGATTCAGGGCTCAAATTTCGGCGCAACCCAGGGAACCAGCACAGTCAAATTCAATGGAACCCCGGCCGCTCCCACAAGCTGGGGCGCGACTAGCATCACCGTTCCTGTTCCTGCAGGTGCGACTTCCGGCGGCGTGATTGTCACTGTCGGCGGCGTCGCCAGCAACAGCGTGAATTTTAGTGTCACGACTCCTGCGCCAAGCATTACCAACCTGAATCCGACTTCCGGTTTGGTCGGCGCTTCCGTCACGATTACTGGTGCCAATTTCGGCGCTTCACAAGGCGCCAGCACTGTCACCTTCAATGGCACCGCAGCAACGCCCACAAGTTGGACCGTCTCGAGCATCGCGGTGCCGGTACCGGCAGGCGCGACGACGGGCAACGTCGTGGTCACCGTCGGCGGAATGGCAAGCAACGGAATCCACTTTTCCGTTCTACCCAATGTTACCAGCCTGACTCCCAACTCTGGACCTTTGGGCACATCCATTAATGTCGCTGGCTCCAGCTTTGGTGCGGCTCAGGGCTCAAGCACAGTTACCTTCAACGGAATTGCGGGGACACCGGCTAGTTGGAGTGACACTAGCATTGCCGTGCCGGTTCCCAATGGAGCGACGACGGGCAACGTTGTCGTCATGGTTGGCGGGATCGCAAGCAATGGCGTGATCTTTACCGTGACCTCGCCCGGCCCGAACATCTCTACCCTGAATCCGACCTCGGGCACGGTGGGAGCCTCAGTAACAATCAGCGGAGCAAACTTCGGGAGTAGTCAAGGCACGAGCTCCATCACCTTCAACGGCACATCCGCATCGCCGACGACCTGGACAGCCACTAGTATTGTGGTACCGGTTCCGGCGACGGCGACCACCGGCCCTGTGATCGCAACTGTCTCTGGTGTGGCTAGCAACCCCGCGACTTTCACCGTTGTCCTGACTCCAAGTATTACGAACCTAAATCCCACCTCCGGACAGGTCGGCGCTTCAGTGACCATCACCGGCACAAATTTTGGTGCGAGTCAAGGAACAAGTACGGTCGCTTTTAACGGAATTTCTGTGACACCCACAAACTGGACGGCCACTAGCATCACCGCGCCGGTTCCAACAACCACCAGCGGCAACGTGGTTGTCACCGTTAGCGGCGTACCTAGCAACGGTATCAATTTCACCGTTCTTCCACCGAGCATCACCTCCCTCAGTCCCACCTCGGGAACCGTGGGGACACCGGTGACCATCGCCGGCAGCGGCTTCGGCTCTTTTCAAGGCTCCAGCAGCGTTTCCTTCAATGGCACCAATACAGTTCCGACCAGTTGGGGTGCAACGACCATCACCGTCCCAGTGCCCACGGGTGCGACAACTGGGAACGTCGTCGTTTCTGTCGCTGGTATGGCCAGTAATGGACTGAGCTTCACTGTTACGGCTCCCCCGCCGAGCATCACCAGCCTCAGTCCGTCCGCTGGCGCGATCAGTGCATCAGTGACTATTGCTGGGACGAACTTCGGAGCTTCCCAAGGCACAAGTACCGTCACCTTCAACGGTGTCAGCACGACACCGACAAGTTGGGGCGCTTCAAGCATTATCGCGCCCGTTCCCGTCGGTGCCACGACAGGCAACGTCGTGGTCACCGTCGGCGGGGCCGCCAGCAATGGCATTCTTTTCACCGTTCAATCGGGCATTGCCACTATTCAGTTGATTCAGCACGCCAGCAAGGATGCGGGATCAACTTCTTCCGCGGCTCTGGCCTTTCCGGCTAACAACACGGCGGGAAATTTCATTGCGGTTGCCATTCGTGCCGGGCGCTCCGGAGCAATCTTTACGGTCTCGGATACTCTCGGAAACACCTATCGCCAGGCAATTCAATACAACATCACCGTGGATACGCCAAACGGCGATACCCTGGGAATTTTCTATGCAGAAAACATCGTTGGCGGGGCCAACACCGTAACCGTGGCCGACAATATTAATGGGAAAACGCTGCGTTTTGCCATCCTCGAGTATTCCGGCATAGCAACTTCTGGTTCGCTGGACGTCACTGCTGTCAATCAGGGCACTAGCACCGCTGCGGGCACCGTCAGCGTCAACACTACCGCCAATGGTGATTTGCTATTTGGCGCCGTCATGGACGCGGCTGGGGATACCGTTACGGCGGGAACAAACTACATACTGCGGGATGTTGTTCCTGCGGCTCCCAACACCAAACTAATTACAGAAGATGCCGTTCAAGCGGTTGCCGGGGCTGCCACCGCTAGCGCGACACTCAGCGGCGCAGACAAATGGGGCGCGGGTCTGGCCGCGTTCAAACCGGCAGCTGGCGGCGGAGGTGCCGGGCCGAGTATCACCGGCCTCAACCCCACCTCCGGCGTGGTCGGAACCTCCGTGACTATCTCCGGCACCAACTTCGGCGGCACTCAGGGCTCGAGCTCCGTCACCTTCAATGGCGCAGTCGCGGCTCCTACAAACTGGAGCGTCACGAGCATCACAGTTCCCGTGCCGGCAAACGCTATTTCCGGCAACGTCGTCGTTACCGTGGGAGGGGTTGCAAGTAATGGCGTTCCCTTCACAGTGACCGTTCTGCCTCCGAGCATCAGCACCCTCAATCCGACTTCAGGAGCCGTCGGTGTTTCCGTGACCATCGCAGGCTCAAACTTTGGTGCCACTCAGGGTGCAAGCACTGTAACTTTTAATGGCATCGCCACAACTCCTACAAGTTGGAGCGCCTCGAGCATCGCCGCACCCGTTCCGAACGGCGCTACAACGGGCAACGTTGTCGTTACCGTCGCCGGTGTTGCCAGCAACGGCGTGACCTTCACTGTGTCTGCCCCGGGTCCAAGCCTTTCGACGCTCAGCATGACACAGGGGCCTGTGGGAGCGATCCTCACAATCACCGGTGTGAATTTCGGCTCCAGTCAAGGGACTAGCACCGTGACTTTCGGCTCCACTTCTGCGGGCACCGCGACCAATTGGAGTTCGACAAGCATCGACGTGCCCGTGCCGGCGATTGCCCTGGGTACCGTCAATGTCGTTGTCACCGTTGCCGGTGTGCCCAGTAACGGCCTGCCCTTCACAGTGACGCCACCGCCCAGTATCACCAATATCATTCCGACCTCCGGACCCGTGGGAACAGTGGTAACCATTAATGGAGCGAATTTCGGGCCCACCGTCGGGACAAGAACCAGCCTCGTCTTGTTTAATGGGCTAGGGGCTAGGACGAATAATTGGAGTAACACTCAAATCCTGGTTCCAGTGCCGGCCGGGGCCACGACCGGCAACGTGGTGGTGTCCATTAGTGGCATCGTCAGCAATGGCATCAACTTTACCGTCACACTCCCGCCCAGCATCACTAGCTTGAGCCCCACCTCTGGCTTGGTGGGCACATCTGTTACGATCTCCGGCACCAATTTCGGCGCAACACAGGGAACTAGCACGGTTACTTTTAACGGTACCCCCGCGACACCTACGAGCTGGAGCGACCCGAGTATTGTTGTCCCAGTTCCCAATGGAGCGACGACGGGCAATGTCGTTGTGACCGTCGGTGGTGTGGCGAGTAACGGTGCGAGCTTCACGGTCACCTCGTCAGGCGCCCCTATCGCTTTGGTTCAGCACATTGGCAAGGATGCTGGCCTCTCCAATTCCTCCTCGCTGGCGTTCAACTCGAACAATGCGGCGGGGAACTGGATAGGGGTTTGCGTCCGCGCAGGTAAGCCAGGCCAAGTGTTCACGGTCACGGATTCCAGGGGAAACACTTACCACCAGGCGATTCAATTCAACGAATTCGCAGATGGAGAGACCGTGGGAATCTTCTACGCCGAGAACATCGCAGGCGGTGCGAATACAGTTACTCTGAGCGATACGATTTCGGGCCAAACACTGCGTTTCGCCATCCTGGAGTATTCGGGAATCCTTAGCGCGAACTCGCTCGACGCTACTGCAGTCACGTCTGGGTCTAGCACTTCTCCGAACAGTGGGAACGCCACCACCCTAACGAGCGGCGATTTGTTGCTCGGGGCAATCGCGACCGCGGATACTCCAGCCTTCACCGCCGGAAGCGGCTACAAGATCGAAGAAACGGTTCCAGCGCCGCCGAGCACGAAACTGATGGTGGAAGACATGGTGCAAACTTCTGCTGGGACTGCATCGGCTAGCGCATCGATCAGCACGTCGGAAATCTGGATTGCGGCCCTGGCAGCGTTCAGGGCAGCTAGCGGCGGGCCACCCCCGCCCATTTCGGTCAGCGTGTCGCCGACGACGGCCAGTACTCAGACAGGATCCGGGACGCAGGTCTTCACCGCTACGGTGCAGTTTGATTCTCTCCAACAGGGTGTTACTTTTTCTCTCTCGGGCGGTGGTTGCAGCGGTGCCACCTGCGGTACCCTCTCGAACGTCACCTCTATTTCTGCCACCTACACCGCCCCAGCGAACTTGCCAAGTCCAGCCACGGTGACTCTAAGGGCTACCTCCGTGACCGATAACACCAAGTCGGCTACGGCTACCATCACGGTCGTATTAGGTCCACTAACCGTTACCGTCAGTCCCAAGCGCGGCTCCATCACCACGTCTCAGACGCAACAGTTCATCGGCACTGCCTTCAATGACCCGAATAACGCTGGCGTTACCTGGCAGGTTGATGGCAACAATGGTGGAAACTCCACCACCGGCACCATCACCCCTTCCGGTTTATTTGCTCCGGGCACTCAGGCGGGATTGCATACCATTACGGCTACAAGCGTCACGAACGCTTCGGTCAATACTTCTGTCAACTTCGCCGTGAGCGATATCCAGGGAGTTTTCAAGTACCATAATGACCTTGCTAGCACCGGCCAAAACCTGAAAGAGTATGCGCTCACACCGGCGACTGTTAATTCCTCGACGTTCTCCAGGCTCTTCTCCTGCCCGGTGGACGGCTACATCTACGCTCAGCCTCTTTACGTGCCCAATTTGACTGTCGGCTCGGTCACGCGGAACGTTGTATTCATTGCCACAGAGCACGATAGCGTCTACGCCTTTGATGCTGATTCTTCTTCTTGCCTGCAACTCTGGATGACCAGCTTCCTCGGGAACATGGTCACCACCATGCCTTGGACGGATACCAGTCCTACTCTTCCCACCAACGACGTATTCCCAGAGATCGGCATTACCTCAACGCCGGTCATTGACCCGGCAACGGGCACTATCTATGTGGAGGCCAAGACAAAGGAAACGACGGGCTCAGGGTGCTCCAATGGATCTCCGTGCTACGTTCATCGCTTGCATGCCCTCAATATCACCACAGGCGCTGAAAAGTTTGGGGGACCCGTTGTCATCTCCGCTCCAAACTTCAGCTCGTTCCGCCATTTCAACCGCCCCGCCTTGCTACTGGCCAACAGCACCATCTACATTGGCTTCGGATCGCATGGCGACATTTGCAACTGGCAGGGTTGGCTCTTCGGCTATGACGCGGCAACCCTTGTCCAGAAGTTCGCATTCTCAACCGCGAATCCCACAGTATGCAATGGTGCCTCCATTTGGGATGGTGGCGCCGGGCCTGCCGTCGATGCGGGCGGCAATGTCTATGTCACAACTGGCAATGGCGCCTACGACCCCCTTTAATCGTTCCACCTTGGACACCAATGACATTGACTTGGGCTCCGCAGGTGTGATCATACTTCCGGATACCGTTGCTTCTACGGCACATCCGCATTTGGCGCTCGCAACCGGCAAGATCGCCATTCTCTATCTTCTCGATATTTCTCAGCCAAGTCCGGGCCAAACAAAAATGGGCAAATTCAATTCGGGCAGCAACCTTGACGTCCAAGAGGCGATCCCCGTCCCGCCCTACAATACCACCCAGCTTGACGGCGGCAACTATGGCGTGCCGGCCTACTGGAACGGAAACATCTACACCACGGGACAATACTTTCCTCTGAGCCAGTTCACAATTTCGAACGGGACTATTGCGACTCCACAATTCGCTGTCTCCGGCAACACGTACCCGGCTCGGGGCGCGACTCCAGCTGTTTCCGCCAGCGGCACCACCAATGGCATCGTCTGGGTCCTTGATCTCACCGCCTGGGGACCGGGCGGCAGCGCGATCTTGGATGCTTACGACGCTAGCAATGTCTCTAACTTGCTCTTCAGCAGTCCCGCGAGCGGTTCGGGCGCGTCGGGTGCAGCAGTGAAGTTCACCGTGCCAACGGTCGCGAACGGCAAGGTATATGTCGGCGGCCAGGCCTCATTCACCGTATTTGGGTTGGTCCCGTAAGGGACGGAGCGGTCGAACTGCGCTCAAGATTGCATTGTTGGATGAGGGTCGCTTGCAATCTACGCTCAATTGTCGCTGGAATCGCTTGCGGAGAAGTACGTGCAATCCGGATGATGGAACACCAGCGCGCTTACACTCGCTTCTGGGTCCATCATGAAGCCTTCGGTAAGTTGCACCCCGATCTCTCCGGGCTTCAACAGTTTCCATAAACCTGCCTGATCTTCCAGGTTCGGGCATGCCGGATAACCAAAGCTGTAGCGCCTTCCGCGGTAGCGCGATGTGAATCGCCGCGCCATGGTCATCTCCGGCGGATCGGGGAAGCCCCAGTCCTCGCGAATGCGCCGATGCAGCCATTCCGCGCAGGCCTCTGCCGTCTCAATCGCCAGCGCCTGCAAGGCGTGCGACTTGAAGTAATACCCATCGTTCTTTGCTTTTTCCGAGCGGTCGCGAATTCCCTCGCCCGCCGTCACCACGAACAACGCTATATGGTCACGCTGTCCGCTTTTTTCCGGCAAGACATAATCGGCCAGGCACAGAAAATCGCCTTGCCGTTGTCTTCCAAATCGAAACGTATGCAAAGGCGCCGCCGCCCCCGGCGCAAACAAATGCAGCAAATCCCCCTCCGCTTCCGCTTCGAAGAATTGCCAAACCCCGCGAATTTTCATGAACTCCGCGGCTTCCTGCTTCACCTCTTCCATGTTCTCGAACAGCTCCAACGCCTTGGGCTCGCGTTCCGCCAAACGCTTCTCGAAGTCCCCTCGAAAACCCATGTGCCGCCCAAAAAGCATGAACGGATTAATGTAGCCCCAGACTTCCCGCAAATCCGGCACCAGCCGGACTTTGCGGTCCAGATATTTCACGGACGGAATCGGCAAGTCTGCCCGAACCTTGGGCGACCGAGTTATTTTCGGAATTTCTGCGACGCTCACAGTCGTCGTCACGCCAAAGCCGTTGCCGGAGAAAGTGTGATTGCGCACCACCGTTTCGCGGGTCGCTGGGTCCATCAACTCGTTCATCAAGCGCAAGCCGGTCATCGCGTCTTTCGCGTAGCACACGGCCTTCCCGTAGCTGGGGGCAATTTTCGTCTGCGTGAATTTCGCCGAAAGTGCGGCTCCGCCCACGAGCAGCGGGATTTCAATGCCCGCATCTTTCAGATCGCTCGCGGTCGTCACCATTTGCTGCGCGCTTTTCACCAGCAATCCGGACAAGCCGATGGCGTCTGGTTTGTGCTCCTGGTAAGCCTTGATCAACTCCTCCGGCGGCACCTTGATTCCCAGGTTCACAACGTCATATCCATTATTTTTCAAAATGATTTCGACAAGATTTTTCCCGATGTCATGGACGTCACCTTTCACGGTGGCCAGCACCACCTTCCCGCGCTTGGCCGTATCCGCCTTTTCCATGAACTGTTCGAGGTGGCTCACCGCTGCTTTCATGGCTTCCGCGGACTGCAACACTTCCGCCACGATCAATTCATTCGCATTGAACAGCCGTCCCACTTCCGCCATTCCTGCCATCAGCGGGCCGTTCACGATATCCAGTGGCGCCGTGCCTTCCGCTCGCTTGCGCTCCAGATCTGCGATTAGCCCGTCGCGCGTTCCTTCAATGATGTAATTGCCGAGCCGCTCGTCCAGCGGCAAATCCGCGGCACGGGTTTTCTCTTTCTTCTTTGCGGTTCGAAAGTGCTCGGCAATCGCCGCGATGTAGTGCTGATTGACCGCCGCGCGCTGTTCCTTGCTCTGCTTGTGCCAGTCGGCGGGGACGTTCAGCAACAGCGCGGCGTTCGAATGATCGGCTGGAACATCTTTCGGCGGATGCGAAAACAAAAGGTTTTCCGCCAGCTCGCGCTCCTGCGCCGGAATCGAGGCAAAGCGCTCCAGTTTCTCCGTATTGACGATCGCGAGGTCCAGCCCCGCTTTCGTGCAGTAATACAGGAACACCGAATTCACTACTTCGCGCGCGCCCGCCGGAAGCCCAAACGAAACATTTGAAATGCCCAGGATCGTTCGAACGTCCGGTAGCGCCTGCTTGATCAGCCGGATGCCTTCGATGGTCTCAACTGCGCCGCCGATATAGTTTTCATCACCCGTCGCGCAAGGAAAAACCAGCGGATCGAAAATAATATCTTCCGGTCCCAGCCCGTATTTTCCCGTCAGCAATTTGTAGGAACGCTGCGCAACCGCCAACTTGCGCTCGCGCGTAAACGCCTGGGCCTGCAGCTTGTCCTCATCAATGCAACCCACCACGACGGCCGCCCCGAATTCGTGCGCAATCGGCACCACGCGTTCGAATTTCTCTTCTCCATCCTCCAGGTTGATGGAATTGAGGATCGCCTTACCCTGGCAATATGTCAGGGCCAGCTCGATCGCCGTCGGATCGGTGGTATCGATCATCAC
>WNGH01002894.1_pt1 | contig 22243 bp, 17 predicted proteins | sample 5400631 | NCBI WGS metagenome assembly WNGH01 (sample SAMN13153373, study PRJNA577476) | soil metagenome | isolation source: 115 cm soil or saprolite under Garry oak tree replicate 1 | place: USA:California | collected 2016-06-15
TGAGATGCGCTCTTGGTTGATGATCCTTCAGCGATTGCGACGAACCGACCATGTAGCAATTATGGTTGTCATACCAGATCCCCTCGTACATATGAACGTCTTTTGCCTTGTCACTGGAGAACCACCCTCGCTTCTTCTGATAGTACGATTTAAACTGGGTGTTACGGTACTTTCCGTGCTTATCCGGATGAATGTCAAAGATGCGTATAATCTGCTCCATACGTTCGCCTTGCCACAACTCGTTGAAAGAGATCTCCGGGTAAAACTGCTGCAGTTCGTCCAAGTAGGCGTCGTATTCTTCGAGCTGGCGATAGAATTTGAGCGACTCGGCTTCTCTACCAGGCTTAGGGTGCGCTTGTTCCTCCAATAATCCCCGCTCGTGCAGGTCTCTCAAAAAGAGATGCGGGTCATTGCGGATAGCGTCGTAGAACGGGAGAAGTTTGAGAGCCTCTATTGGTAGCGCCATTTTCACAGCGTCCTGCCGCTCGACGATTTTATCGTAATCGTAGAGTACCCGCTCGTTCAGATCTTCCAGTTCGACAAAGAGCCCCGGGCCGACGATGACATCATAGTTCATCAGCTCTCGATCCTCATCGTGCTCGCCCCTTTTCCGGTACTTGTGGAGCATCTCCTCGTATCTCGCCTCCCAATCCACACCGAGCCGCGCTAACAGTTCCTCTCTTTGTTGCCTCTGTATGGGATCACGCAGATCGAGGAAGCGCAGCCTGTCTTTTTCAAAGAAGAGCAGGATTTCGTAGGGAGGCTGATAAGGGAAGTAGCGATCTTTGCGTATGAAGACAAAGTCGGTTGGTGCCAATGGGAGCCGCTCTTGCACACTATGCCCATAACGAATGACATCTTTGAGATACAATTGTGAAAGCGAGACCTCGAGCTTCAGCTTAAAGGTTTTATTGCCCGGCTCCAGAGCAGGGTAATCCAGGTAGGCCGCTGCCGTACTGTCTGTGCTTTTGTTCATATTGACATTGATGGACTGTTTGGGGAGTTGGGGATATGTCCTGTACAGTTTCACATAAGGATCCTCCTGATGATCCGCCGCCAGGAGGCCTCCTGGCTCGAAGTCCTCTTTATTGTAATCCTGAATAACCAGCGCTGCTCCAGTTGGAACTCGTGAAAGATCTGTTACCGCCTCGAAGTGGAGATCAGGCATCCACTGGGCAAATACCTCGAAGTAGTCCGGCAGGGGACGCGCGGCAGCGAGACGGTTATCGAAAACCGCGATGGGATTGAGCAGGGAGAGCGGCAGGTGAGACTGGCCTCTGGGTGGGAGAAACTCGGTGAAGTGACGCTCTTTTAGGCAGCTGATGATGCCGTAATCCGCAAGGTATGCTGTGAAATCGTGGATAAAATCATAGAGCAGTTTCCCCACGCTTTCTTCGATGTTGCGCTGGTCGTGGTAGAAAAGGGTCGTGCGCTTCCCTTCCTGCGCGCGAATGCCGTAGAGTGGTTCCCCAGTCTCCCTGTTCTTCTCGATCTCCTGTCTTTTCAGGTGCAGAAAATAGACCGTCCCATCGGTAATCTTGCGTCCGAAGTAGGCGTAGGGGAGCGAGGCACCACCCGGGTAATCGACACGTTGAAACCTTCGCGCCTGGCCGGTGACCTTGAATTCCTGTTCGCTATCCTCCCGCTCTGTGCGAATATCGCCCTTGAGGTCGATCAGCAGACAAGTGTGCGAATTCCCCTCCTTTTTGGCGTGGACATAGCACAGATCCTGGCCGATGAATCGCTTGGCTTGCTCACCGAGAACATAAGCGATCTGCAGTAACTTCAGCACGAGGTGCAAATCGAGACTATCGAAGGTAATCGTGCTCGCATGCACGGGAGCATGGGGGAGAAACGACATACTGATGGTGGTGGGAGTCTCATTATGCCGGTAGAGTGCGTAGACGACCCACTTATCGACTTCAGCTCCATCTCGACGATCGTGTGTGAAGGTTTTGTAGGGACAGTCCAGTTGATCTCGCAGGCTATTGTGCATCTGTCCATAGATGGTGCGATTCTTTTTGGCCATCCATTGTAGATCCATTGGCAGCTCGTATCGGACAAGCTTGTAACGGGCTTCCAGGGCGTGAAAATCGGTTGGCTTCGAAACGATGAGCGTGGTGGTCGGCGTTGTGCGTGTCACAGGTGTGCGTGTCATTGCTTTTCCCTCATTAACTGGTCATAACAAAGCAGAATGGAGGTCATGGAGGAAGTGTTCAAATGCCTGGTGATAGGCGTTGGGTGTCCTGCGTCGCAGGGCTCCCTGAATGACCACGATGGAGGCCTCGTCAAAGCTCACCTCGTGGAAGTTGCAGTCGTAGTAGCCGCGGGGACGTGGTTGACTGCTGACCAGGTTGAGGTATATAAGCTTCACCGGCGTGCCGTGGTGGGCGCGAAGTTGCTCTACCTTGAGGCGCGCGCGCTCTGCGAAGTGCGCATCGTTCAGTTTGGGGTGCCAGGCAAGGTCAGCAATGGGTGCGCTGAAGCGTTCCAGGGTCTGGTCGTTGTAGTTTTTGCAGTCGATGTACCAGGGCAGGCCGCGAATCTTCAGGTCGGCCACTTCAAAGAGCGCGTCAGGTGTCTCTTCCAGTTCAACGCCCTCATCCTGGAGGAGCGCGGTGATGGCTTCCTCGCCGATCGCTCCGGCCAGGATGGCCTGATAGCAGTAGGGGGTGAAGAAGTGCTGATCGCTCGGGCTAAAGGCCAGCTTATAGTCACGGGCCTCGAAGTGGTCGCGAATAACCCGGTTCTCCTTAATCGTGTAGTAAAGCGCGTCCATTGTCCAGTGTCGGGTCTCGGGCTGTGCGAGATGCGCGGGAATGATTTCGCGCTGTGATGTGAGGTAGAGCATACCATTGTGGTAGTAAGAGGACTCGGCTACACACGCGTAGCTATCGAGCAGCTGGTCGCGAAAGTTTTGTTTCAAGACGGCCTGGCGCAGGTGTTGCCACTGAGCGCGTGCATCTTGATCGCCATTCCCCTTGCGTAGCCCTTCCAGGCGGCTGAGCAATCCTTGTATCGCCAGCCGGCACTGCTCGTCCTGCCCTCCCAGGCGGGCGTCTTTATGGCGCCGCACCGCGCGCTCGAGGTGCGGTAGAGCGGCGCGTACCTGTTCGAAGATCTGCCGCAGGTTATTGGAGATCATGAGCTCGCGTTCCTGCCGGAGCTGATCGAACTCGGGAGCGCAAAACCGCTGAAAGTGACGGTACACCTCGCGGCTGAGCAACGCCGTCTGATCGGGCATTTCCCCCCAGATACGTTCGATGCGCCCGAGGGCCTGCATGAAGGTGGACATATGGTTGAACAGGGCATCGAAGCGTGTGTTCGCATCGGCCTGATAGCGCCGGTTCCACTCCCAGGGATCGTTCAAGGTGCTTAATACCTGGAGGAACCGCTGCTCGGTAATCACATTCCCAGTGTACAGTTTCGCTTGGTACCAGATGTTTTCCTTTAAGAGCGCCATCTTATCTTCCCAGGTGAGGTCAGAATCAGGCTTGCCGAAGTAAAAGTAGGGTGTTTCGAGCAGGCCGATATGCATGAAATCCAGCCTTTTTGTTTTCTCCCTGGATGACCAGTACTGGAGGTTCACGCCGTTGCCCGCGGAAAGGTACTGGGTGACAACCACCACTGGTGCGCCCTCCCAGAACAGCTCGTCGAAGGTATCCTGGGCCTGCTGGTTCTGGCGAATAGCGTTGCCTTTCTGGGCATTGTAGAAGACGACAACGAAATGCCGCTCCTGGAGAGAGAGATCATAGACCTCGAACCAGTCATTGGCCGTGCGCGCTTTGATCTCAAACAGCCCCCCATCGGGATTTCCATAGCGATCAAAGATCAATTGGACCTGTTTGAAGGTATTTAAAAACAGCAGAGATGTGCTACCTCCCCCGGAGGCATGCTTACACAACCAGAGCAGCGCGGCAAAAAACAACTGGATGCGGCGTTTGAGGTGGCCTTCGCGCGTTTCGTTGCCAAAGTCTTCATCCTTTGCAGCTGCTGAGATAAACTGGTCGAGCCTGTGCTGATAATCATCGGCGGAGTCCAGGCCGTCCAGGGGAGCGATTTCGATCCGGTTAGCGCGTTGAGCCGCCTTCTTATGATTGAGGTTGCGAATAATCTCTTTGTCTGTCTCATCAACAGGGATGGAGTTCACCTGCTGGTTTAGCCAGCCCATGTTGAAGTGATGCACATGCCGCTTAATATCAGCCGTGGCTGACAGGCCAAAGACCAGGTTATGTTGCGCCAGGCTGTAGAGAATTCTTTCGGGGGTCAGGTGTATGCCGTAGTGGCGTACCTGCACTTCTTCCTGGTCGGTGCGCTGCTGGAGGTCATGGATATCATATAGGCTATAACCGGTCTCCAGCAGGGCGCTCAACTGCGTGGGATGTTCCTGGTGGTGCGGGTGGGAAAACTGTGAAATGTGTGTCAACTCCTCTGAGAAAACCGTATCCTGAAAGCAGTGGCGCAGCAGCTCGCGATAGGTGATTTCGTCGTCTCCCCGCTCCAGCTCTTTGAATAAGAACAGAATTTGCTGGCAGGCCCGGCTCACGGCATCGAACAATCGCAGCGCAGGATAGGGGGTTGCTTCGGCAGGGCTCGGATCGGAGGTAATCTCAAAGGCGCGGTTCGTTTCGCGCAGGTAGAGGTGATCGGTGCTGATGGTATGCTGCGTCCGGAAGATGGCAGGCGAAGTCTTTGGCCGCCCGGCCCGTCTCTGCACCCCGGTAGCTATTTTCTGTGGGAGCGTACTGGTGAACTGGTTGATATCCGGGAAGTGCAAGTGATCATCCCTCGGAAGCTGATCGATGATTCCCTTGATCCCCTGGATACGATTGCGGATATTGTCTGAGCGCGGATATTCCGGGGACGGTAGTTTATGCACGGTCATGGCGCGGTAGAACAGCTCTACTACACGGAACGGGTTACTGATCTGGGGGGACCGGCAGATGAGTCGCACCAGGTCATTTTCGAGGAAGTCAAATTCATCGAGGAAGATGATGTACCCTCCGTCCTCGTCTTCCAGCCGGGTCAAATTCAGCGTTTTCTGCCCATCGAAGAAACCGTGAAACGCTTTGTGGAGTGTCACCACCATCAGCCGAATCTCTGGACGCCGCTTGAAGGCGATACAGGGAAAGAGCGACTGGATCACCAGATGATCGGCGAGCCGTTGGTACGCCGGGCTATTGCCCTGCTTGTTGTTCGCGCCGAGCAGGGCAGCCTTAAAAGCATTTAAGATCAGGTGAGCATAGTCGTCCATCTGTTGTTCAAGCGCCTTTGGCACCATGACTTTCTGTACGATGAGCTCCTCGAGCGTTTTACAGGCCCGTTTCACTGCAGGCAGATCAATGCGTTTGAGGGGGGTTCTATCGTTCCAGCACCGAACGTTGTCGGTGAAAAGCGGATTCTCAAATAGCTCGTAAAAAGGCTGGCGAAGCTCCCTGAGAGTGCCGAGTACGGCCTCCAGGTCTCGCGGCAGGACGACGTAACAGGGAGCCGAACTAGGGTGATGGAGCGACTGTGCCATCTCTTCAATGAGTTGCTTGCGGTTGGCACAATAGATGAATTTGCGCTGCTGATATTCTGGTGCGCGAATCACCTCTATGATGGCGCTGGTCTTGCCCAGACCGGTGCCACCAAGTACCAGCTTCAGGCCGTTGTTATGCTGTTGAATCGTGTGGTGATAGTATTCGAAGTAACTTGATAATGTCATATTGCTCGTTCCTCCATCAAAACAATGAATTGCTCGTCAAATACACTAACGGGACGGGTAAGCTCGTCCTGCTATCCTAGAAGGTGTCCTGAACGAACGCACACAACGTATCAGGATACCGATCAGTCGAGAACATAGGTTTAGAACAAAATATCTAAATGCTGTTACTACAATTGTTGCATTATTCTTTCTTTTCTTTCATTCATCTGTAAAACCGGAAATAGAAAGCCTGAGCTGTAACCGATCTTATAGATTCGGGAGATACCGGATCCTTGCTAATATGCTAATGGCTGGCCATACCTGGATTCTCCGGACCTGAGCAAATATAGTTTGAGCCCTCTGCATATCCTAAAAATCCCGAGTTGGCAAAGTACCGGTACTGCTCTGTTCGTTAAATGTGGTAACAAAACGGATCTTCTTCCAGAGCCAATCTACACCGTTTTCTCCTTGTTATTGTTATCATTACATTTGGCGAATATAGCAGTAGACGATCTGTTTCGACGTGATCGTTACCATGTAGGTGAGCTATTCAAGTCGATAGACGTGATATCGCTCAACGCGTGCCGTTCAAGTTGATTAAAGTAATCACCGCTCATGTTGCTGTAGGGCTTCTTGATATGCAACATATGGTAGATGATGACGAGAAGGCTGGGGGCCACAGCAACTACAGTTTTGTACTCTCCCCTGCTTTGAGTGAGGCGATGGTACTGCGTGGAGAGGTAGTTGTCTTTGGTGTGACTGATTGATCAAACCATCTCAACTAAAACCGCTAGCGACCTAAAAATTGAAGTTCTCAGCTCCGAAAGCGTGTAAACCAGTTTTTCCAGGCATGGGTTAAGACAGAGTTGGAGCAGTCGTCCATTAGAGACTGTGCCAGCGCTAGCCAGCCTCTTCTGCGGGCCGCTTCAGCAGCCACGACGAGAAGAAGGTTTTGAAAAGCGTGGGGAATACCACTTTCGGTAGGAAGCGCTCGCAGGTCTCCTTGCGAAAGATTTGGCGTAGCCATGGTCTCGATAAGGTGATCTACTCTCGCCAAGACAGCATCCGACTCCTCCTTTGGAAGACCCAATGAATCGCCGTTTCTCTCCACTCCACCTGAAACACCTATATGCAGCAAGTCGGCATCCCCATCGTACAGGTGCAGGCTATCGCTGAACTGGTTATAGGAACCGAGTTCGATGCCCAGCCACCCAGCCAGCACCTCCTGCATTGATGTGAACTGGATGAAGTTGTAGGGGACGCCGCGGAAAAGATCGTTGCTCCGTATGATCTGCATCCACTCGAGCTTACCATCTCTAATTTTCAGCAACGAGCTGATGCTGCACGGAATGTCGGGGTTCACAGGCCGCCCACGCGTGTCGGGAAAGTCTGCCTCGGGATCCCAGATCTGCAGGACCACCTGCCGCCCATCGGGATTATGGCGCAGCGCCTGATACGCTCGCTCTAGCTGATCGATCCCGAACTGATGGCGAAGACGGAATCCATACGCCCCATGGTATACTTGGCCGCTCCCTGCGAATTTGGGAAGTTGAGAATTCCAATAGTTCAGGAAATCCGAATCCCTGCGTCCACAGAGTATCCAGACGACCTCCGCGATGGCAAAAGCCGGATTGAGTGCAGGCTGCCGCGCCATCACCCAGCGCTGGCGAGGATCCTGAATCGTAAAGGCTGCGTGGAGCAGTTCCTGAGTGCTCCCACCCCGCCCATCCTGGTATCTGGTGCTATTTCCTTGGAGAAGCTCTGCCGCCGCCATCCGCCATACTTCATCGGCCGTAGTCCCTTCAAACACCTTGATCATCGCTTGTCCCTTTCTGAATTCGGTCATTGATCCCCCATTTCGGCGGATACCAATACGCTATCGGCTTCGGATCGCATCGATACGTCTGTTTAATTCGCTTACGGTCGCTTTTCCCTTTGATATCAGGATGAGCCATACGGGCGTACTTATCAACCTCACAGAACAGGTTTTGGCAATCGATAAGCTGTAGGGGTCTGCCCCGCAGGGAGCGAAACGTTAGCCCGAGGCGAGCAAACTCTGCTTCCTGGCGATCTGCCATCAGCCGTATGATGTCAACCTCATTCAGCCCTCCCAACGAATGGAAGCACTTTCTAATGCCGTCCTTCGCCCCAGGTCCCGGTACCACAAACTCCATTTCAGAAAAGTTCGTTAGCTGGCTATAGTTGACATCGATAGCGTATTGGAAGGCGAGGAAGTCACCCATCATCGGGTATGAACGGAGGAGTTCAAATGCATGCCGCATGGAGGGCACTTCGCTCATACGGGCTGGCACTTCGTCTTGCAGCATACTCTCCAGGAGCCGCAAATAGTTGCGATGCTTTTTCGAGTAGCCGAAGCTGGCCCCCCCTGAAGGCATAATGTAAGCCGCTGAAAATATGGTCTCACCTTGGCTCATCGCCCCAGTGATGACAGCATCGTAGCGATCGAAGGAGTACTCGGAGTAGCGCAGCTCTCCAAGGTTGCGCTCGAGTAATTCCCACGTTTCGATGCGATTAAATATTTTGAAGAGAATGATACGAAAAAATATCTCATCCGGTGCCTGATCACCGCTGTAGATTACCCGCCTAATGAGATACTGGCTGACCCGGTCGGACGCCCGATAGGCATTCGTGAACTTGTAGCGCCCGAGTATCGGATCCGCCGTCCACGGATAAGGGGTGTTCTCTAGCCGTCGGAAAAAGATCATCTGCCTCTCTGCAGCGAATCGCCAGTAGGTATCGAATACCTCCGTAGGCTCAGCAGGCGACAGACGTACGAAGGCGGTCGGAGCAGCTGTGCGGGTCGCAGTAGCATCGCTAGCCGTCTCGGCGGGAAAATTCAGATTCATCTGGGCCGCCATGTGAGCGCGGCGAGATTTTCGAAATCTATCGACTACATCGGTCGCAGTACTGGTTGCCTGATGGTTTTCTAGCTGGCTCATGGCCTTGAGTATATCGTCTAGCGTTTCCGCGATGTCGCGATCATTCTGTACTATCTGCACTGGGTAGCGGTGCTTCTGCTCCTCCGCGAGTTCATAGTAGGCGGCGCAGAGCCTCTTCCATGTATCGATCGAGCCTTCCTTTCCAATCGGAGCAGATCTGCTGAGAAGGAAGACGATCGTAGGAAGGACCTCGTTCCAATGCGTGAACTCCACGTTGAGCATAGCTTCCAGAGCGAGGCGGTTGACCCCGGAGACCCTGCCGTAGACCCATGTTGACCACCAGAATCGGTCGAGAACAATGCTTCGTCCTCTCTCTAACGGCGGTAGAATGTCTCGTTCGATGGTATCCAGGTGAGCTGCTATGTGAAGAACCTGTACACTTGTAGGGTTAACCAACTTGACGCCAAATTGGATTGGGTTGTGATGGAAGTCGTAGATGTGGCGTCCAAGAGTGCCGGCTTCGCGACCCGGAAACGCGAAGTGGTCGCAAGGAATCCCCCTTGCATTCAGGTGTTCGGTCAGAGTATGTGCGAGAGTTGACTTTCCCACTCCGTCCGGGCCTTCCAGCACGAATAGCTTTCCCCGTTTTGACATGTCAATCCCCCTTTCGGTCGCAAGACCAGATGTTTTTCTAAGTGGGTTGCCCGATATCCTCGAGTTTTCTCAGCAGGTCCCGAAGGTCTGCCTTGTTTACATTGCCAATTTTAGCGACTCCGGCCACGCATGTCATCTGCGTGAGACGAAGGTCCAGTTCGTGGGCGACAAAGCGTCCGAGGTTGCATAATCCCAGGTAGTTGCCATAGGCGCGTTCAAAAAGGTGCTGAATAGCGTAAAAACCGGTGATGGCGAGTTCGCCGTCACCGTAAGGAGCGAAGGCTATTTGCTGCATGCAGGGGAAGCCGCGTTGCCGCTGATTTGTATGATCGACAGCGGGATCGAAGATCGACGCTTGTAGCGAACTGCGCCGGTGGTTACCACCTTGATACGTACTAATAATGTGATCGAGCTGGTTGATCTTTTGTGGGCCGAAGTCGATGAGCCGCTCGAAGTACAGGCCATACCGATTACGTTTCTCCATCTTTCTAAGTCGAGGGAGTATTCGCCGATAGCGTTCAAACAACTGATCTCGACTTTCCTCAGGATTCCTGAGCGATTGGGGAAAGATCGTGCTGGCCACGGTATCACAGGAAAACTCCCCCATCTTCAGCAGCGCCTCGTCGAGGGCGCATCTAATGGCGGGGTTCTCCGTAGGCCTGTCATCTGCGAAGCCGGTGACGGTGACTACTAGCGGCAGGATTTCTCCCCTCCCAGGCTTCATTGCTTCAAGAAAAGCCCGGGCCCACGCGCGAGATAGATCGCTATCCTGAATGAAAAGTGGGTTACTCGTCATCGTCTGCCTCCTCCAAGTGCCGGAAGATGCTTCGACCTACATAACCCCGTCGCGATACCCTTACACTAGCTGACCACCCTGTAGACGGCTGGTGGAAGCGCCCAACACCCGGAACTGCGCCTCGGAAGAGCAGCCCCTCTTTTCCCTGTTCGCTGAGTGAGACGCACATTCCCTCGCCGACTACGTCAGCTGGTAGCTGTACGAGGTCGCCAATCTGAATATCAATTGCACGACCAACGCACTGGGTGTCGACAAGCACAAGATCCTCCCTGGTCTCCCGCCCCAATTGGGCAGAACGGATCTGCTTAGGTGAAATCCTTGCCAGTTCGTTCGCGCGTGATCGAGGCAGGAGGTTCAATGTACTGCTCAGGTGCTGGATGAGGGTCGTATAGCCGACGCCAAACGCCCCTGCGATAGTGTAGAGCTGGAGCGGTGTGCAGGAGCGGATATCCCATCCACGTGTCGCGAAAGCCCGGCTGACGGCTGATTTCGGCATAAGAAGAAAACCGGCAAAGCAATCTGCGAGGAATTCTTCCGGGTCGAAGCGACTTTTCGCAGTTGGTCGGTCGACCAGCTCATCTATGCGTGTGCCGTGCTTGTAGATGTGGTGGCCGAGTTCATGCGCACAGGTAAATGCTTGGCGACCTGAAGGTCTCAGCGAAGACACAAGGATAAACGGTGTAGCAGTCTTGCAGTACATTCCCTCCATACTGGAAATGTCTACAAAACGCACCTCTAAACCAAGCTCCTCTGCTACATCGTAGATACACATAGGAGTCCATATCCCGAGGCCCGCTGATTGGCGCACACGTAACGCGGCATCCGCCGCATCCATCACCAAACTTCTCCGCCGCTCCATGGATTGCCGCCTCTCTACATTCTCGGGACGAAGAGTGCTAATCCCCATCCCCGCAACTGCCTTTCCTTTTTGTTCTATCATACGTTAGTGTTCCCCTGCGTCCTGAGAGCTGAGAGCAGTTCCAGCAGACGATCCAGATCTTCCGGCTTGAGCTTAGCTAATTCCCTCGCTGCAAGCTCGATGCGGACCTGCGCAGCGTTTTCGTCCTCTGCTTCGGCACCCACGAGCCAGGAGACGCTGACTCCGTAGATGCGCGCGAATCCAACGAGTTCCTCCGCTGAAACCCTTCGGCGTCCAGCTTCCGCTTCGGTGATGGAAGGACGGTGGAGATGGAGCAATTTGGCTACCTGTCCCTGTGAAAGGCCCGCTTGTTCCCGAGCCAGACGGAGCCGTGCGCCGAGAGCGGCGCCTTTTATGTTTGTATCACTCATGTTAACTGTCCTCCTTGAGCCCCAACGGCCTGTTGAAGCCGACCCACGATTTCATTGATGGTGAGCTGATCCCAAGGATAGTCTGGCACCATCAGCTCAGGCTTGATATCGCGATCCAGGCGTTTGGACAGTTCGCAGGACACCTCTAATCCGTTCAAGCTATCGAATCCCTCCAAATCGCCTATTGGACAAAGCTCACCGTAGAACTCAGGGATTGGTCGCCCACTGCCTGCCTGAATTTCAGTGATTACTTCTATAAGCAGTTCCTGAAGCTCTTCAAATGTCATCATCAACAGGCCATCCTTTCTTACTACCGGTAAGAAAATCTTACCACATAAATAATAGTTTTGTCAATAGGCAGCAAGGTAGCAAGATGAAAGTTATTCTCCAACTTGACGATTCTCGCATTGCAGCAGTGCTAAGTAAAGAGCCTTGGAGGTGTCCTCCTGAAGCATAAGTTTGTGGACGTAATTTAGTATTTATGAGTAATAAGGTCTGGCGACCACCGAAGGTGATCGGTGATCGCCAGCGTATCCGCTGTAAGACTTTATTTAGTATATACAACGGAACGACTTTATTCACATTCCACAAAAATGTCGAGAGAAGCTATTTCCCCTACTCCACCGTCACCGACTTCGCCAAATTCCTTGGCTGATCCACATTACACCCTCTTGCCACAGCCGCGTGATAAGCGAACAACTGCAAAGGCACACTTGCCAGCAGTGTGCTGAACACCTCCAACGTCTCCGGCACATACATCACATCATCTGCATGGCGTTTAATACCCTCGTCACCCTCGGTGGCTACGGCGATGACGCGGGCGTCACGCGCACGGACTTCCTGGATGTTGCTGACCACTTTCTCGTAGACGTGCGAGGCGGTGGCTACGGCGATCAGAGGGGTGTTGGGGTCGAGGAGGGCGATGGAGCCGTGTTTGAGTTCGCCGGCGGGGAAGCCTTCGGCGTGGATGTAGGAGATTTCTTTGAGTTTGAGTGCACCTTCGAGAGCGGTGGGATAGCCGACGCCACGCCCGATGAATATCATGCTGCTGCAATGCGACATGCGTTGCGACAAGGGGGCGATGATGTCGTCGGGGGAGCTGGCTTTGTCCAGTATCTGTGCAATCTGGTCGGGGATGCGTTCCAGAGTGGTAAGGAGTTCCTGGGCCTGCAGCGGAGTGAGTTTGCCACGGTGTAGGGCTAGCTCTATGCCGAGCAGGTAGAGGATGGCTACCGAGGTGAGGAAGGTTTTTGTGGCAACGACACCGATTTCGGGACCGGCTTGCAGGTAGAGAACGGCGTCGGAGAGGCGGGTAATGGCACTGGCCATGACATTAGTGACAGCGATGACGGGTGCGCCATGCTCTCGCGCCTGCCGGATGCCCACGAGGGTGTCTGCCGTTTCGCCGGACTGGGTGACGGCGATGCAGAGGGTTTCGGGGCCGACGATGGGATTGCAGTAGCGAAACTCGGCGGCGGTGATCGCCTCGACAGGGATACGCGCCCATTGTTCGATGGTGTATTTGGCAAGCAGACCGGCATGGTACGAGGTGCCACAGGCCACGATGATGATACGCTGGATGTTGTCGAGCAGACCAGCGTGTTTCATATAGTCTAGCTCGGAGAGATGTAACTGGCCCTCACGAATGCGACCGAGCAAGGCGCGGCGTAGGGCGTCGGGCTGCTCAAAGATTTCTTTGAGGACAAAGTGAGGGTAGCCGCCCTTCTCTGCCGCTTCGGCGTTCCATTCAATGGTCAGGGGTTCGCGTTGGATAGGGGTGCCATCGAGTCGGAAGAGGGAGACGCCGGAGGGACGTAACGTTGCCATTTCACCTTCGTCGAGAATGAGTACGCGGCGGGTGTGTTTGAGGATGGCGGGAATATCGGAGGCCAGGAACTGCTCGTTTTCGCCTAGACCGACAATGAGGGGGCCACCGCCACGACGCGCACCGACGATGAGATCGGGCTGTTCGCGACTGGCAACGACAATGGCGTAGGCTCCAACGACATGGTGCAAGGCCAGACGTACGGCTTGTTCCAGATCATGCTGTGCTTGTCCAAAGTAGGCGTGTTCGATGAGATGGGAAAGCACCTCGGTATCGGTTTCGGAGCGGAAGGTATGGCCCTCGTCGATTAGTTGCTGGCGCAATTCGGCGTAGTTTTCGATGATGCCGTTGTGGACAACGGTGAGAACGCCGGTACAATCGGGATGGGGATGGGCGTTGGTGTCGTTGGGGCGTCCGTGTGTGGCCCAGCGTGTATGCCCTATACCGAGGGAACCGGTGGCGGGACGCGAGTCGTTCTCTACTTCAGCGGCTAGGTTGGCAATTTTACCTGCGCGACGACGCAGTTCGAGATCGCCATTGGCAGTGAGAACGGCGATGCCTGCCGAGTCGTAGCCGCGATATTCGAGTTTGCGCAGTCCTTCAAGCAATATGGAAGTAACGTCGGTGCCCTGGGGGCCGACGTAGCCAATGATACCGCACATGAGGTTGGGTATCCTTTCTATTATTGGAGCAGCATGATGACCGCCGCCGCGCCCCATGATGACCGCAAGGGTCATCACTACTATATGACGGCTTCGCAGGGCGATGCATGCGTATATAGTAGGCGTAGGGCTTGCCCCTACCCTTGGCCCCCTACATTTTTGAACCCAATTTGGTGAATCACTGAAAGCGTTTTGTGTTCGGCGTTACCGCCGGGTTTTGTGCGCTCTCTTCTCAGGGCAGTGAAGGTACCCTGGAGGCTCCCCGCTGATAGGATCCGAACAGCCTCCACCTCGTCAACCGTGGTCTCCTCCTAAATGACCCGGCCCATGCGCTACTTGTCGCGACAATCGTACTGTGAAGATAGTATACCATTACATGTGTATAAATGCTGTGAAAAGGGAGAGGGCTATTGGAAAAGTGGAAGAGGGTCGAGGCAAGCTCACATCCGCACCACTCACGCCCCTACGCGCTTTCATGGGTAGATTTTTTGTGGGGCCACGTGGGAAGGGCGTTGGGATGCGTAGGGGCAGGGAGGCACGTCTTGCTTAGGCACTGGGGAAGGACAAGGGCACGGCGGGCGCCCACAAGGGGCCCCACTCCGCCCACCACCGCCCCCGCCCCTACGCGTCCTACGATGGCGTTCCAACAAACCTACTCGTGAAAGGCCACCCGCCCGCGGGCACGCCGAAGCTATTGGTGGTCTCGACCGACAGTGTGGAGTCCAACCAGGCGATGGGCCTGCGCTCGCCTGTGCTGCTCGACCAGGACGGCATGCGCGTGGGGAGGCTGTTTGGAGCCATGGGCACCCCGATGGCCGTGCTGATCGATGGCGAGGGCAAGATCGCCTCGGAACGTACAAGCTCCTGCGGATGAGCAATTAGCCATAGAGGTGCTGATCGATGGCGAGGGCAAGATCGCCTCGGAACTGGCCGCAGGCGCTCCAGCCGTGCTGGCACTGGCTGGTCAGGAGCAGGACAAAGCCGCCTCCGCCTCGTAGGCCGATGGGAGACTCGCGGTTCAACAACGCCGACGGTACGTGCTCGTCTCCAGAAAGGGAGCCTCCTTCTGCTACTACAGTGACACTGAAAACGCGAGATGGCTCTAGAGGCTCATTGCCGCTCAACTGACTTTTGTCGAAGACGGAGCCTGAGAAGCCATCTCACAACGAGCGTTCCTGACTAAGTGCCACTGTAGTATTAGTCATACCGCTGCTGGTAGAGTTCCCATTCCGGATCGTTTTTCTCAGCAGAGTTCGTGAACAACCACCGTTGTAGGGTGAGTCCAAGGAACAGCAACACCGGTATCAATATGAAGGTTAAGATGAGGGTCAACATGATTTACTCCTTGCTTTATGGTTGTCTTCAGCTGGTAGAAGAGCATCAGCGTCGTCTCTCCTGAGGGCTTCTTCTTTTTCGTTCACCCGCGTGAACGTCTTTCTGCTCCTAGTTTACCTGGCGAGACCTGAGAAGCGCATCGTATGAACGTATGAGGTATGCGAACGGATCAAATATCATTAGAATGTATGAGGCGCGACATGAGAGGGGTGAGCGTATGCAGGTGATGCGCATGCATACGGGATGTGAGGAAGGAAGACCATAAGAGGAGGGTGCCCCGTCCGACGATTTATGCGATCCTCCAGCGCTGGATATCTTCAACCATCCTTCGTGGAAGGAGGACGTCGCTGAAGGGCCAGACCTCGAATGGCACAGAGCACGCTGAACACCCAGAATATGGTGAGGAGCCAGGCGTAGGTGTGCAAGTCCCCATAGTCGCGCTGATTGAGCACGGCAAGGACAGCCGCCCAAGCAGCGAGAGCGGCAGCAGGAAACCCGCTCACCCACCACACGGCAACGGCCCAGCCCTGTCCCTGGCGCAGGGTTGTCCAGGCCAGCAAGAGCAAGAGCAGGGTACAGCTTACACCTATAGCGCCGTCGAGGAACTGGTGGAAGCCTGCATGGGTCAAGGGCGACGGTGAGGTCCCGACTGCCCCGCTATAGAGCCAGACTTTCGACGCCTCCTCACCGATCATGAGCGCGACGAACGAGGCGAAGATGGCAGCTCGGTGGAACCAGTCATCGGCTCCGGCGCGCTGGCCACGCCGCCAGGCGATGCCTGAGACGAGGCCCCAGATCACGACCGCCACGAGCAGGGGGATATGCAGGAATGGACCGTTCAAGATTGCCAAGAGCAGGATCAGCATGTCTCCTTTGGTGAACATGCGCAGCCAGCCATCGGAGGCGACCCAGCGACCTTTGAGCGGAACGACCTGCTCGAACAAAAGCCATAGCAGCGACACCGCAACGATGATGACAACGCCAACGATGATGACGGCGCCAACCCCTGGAACCTCAAGCATGGGTCCCCACCCAAAGGTGTAAGCCAGCACCGCCGCCAGGACGAGTAGACTATCGAGCTTTGTCGCAGTCCTTCCTGATCGCTTCGCTACAGTTGAGTTCACCGATGATGGTGGCCCCTCCCATGAAATGAGGGCTTCTTCGTGGACTTCAGACATGAGGAACTTCTCCATTTGATGCATGAGAGATTACTTGCAAGCACTACGATTCAGACGCTGAGGCACCCATTTTTTCGGATATGACTTTGCTGTTTCATATGTTCAGGAACACATCCTTACCAGACACGTAGACAGCAAGATGAGGGAGAGGAGTAAAGCACGATGGGATTGTCGCATTAAAAATGCCCATTCTTTTCATCTAGGTTACATCCCTAGCGTTTTATGAGAAATCGTTGAAGATAACTTCTAAAAAGCTCTACATCAAGATGAGAATTTCTAGAAGCAATATGACCATCTGGACGAATGAAATAATATCCTTGTCTTCGTATCCCAAACTTTTCGTAGAGGACTCTCGTTTTATCACTAACTACTACTTCATGAAAGTCTATGAAATCAGAATACTCTTTTTTAAGCTCATGGAGTTCCTGCTGCGTTTTTTCGTCAGCTCCTTCACCAACATAAAGAACAAGATGGAACTTTGTTCCTTTGACCATCTCCTGTATTCCTACAGAATGTTCTTGCAATGGGATATAAGGAACTCTATCTCCTGGTTTTGGGGCATGTCTAGGAAATTGTGACTGTGGGTCTTCTTGTGACAAGTTACTTTCTCTGTAGTGAATGCCTATTTCTGAGATGGTCTTGAAAGCTAATTGACGGACAAATTTCTGTTTTTGTGCAAATGGTAGCACAGCTTGCATAACAACAGGCACAACATTGACCCGAAATCCTTTTGCGAGAGGATTTTGACTCGTGAAGATATTAAAAGCCCTATCCGTTGTTCGTACGAGATTGTGTGCGACAGGAAGTCGTTCGTCATTGTAGGTATCAAGTAATGGTTCTTTTGCTTTCCCTTGTGCAACTAACGCCAGTTTCCAGGCGAGATTATAGGCATCTTGCAGCCCTGTGTTCATGCCTTGTGCACCAACCGGACTATGGATATGGGCTGCATCTCCAGCGAGAAAACATCTCCCTTTGCGAAAGGCTGCAACTGCACGGTGGTGTGAGTGATACATTGCAATCCACTGCGGGTCTTGTAAAGTTACGTCCATTTGTAAACGCTCTGCGAAATCTTTGGCAACATCTTCAAAGGTAATGGTCTCTTGTCCTTCAAATGCTTCAGGAACCATACCAATAACGCGGTACCGTCCATTGGTCATCGGGAAAAAGCCTGCCAGCGCTCTAGCAGAAAATGCAAGGTACATTTCATCTGAAGGAACATCCAAATTCACTTTACAGTCTAAAACAAATAACAGTTGTTGATAGATCCTCCCAGAAAAGGGAATACTTAACGTATGTCGCACCAGGCTATGTGCTCCATCTGCTCCCACGAGCCAATCTGCTCGTACAATTTCTTCTTTTCCATCAGCATGTCTTAGGGTTGCGGTAACTGAATCAGCATCTTGCGTAAAATCCAAGAGTTCTGTGTTTCGTTCAACTGCATGACCATGTTGAACAAGAAAAGTGTTTAATATTTTTTCGGTATTTGACTGCTCCAACATAAGAAGATACGGGTACGCGGTCAGCCCTTCTCCAATATCACTTACATCCATCCGTAGCATGCGTTTCCCATTCACAATGATGCCGACAGCTTGCGCTTTTTCTCCTAAGCGCAACGCTTCTTGAGCAATATCCATCTGGTCAAAAATCTCTAGTGAACGTGCTTGAACAACTAATGCTCTCGATTGGGTGGTATGGTCTGCGTTTTTATCAATAATGCGGAAGGCTACATCACGCAAGGCAAGCTGACTTGCCAACAACAAACCTGTTGGCCCAGCTCCATTGATAAGTATTTCTTCTGACCTGCTCATGTCACGATTATAAGGCAAAATAAGGAGAGTTTGCCAATGGTATGTTAGAGGACGACTTCCTTTCTGGGATGCTAACGATGTACTGAACAGGGTTTCATGCCAGAAAACCGTCTGTTGATCTTCCCATGCGAGATACGCGAAGACTGAGAGTGGTGTGAAACCCTGCCAAATACACCGGGTCACCTGCACTTAGTGCGGTGGTGGTCCCTGGATCTCGAGGTGGTACTTGGGAGCAAGTGCCATGAGCTTCTCGACATCAGGTGGACCTGGTGGTGGGAGGGTGAGCGCCTTCGCTGGCTCGCCCATTTCCTCGAAGAAGTGCTCTAAGCCCGACGTGGTCTTTCAGCACCTTCTTCTGGAGGGAATGCATCTGACGGAGCTGGCTGAGCGGGCCCAAATCACGAAGCAGTCGATGGGCTATCTGGTGGATTATCTGCAAGAGCGAGGCTATGTTGAGCGTGTGCCTGATCTGGTGGATGGGAGAGCCAAGCTAGTGCGGTACACGGAGCGCGGACGAGAGGTGGATCGGGTGACCAGGCAGATTGTCCAAGGCATTGAGGAGGATTGGGCTTGCCGCCTGGGCGAACACAAGATGGATCAACTCCGTCAACTCTTAAAGGAGCTTATCGCGGAATTGGAGAAGGACAGTTGATCGACGCTCTTTCTGACCAGATACGAAAAAAGAGCCCACTGAAACCGCATCACCTTGGCACACCAGATGAGCAGTGAAACCTCGCGACGTATATGTAATCATAGACTACTTTTTGTAGTAACTATTTAGTAGAGGAATGCACGAGCTTTTTTGTAGAATGCATCTATATTTGTTGAGTTTTTTATAGAGAGAAGGAGGTGTACGCATGTCCTTGAGTAGCGGTGTCCTCTTGACGGCTCTGCATGGCATTGTGCTCGGCGGCCTGTTCCTGCTGGCCTATTCTGGTGGGCTGCTCGGCTTGTACAGCCTGCGCCCCGGTTGGGTCACCCTGACCGGCTATCGCGGACTTATCCGACGTCTGACCGCCGGGGGCTGGATTATGGCGATTGTGGCCTGGTTGACTGTGCTGACAGGGACCTACCTGATCCTGCCACGGTACCTGGCCGAGCCTCCAAAGGGGGCCAACCTGAGTCACTATCCCAAGGCGTACTTGCTCGCTCATCCCCATCTCGCCCCACTGAACGACGTGGGTATGGAGTGGAAGATGCACATCGCCTGGATCGCTCCCGTGTTGGCGACGGCGGTAGCATATGTCGTCCTCCGCTATGGGCCGCGCCTGGTCAATGATGTCCAGATTCGCCGCGCCGTACTGGTGATCTTCACGCTGGCCTTTCTGACGGCGGTCGTCGCCGGGGTGGCTGGCCTCATCCTCGACAAAGTGGCACCTATTCAATAGAAGCAAAGGAGGAAAAGACGATGGCACGCGTAACAATGCAACCGCAGGGCTCACCCGCACAACTTCAGACGCCCCCGAATGGGGGAGCGGCGGCAGCGCTCCTGGCAGCAGGGATCGGCTGTGTAGCCTTGGGTGTGCTGAGTGTCTTGACAAGTGTCTTCGACTCTCTCAGTGAGGCGCTCAAGTTCTACGGGCTCGCCGATGATATCAGCGGTGTTTCTACGCTGATGGTCGTGGTCTGGTTGCTCTCCTGGCTCATCCTCTATCAACTCTGGAAGCAGCGGCAGGTGAACTTTCCAAGGGTCTTGGTGGTCACACTCATCCTGATTGCGCTTGGGTTGCTCGGGACGTTCCCGCCGCTTGCTAAAGTGTTTGGTGGCGGCTAAAGGGCGCTGTCACTGCTGGGTGTCCCGTTGGAGGAAGGGGAGCAGGAACAGGCTCATCGAACAACCTTCTTCTTTGGTTACTTGCCGCTATTGCTCTTGTCGCCCTACTCAGCCTGCTTGCCTACATGCGCACACAACGCTCATCTCTACGACGGCCACCTCCGAGTACCGAGTAAGGGTGCCGCCCCGGTTTTACCGTACAGGTACGCTTGGTTGACCATAGTCCAACCGCCCGTGTGCGCCGCGTCACGCCCGCCTGTCTCCGTCGTGCAGCGGGGATAGACCGGGAAGGAGGTCTATAGTACCCTCAGAGGAAGAGACTCACATTCAATACCTCTCCTCCGTACGTCTCATGCTCCCATGGAATCAAGAACGTTTTGAGACGTTGATTATGAGACTCATTTTGAGACAGATCAATAGGAGGGCATGTCCTCCCTCTTCTCTCATTTCTCATTTCATGCGTATCGAGTCGTGAGGTTCCTGACCCACCCCTTGACTTTTCGCTCTCTCTACGGTATAGTTGTGAGAGACATTCATATGACTAATTTTGTAAAATGGTCATTCATCTCGTTGCAAAGGAGAACGACGTTTGGCACATCAGAGCCAGGGAGCCAGCACACACGAGCCTGAAGGAGAGAGGCGTGAGGCGAGGGCACAGCGCATTCTGGATGCGGCCGCTACCTTGATCCTGCGCTATGGTTATCACAAGACCACCATCGATGATATCGCCAGGGAAGCCGGAGTTGGGAAAGGGACGCTCTATCTGCACTGGAAAACGCGAGAAGCACTCTTCGCAGCACTCATTCTACGGGAAAAGGTCGCGATGGCAGAAGACATCAAGCAGCGTATTGCGTGCGATCCTGCGGGTGCAACGCTGCGCGGGCTCCTCAAACACGCAGCGCTTGCGCTGATGCAACGTCCGTTGCTCAAGGCGGTCCTCCTGCGTGATACGGAGGTCTTCGGGAAGTTGGTACAGCGCGAGCAGAGCAGCGCTACCTCTGCAGAGGTGCTTGCAGGCTTCACGACCTACCTTCAAGGACTGCGCGAACAGGGTCTGGTGCGCACGGATCTCTCTCTGCACGCGCAAGCGGCTATCTTCGCTTCCATTTTTACCGGTTTTTTCCTCGCGGCGCCCCTCTTGCCAGACGCATTCAAACCTTCTGACGAGGAGCTGGCAGAGCTGATGGCCGAGACGGGGCATCGCACGCTGGAGCCTCGTGATCCTGTCCCATCTGGTGCATTGCAGATCGCCTCCCACACGTTGACGCAGTACCTGGATCGTTCTGTTGCAAAAGCGCAAGAACAGCTTCATGTGGGTGTTCAGAATGAGTTTGAGGATGATCTTCTCAACGCTAGCTTGCAGGCCCGTGCAAGAGGGAGAAAAGGCGGGCGGTCAAAGAAACTGAAGACGGCTGCAAAGGTGGCTGAAGCCCGGCGCATGTATGCCGACAACACCAGATCCATTGAGGAGATTTGTTCGGCGCTTGGGATCTCCCGTGCCAGCTTCTATCGCTATCTCAAGGACGCAAGACAAGAAGAATCATGACGCTTCGGGGCAAAGAAAGAGAATCTTCCTATCGTTGCATTCGAACGAGAATCCTGGGTCGAGGGCCTCTTGTTCGAACCTTGAGCCCAACATTTTCTGGATGAAGGTTCGAACGCATTTCGAGCGAGCCCGAGAGGGAAGCTTCGTTTTTTCTCACTTGCGAGGGTATTTCCAAACTCGAGAAACTAGGGTAAACTGATTCCAGACGAGGTTAGTTCCCTTGCAAGGAAGCGAATGTTACTGACTATCACTACTAGCTACCGCCCGGCGACAGACCTGGGGTACTTGCTCCACAAGCATCCATCGAGATTGCAGTCATTCTCTCTCTCGTTTGGTCAGGCTCATGTCTTCTATCCTGAGGCCAGTTCCGAACGTTGCACGGCTGCGCTGTTACTGGATATTGACCCGGTTCACCTTGTGCGCGGGCGGAGAAGCTCTGTTACGATGGAACAGTATGTCAATGACCGTCCCTACGCAATGACCGTCCCTACGTTGCATCCTCGTTCCTGAGCGTAGCAATTTCCGAAGTCTACGGCACGGCCCTCAATGGACGCAGTGCAGCGCGACAAGAATTGGCAGAAACCAGGTTACCGCTAAAGGCAAAACTCGCCGTACTGCCGTGCCGCGGCGGAGAAGGCTTTCTGAAGCGGCTTTTTGAGCCATTGGGTTATACTGTCACGGCAACGCCTCACTTGCTGGATGAGAAGCATGTGGATTGGGGCAGAAGTCCCTACTTCACAGTCACGCTTGAGGCGAATTGTCGTTTGAGCGACCTGCTGACGCATCTCT
>WNGH01004478.1_pt1 | contig 22234 bp, 24 predicted proteins | sample 5400631 | NCBI WGS metagenome assembly WNGH01 (sample SAMN13153373, study PRJNA577476) | soil metagenome | isolation source: 115 cm soil or saprolite under Garry oak tree replicate 1 | place: USA:California | collected 2016-06-15
ACTCCCTCGCGCAATAGTTTGGAACCCATGATGATTGTTCGGCCGATCGTGTTACATCGCTTTACACTGTCATCCCGTTCGTTGATGATGTACTTCTGATAATTGTGTTCAGCCAGTCCCTTGATGCTGTGGTACGCTCTCTTACTGTAATTCACCGCTACGAGGCGACGTAGTTCCGGGAGACGTGTCCAGTCTTTGACCACTATCGGGCTCATGACACCACTAAGATAGTTCCAGTTGTTCCTCAAGACTTGATCGACGATCCGCCCGAGCTCGTGGTACTGCTTGTCCGTCGGACCCGAATACTCAACCTTGGATTGATCGTTGAACTCGCCGCGCAGAATCGACTTGGTCGGAGCGAGAACCGCGACGAAAAGGTCCACATCTGAACCTGGATGGTTCATCTGCCACATATGAGAACCCACATTCGTAACGAACAGCTCCTTCATCTGGTCGGCACCTTGGAATTGCAAATTACTCACCTTGTTGGAGGCTTATCTTTCTGAACCAATGTTTCTTCATTGCAAGTAGGAAATCCATGGTCAAAGGGTATCCCGACAGGGACCCGAGTACTGAATCAATATCGCAGTACGGACACAACACTGTCCCGTCGGCTAGCCATTCTGCGACTTCGGAAGAGGCGAATATCTTACCTCCTCCACGTTATGTGAAGAATGAGGGTGAGCCATAACAAGGTCCTCTTCGGAAAAGGGGGAGGCCGCCGTGGCCGTCACTCTTCCCTTGGCCGTATTTTCTGTCGGAAACATTTCGTCTCAGATTTTCGAGCTTGAGGTTCATGCATATACTATGGACGTACACAAGCCCAGACTAATGAGTTTCGAGTTAGCGCAGCTGCGAGAGGCAGCCGAGACGTACACCTATCATGACGCTGGCACACACGGGGTCTGGCCGAGGCTCGTCTGGGAACGGAGAAACGAATCTCCGATAGCTAGGCTAGATGACGCTGTAGAATTCCTGGGCAAATGGAAGGCTCTCCGTTTCAAAGGTGGGAAGACAGCCTTCAGAAGGGTCTGCGCTACTTGGCTGAGAAAGAATCTTACCGACTTAGAACGTCTTCAAGGCAGGGTCCTCTACAGCATTGCCCCTGAAGACTTTCAGACTGTCCTTAAGATCAGTTCTAGCTTCCAGGACTGCGGGTCCCTCCAACCACATATGGTAAAGCACTCCATTTCTTCCTCCCCGCAACAGTCATGCTATGGGACCAAGCAACAGTCAGGAACACATACAAACTTCGCCCGGACCTGGAGAGCTTCGTCTCATACCAGCGCTTCGGATGGAAACTACTACACCACGTTACACGTAACAAAACCGTCAACGTGCTACGCCAACTTGAGAGACCACGCAATATCCATCGGTTACTTCGAGCCAATGACAATGATCTTAGATCATCTCGCATTTTCTCCGAAGCTGTCTGCGAGAGCCGTTGCAGCGTTGGGAGGATCTTCGCGGGCGTTCTCGGACGATCTTTCGTGATGACTGTCGGTTCGTTGACTGTCGTACTACGTCCTACAAATCCTTCTGATCTTGGTCCCAAAGTCAGCTGCTTCAGAGACCACGTAGTTTGAAGCGTTGGGATTCTCGATTATCCGTCCCTTCGTCCTACCGCTAACCTCTGGTTTAGTAGCCGTAAACTTCGGTTGCGACGTTTCGAGGGCCAGCTATGCCTTTCGTTTCTCGAAACGTTCGCTGGTTCTTGCGTCCCAAGGTTTTAACTTCGAGTAACGATCGAACGGCTAGTATCCAGGCGTCCGGGGCAAATGAACCCCTCGACTCTTAAGGCACTGGCGTACATCGTTCAGTCCATCAGCAGAAACGATGGAAAAGTTTCCATCAACCAACTGCTTGCACACCGTCGGCATATTAGAAGGACTGACATCGCCAAAGCTTGGGATCGCTTTCTTGGACTGAAGCTGCTAGAGGCGACCGAAGATGAGCATGACTACCGTCTTGTCGCACTCAAGGATGAGAAGAATCCAGATTTTCTGACTATCTGGATGCGAAAGAGTGCGAGGGTGTCCGTCGTGGGACATAGGAGTGTACGTGTTGCGGCGCAGGTCATGGCCCTGCAAGACGGAGTAACGAGCAGAGCTTGCGGCTCCATCATCTGGAAAGAGAAGGTGCCGATGCCAAAATATCGGCTGCCGCCAGTGAGAGTCTCGGACATTCTTAGCGGAAAGCAGATCATACAAAAATTTACAGTTGACGATTCAAAACCGACGCACATGCAGTTCAGGCTCAACTTTGAGCCCCCTCTGGCCGCTGGAAAGATTGTTCAATACGGATTCTACGTGTGGAACAGAAACTATTACTCACGCTCCAGGAACGAGGCACTCCAGCTCTACAAGGATGAATGGATCAGGGAAGGACTGGGTGTTACCGGGCCAGCGTTTGACGTAAGCATAACGGTGCGCTTGCCTGAAGAATACCGATATCAGGATTGTCGCTTGGAAAAGGGAACTTCGCCATCGGCCAGCGGCCCCGCCTCTCCCGGAGAGATCCTACCCGGTCTGCAGCACGATGAAAAAACCCTGAATGCGTCGTTACGGGATCCGTCCCCTGGGAACTTTTATGTCTGCTGGATTCCTCCTCAATAGATAGCAGATGACCATTGATCAAGTCATTCTTGCCCAAGTTCTTAGCAACAAGTCTACTTGTTCCGAGCTCCCTCTCGGAGAGGGAACGTTCTGGGATAGAAACGTGATATAGCTATTTGTGAATGAACGCTGAGATATGGTTCGGCGGAAGGTTCGGCTCGGACTCCGAAAACCTCGATTCTTTCTGGGTATTCTTACAAGCATATTGATCGTTTCGTCTTTTTCGATACTTGCTCCATCAGTAAGGGCGGAAACAAGCGCTACGCCCATAGATGTGACTTCGCCAACTTCCTGCCAGACTTTGCTTGCAGGATCCTATACGAATCCGCAATCTGGAATCGGCCAGATCGCGTCGAGTGGTAGAGGCGCAGCGGTCTGTTCATGGTCCCTGTCCAACCTGTCCGGCGCGGAACACATCAGATTATCATTCGAGATGAATAGCAGCGTACCCACTCCAGGACCATTTGGACCAAGGGTGACCGCTTCTCTCGGCTTCGCAACCTCTGCGCCAGTTCGTTTAGACACAGACCTGAGCGCCATCTTCCCTAATAGCACAAAGACGACCACGACGACTCTGGACTGTTGTTTCCAACCTGCTTTCTTGGCGTTCGAGTCTGACCTGTGGATAAATCCTGACGCTCCACTTTCGGGCGATAGGATACAGAAGATTTGCCAGCAGCAGTTCCCGGGATATGCTGACGACGATGTCTTTCACTCTTACTCGATAGACATGGATACTTCTTCTCAGACGACCATGTGGACAGTGGATGGAGGAGCGGCCAGTGCGTCTTGCTCCGGTTTTGCGTTCCTTCCCACTCAGGTGGTCTTCTATGCCCGATCTTCTGACGACGGGAACTCCATGGTTGCCCAAATAAGAAACATCACATTTTCGACTACGGGTAAACAGCCCGACTTCAGTATTTCAGTGTCTCCTACAAACCAATTGGTTGTGAGGTCTGGAGGTTGGAACGCCTCCGTTAGTGTGGTGCTACGGTCTGTTAACGGATTCGATGGAACAGTGGGTCTGTCCGCCGACACAGCGGACCCAGCGATTATTGTGAACTTCGACAGAAACTCTGTCCCCCTAAATTCCTCGGGCTCGCCGTTTCTGGTTAAAGTGAACGTTTCAATTGTTCCGCAGTATGCGAATAGGAGCGGTGCGGTGACTGAGTGGCCAGCGCTAGGAAAATATCAGATAGTCGTCAAAGCACAGAGCGGTGACCTGTCACATCAAGTTTCACTCACCGTAGATATTCGGGCCGCCATCAAAGGACTAATGAATATCCTCCAGTTTGGAGGAATAGGTCGAATATCTAGCTCGCTAAGTTGTCTTTTTTTTGCATACAACTTAAACTGCTTCACCTCTCAGCAGAATTTCTGGATAGAAGCTCCAAACGGAACGCGCGTGTTCTGGGCCCAGAATGTAGCATTTTTCGCTCCCCTGAACGTAGGACGATGCCTGGTTAGTGTTGTTGGAAAGTGTCTCTACCACGTGACAGTATTCAAGGGCTGGGAATTACTTCCCGCCTTCGAAGTGTTTCCTGCAAAAGATTTGGGACATCCAATTCTCCAATGTTTCCCAGCTCTCGCAAGCGCGGGGAATTTGTCTCCTAGTTGCTCAGGGAACTTCGTATTGCCGAGGTTCGTGACCACGCCGTTCGCAGTGAACTTCACTTCCATAATAGTCGGGAATAAGTTGAGGATGTCCAATGACGCTACGACTGTAGCCCTTGGCACGCCGTCAGCCACTCTGTCAATACCCGACGGGTCCTTTATCGTCGGGTCCCCCATTGGTCACTATGACCCTGAGATGGTCGTTGTCGGGCCCCCTGGCGCATCCTGCTCATCTCCCTCATCCGTCGACTTCCTGTCAGACACCTACGGGCATCTTTCCTCTCGCGAGTTGCTTTTTGGTTCAAAGTCTTGGGAGACCCCAATCGGAAGGGTCCTTCAACAAGGCGTGACCCAGACCTGTGAGTTCTCCACCAATCTGAAGTGGACTGAGACCGGCGAATTCTACTACGTTGACCCGAGCCTGGGACATCCCGCAACGGACCAAGGACTCGCCCTACAACCCGACTACAATACCAGCATCAGCGGTGCTGGTTAGTAAAGCAAGCTTCGCATCACAAAGGCCCTTGACTATGGAAGAAAGAAATCTGGAGCCGGCATCCAAGTTAGCGTATGGACTCGTGAGCATGTGGAGCGAGCGAAGATCTTCCAACGTCGGTGGGGTCGAGAAGGGAGTAGCCACCTTGCCGGACGAGGTTCCGAGCAGACTCATCAAACTCTTCACCTTCGTAGAAGAGACTGTTTTTGACCCATTCCTCGGGTCCGGGACAACACTGAAGGTTGCTCGGGAGCTTGGAAGAAAGGGAATAGGCTACGAAATCCACCTTGAGCTCAAAGACGTGGTTAGGAAGAAGCTTGGGCTGGGCTATCACAGGTGGACCGGAGAAGACTATCTTCTAGAGGAGAGAATTGGAGCAAGAAATCTCCGGAAGACCCTTCAAACCAATGTCCGCCAACAAAAGAGCGTCGCGAACTGAAGGGCCAACAACCATGTATCCGCTCGGTTTTCGGCGTCAGAGAATCGTGCTTAGCAGATTCGTTCCCGTGTCCGAGCAATAGCCGATAGACAGCTTAACCCCACAGATGTCGAGTCAGCGGAGCGACGGACGCGAACGCCTACACGCCAACCCCTCACAAATGGAACAAGAAATAGCAATCAAACTACAAAACGACCAAATAAATTACCAAACACAAGTTGAGATCCCCGTAACGACAGCCGACTTCTACTTCCAACTAGAACATCGACCACTGATCGTATTTGTCGACCGCCGGGTCCACCTCAAAACATCCCAGATGATAAAGGACGAAGAACTACGCACCCTCCTACAAAGAAAGGATACAGAATCTTAGAACTTCATTATGACGGCTACTCGGACAAGGGAAGAGATCAGCTGTACGAGGAGATTCTTGAGAGTCTAGGACGAACGTAATTCCATAAGAAATCTTCGTGAATGCCTCCGATTTCATGTTCGCTTATCTTGTAGGTAAGAAGGAAGGGTGTGGTCATTTTCATAGTTGTAACCCGGATTGCGTTCTTCGAATTCTCGACCTAATTTCTCGCATATGGCAAAATACAACTCCTTGAGCGAGATCTTGTCCAATTCATATTTTCGTCGCTCCAACAGCGAAAAGGTTTCTTCATCCTTGTATCCAATGTATGCTAAGCCTCTTGAGTAGAGGATCAGCGAGAGTCGTAAGATACGGCTTAGCATGGCTAACCAATTTGTCAACGTTATCATTTCGAATTTGGGTTCATGTTGATGACCTGGATTATTCGGATGTAAGAGAGCGGATAGCTCGTAATACAGTTCGGAAATCTCTCGACGGAACTCGTCCATAATGTCTAGTTTCACCTCAACTACGCTTGCCATCGTTCCCATCGCGATCGGCCTGTTGACAACGACAGAAATCGCGGGCTCTCCGCACTTGACACATTTCAGCTCAAAAGACTGATCAAATTCTAGGACCACAGCATTGTGGGGCGAATTTTCTTTCGTGTGCTCATCGCATACGTTCGAACAAAACTTCCTCAAATAGTATCTTGTAAAGTTTGAAAACATCTCGTGTTTGGCAGCATCGGGCCTAAGACCCTTCTCAGTACCGATTTGCTTCTCTATCCCTTGAATCTCATTCTGGCGGAGCTTTTTCCGCATATTCTTTACCCATAAACCTCGTCCAGACAGCTCCACGAAGGGGTTGATTTCCCGCCCGCCGTCAAGTTTGACAAATGTCGTGCTAAAGAATGTCCCATAAACCGATAGCTCATAACAACGCCTCAGCGATGAGATTCCCTGTTTCACAAGACCCACTCTTACTGCCAAGAGTGAATGAAGAGCTTCTATCCACACTTCTGACAATTGGTCTTGCATATGCCATATATCGGTGTGGGGATCTTTAGGGTTCTTTCCAGAATCCTCCGCTTTGTTACCGAAGTATTGGTCTAAATGTTGTGCAACAAACACAAACTTGCCGATAATTCCGGCCCCTTCGTCAATGATTCTGGCGACATCTGGATTCTTCTCCTCAAGACCGTCGACGGGTTCGACGCCCATGAGCTTGAGTAGCTGGTCTGAATTGACTGTATCGTGAACAAGCTCATAGAGGCGGTTGTAAAAGCTCTCCTTTGCTTTCAATTCCTAACCGGAATGCCAGAACCGTGCAAAAAAAGCTGCTGTTGCACTAGCAATGACTTGGCAACACCATCTTGGTGTTCGTCAAAGATTGAGGGACTGGAGATTCAGAAAGTTTGAGCGCGTAGTCCAACGTTTGTGTGAATGGCATGATTGCCAGATCTTGCAGCGCAGCCGGTTACGTATTGTCCTCCGGGCACTAGGTTCCACGTATTGTTGGTGGCTGATGCACCAGTAGACGTACTTGGACCGGGTCATCGATAGTGCTTACTCTTTTGTCTGGTCCCGAGTGGTCGAGAAACCAGGGGACCCTTTTGCTAGCTTGGACTTGGCAGTGCTAGGCTCGGCCCATATTGTGCCTGGGCTCAGCTGTCGAGGTCGCGTAACGTCTGATGTTGTTGGTTCGGGTTGGAGCCATGTGACGTTCTTGCGAACTGTCTGGGCAGGTAATCTGTGTCTCTTCATCCCAGGTAACGGCGTAGAATGAGTCATGGCGTCCCTTGCATTCCTAGGAGGCTATTCAGAATTTTTACGTCGGTTTGGCAGGCTTGACTCGAACATAACGGAGCTCTTGGTCTTCGCGCTTGGGCCATGAATATACTAAGGCGGCACCGATTCGAGAAACGTCTCGACGAGTCAGTGACTGACTTGTCATCGCTGCCTTCCGCTTTATTCTGAGCACTTCTGCATATGAAGCGCCGGATTCGAAGGTCATGGACATACCGTGTGTAGTGCCGATTCTGTACTGAAGAATGAGATGATGCAATCTATGTGGAAGTGGGAAGAGTGTTAGCGGAGGTGGATCCAGTTCGACGACCCATTCTTCCTTCTCGAGTGGTTGCTTGTAGCCATGCGTGATGACTCCTTTCCTTGGAGTGAACCTGATCGCAGACTTGTCGGTATCAATCTCGATCCATACCGCCCTACCAACCATGGTCGAATCCGACATTTTTCACGTCCCTCGAGCAGAACCCCTGTGACGCCAAGTTTAAGCGAGTTTTGCTGAGATTTCGACCGCCAAGAATCACCGGTTCTTCCTGTTTGAGGTCCGACGGTGCGGGGCTTGTGCATGACACTCGGTTTCTGAGATAGCTTCTTGACTCGGTAGTCTTGCTTGCTCGTGCGATGGATCTCGTTGGGACGTTCGCGTAGGTCTAGTAGCCGCATTGCTTGTAGGCTTGTCAACGGTCTTGGCACGCTGTCCCGGATCCGCTTGGAGACAGAAAGGTGGTAGAGGACTCGGAATATTCGGTGAAACTGTTGTTGAATGTTCGAGTAGTTTGCCAGTAGTTTTCTTGGCGTTTTTCGTTCTGCTCTCTTGGACATATTCGACTAGCTCGTAGGACTATGAGGTTACAATGGACGAGGATGAGGGTCGTGAGGAGTCTGAGGTTAAGAATAGTATCAATGCTTGGCGCCAGTCTGAGCGGAAGATCATGATCGAGACGGTTCAGGATCTGATCCAGACTTCTCATAAGTATGCAAAGTCGCAGTATACTCCTAATGCGCAGCGTGTCAGGTGGACTAAGCTGGCTGGTCAGTTGATCTGGTATAAGGACCAGATTTTGAAGAATTTTAGTCTTGAGGCTATGACGGTTCAGCTTGAGGCTCTACAGAAGAGGATGGAAGAATCAGACGAGGAGAGACAGCGTCAGAGCGTGTCCAGGAATTATGAGACAATAGTCTTTCGCAAGCCAGAGAAGAGGAAAGCAGAAGAGGCGGAGGAGGCGCGGAACGCAGAGACCTCTGAGGCTTCCAAGGCTGATGACCCTGAAGGTGCCAAGGAAGTCGCCTAGAAAACGCCTGAGGGTCCGAATCGATGACAAAAATCGGCTTGACGCTAGAGAGATGGGAACGGGGCCGTTGATGGATCTCTGTTAAGATCCGGCCAGCAATAGAGCGTCTGGAAAAATAAGGTATGATGGCGAGTCTCGCGACGTAGAACTGCCTAGTATTCTAGAATCCCGTTACTACGAATAACCAGGCTTTCAGAAACGTGGTTGTTCATGCAGTTCTCTCTAGAACGATCTCGATCGTGTAGACATTGGTTCAGCTATCGCCTAGCTTAGTGTGGCTATTTGTGCTGCGTATCGTTTGGTTGCTACGAAGAAGATGTAGAAGGCTGTTAGTCCGGTTATGTAGAATGCGCTGGCGATGAAGAAGGGTGTTAGTCCGGTTATGTAGAATGCGCTGGCGATGAAGAAGGGCAGCTGTAGTAGTCCCAGTCCGAGTATGAAGCCGCCGAAGTAGGTGCTCAGACTGTTAGGCAGCCGGAATGTAATATTGCTCAAAGCACTGACTAGGCCTCTCTGTTCAGCGGGGAATATGCTCATGGAGAAAGAGTCCATGAGCGGGCCAGCCATGTTCATCAACGCTGCTCGTACAATGTAGACTCCTGCTGCCAGCGCGAAGATGGGGATGAAGGCCATGCTCAGCATGAAGAGCATGGACGAGCCTGTAACGAGGATGATGGCGCGCATCTGTCCAAATTTAGTAGCGAGCCTAGGACTAGCGTACGCGGAGAATCCGATGAGTATGTTGGAGAAGGCAAGGATTGGCCCGCTGTAGCTGTCGGAGACGTTGAACCGGTAGTAGAACCAGGCGCCGACCAGTGGGATGATGAATCCTGCTCCGAACCCTATTGTGCTCGCGACGAAGCCGAGCTTCGCTAGGGTAGCCTTGTTGGTCAGTCCGGACCATCTGCGTTCAGGGTTGTGGGTCTCGCGATGGTTCCGGAGTAGGACATAGAACATCAAGGGGCTGAGGAAGCTCGCCAGGCCAAGTATCAGGAGTGTCTCTCTGTGAAGCGTATAGTTTGTGAGGCCAGTCAGAGATTGCAGGGCTGGAAAGGCTCCAGGGAGGACGAGGCCGATTCCGGTCGTGACATTGATCATGATGAAGGAACGCGAAAAGACCCTGTTCCGGTTGGAATTATCAGTAAGATCAGCCAGAAGCGCATTCCAAGTGGTCACGCTCGCTCCTTCCGCGAACCCCAAAACGACGCTCGCGGAGATTAGATACGAGAAATTCGTTGTTAGCGCGAAGACCAGTAGCGCGGCGGCGCCTGCTAGATTTCCAAGGATCAATAACTTCTTTCGGCCGTAGATGTCGGAGATGATTCCGAGAGGAATGGATGTGAGAACGACGGCGATGCCTTGGACTGAGATTAGTAGTCCTGCTTGTACAGCTGTGAACCCGACAGTGACAAGCCAAGCTCCGAGGACGATGTAGAGGAAACCAAGTCCGAGGAAGATCGGAACGAATGATAGAATGAGCATCGTGACGGTTGGCGGGATTGGGCTGGCTTCTTGGTTCGCCAAGCGATCTTCAGCACTGGGCTACTAGTTCCCACCCGATAAACCAATGGGACACACGCGGGAGTGCCGACCAGCATGCCATGGGGTTGGCCCTGCTCAATTGTTCAGAGCTTACTTGTCCGTGTTCGCGTCAATGACAATTGGTCTTGTTTATCCAGATTTTGTCTTCTGCCCCCAGGGCGAGTCCTTGTTCGTGTTCGATCTATTTCCGTTTGATCTCCTCGAAGAGGTTGCACCCAAACCACGCGAGGAATGTTACGAGGGGTGTCCCCAATCGAAAGTTCTGCACGCCTAACGCCTAGGCTACTACTCGGATAGTCGACCAAAGCTACCCAGGGCACACCGAAGCAATTCGGGGCATGCCATAGCCTGAGGTGCATCCGGAATGCTTAAGTTATCTCCAACTACCAGCAGCGGTCTGAAAATAGGCGAAAAACATGGCCAAGAAAATACTATACTCTTCAGTCCTACTGCTGCTTGGCACCATATTCCTCATCCCTGCGACCGCCCCTGCTCATGGACAGTTTACCGGCACCGTTTGCATCATTCCAACCAGCTCAAGTTCGTGTCCTTCTAGTCCCGCGACAATTGGGGGCACAGTCGGGACCCAACTACGCGTGTCCGTCTTCATCCAAGGCTCCGATGCACTGAACGGTGCACAGGTCATACTCCTGGCGGATCACACGATAATCAAGCCTGCAGGAGCAGACATTACAGGAACTGTAGTGCCGGGCGGGTCTATCCTCCAAGAGTGTATTGGGGGAGTACTCATCCAAGGCAACGTCTGTGACTCCCACGACACAGCTGACACGATAGACGTTGCGGTTGTAGCTGGACCCGGACAAATCACTACTGCACCGACAACCGGTCTGCTCTTCACAGCGATATACAACGTTACTGCCGCCACAAGCGGAACCCCGATCGGATACCAGACTGGCTGCGCGCCACCCACGAGCGTCAGTAACACCTGTATCACCATCACAAATGGCGGCCTCAACCCAGATCCAGAGAATGCACAGACGGCTGTCTTCACAACTGGAGACTTCACAATATCCGCGAATCCAGCGAGTCTATCCCTACGGCGCAGTTCCCAAGCAACTTCGACAATAACTCTGAACAGCATCGGCTTCGCTGGAACCGTAAGCCTGGCGACGACAGTATCCCCCACGAACAAAGCACCGTCACAGTCGCTCAGCATGACCGCAGTAACTCTCACCTCGGGAGGAACAGCCTCAGTGACACTCACTATCACAACCGCCAAAAACACCGGATTCGGAACCTACACGGTAACGGTCACCGGGACCAGCGGCAACATAGTCAACTCGGTCACAGTAACTGTAACAGTTACACACTAGACGCGCAGTAAACCTTCTTTTTTTCCCTCTTTTCTTTGCGTCATCCCAGACTTGAGAGCGCACCGGGAATATGGTGAACTAGGCTTAGAGCGCGCGCTTTTGCAGTAGCGTGATCGGACGCTTCGACAACTCCGGCTTCGAGGTCATAGAGTTACGGACACTCAATAAGCACTCACTCTTAGGCGTTAGAATATTTCGATAGGGTCCTTTTTATCCGGATTTTTCTTCCGCCTTCAAAGTCATTTCTTGCTTGTGCTCGACCTGCTTCTGCTTGATCTCCTCGTAGAGATTGCACCAGTCACGGCCAGAGACGACGAGCTGGTAGATCTTGAGCTTCGGATGAATGCACTTTGCTCTGTCAAGCAGATCAGCGTTGAGCGGATCCTTTGTTGCAAACCAGATGCAGGATAGACAGTTTCCGTTCTGCCACTGTATGCCCTTCAAGCGCTTCTGTAGTTCAGACTCAGGTCCAGACATGATGTTTCAGTGTTCGACCGAGTGCGTTATCAAGGTTCACACCTAAACTTGACGACGACGCAGCCGAAGTAGAATTCGCTCAGCCATCTGGGGAGGAGGACGTGTTTAGGAGCAATCATCACGATTCTTGATTGATTTCCCTCTCCGAAGGGTTACGTTTTGTCTCAACGCCTCAATGGTCTGCAGCAGGTAAGGAAGCTGCTCTTCTTGGCTAGAGTAGGGAGAAGGAGACGGAAGCCAGCTTAAGCATGGAAACCCGATTACGAGCCAAGAACGCTTGACGTTGCTACAAGCTAGGGACGGCTTTTTGCCGCTTACGTGTAGTCTGGTGCGCCAAAGAACGCGGACATTATTCCGACGTCATTGATGTTTACTGTCCCGCTTCCGGTGACGTTGGCTGCTGGGTCATAAAATGGGCTTCCAATGCTGCGGTCGAAGGTCGCAACTACGACTCCGAAGTCCACAATGTCTACGATGCCACGTCCAGCGATGTCAACCTGTCTAGTCACCATCATGGGCGCAGACCATATTCCGTTCTTCAGACTCACTGTCACGTCTGCCGAGAGACTATACGGGCTGACGGCTACGTTCAACAGGAATCGAGTCCGGTTGTTGCTTACTTGCAGATTCGTGACGATGTAAACTTTTGAAAACAACACAGCCCCCGTAGTGCTGTTTGTCGCAGCGAGCGAGAGTGTCCCAGAAACAATCCCGGAGCTGACTTGCAGACTGCCAGTGACCGTCACTGTGACTCCCTGAAAACTGCTCGTCTGGTTGATCGAGATTGACGGGTCTGAGCTGGCGACGAACGGCTTCATCAGTGGATAATGATCCTGGTAAACCCCTCCAGGAATCGAGTAAGGAGTATCTCCAATGCCATCTGGGCTAGGGCAGATGTTCTGCTGGGGGCCGCTACAATTATCCACTCCCGTATAGTTGGACCAATAATTGCCCCCGCTCGGATATCCATTGTCAAACGAATCACCCGGCTCCGGATCGTAAATACAAGTGAAACAGGACCCGAAGAAATTGTTGTGGAAGAAGTGAAGACCGGTCGACCCGCTGAGATAAAACATGGGAAAGTTTGTGCTGAAACTGTTACCTGTGATCGTCGCATTAATCGATGAGGCAACATCCAGACCCCGGTCCTCGTTGTAGAACCGGCTCCCATCAACAACCATATTGTTAGACCCGGATAGTATCATTCCATACTCAGCCCCACGATCGAAGTAATTAGGACCAATAGACGAAAAGTCGCTGTTCTCGACGGTCACATACGAGGACGAGTACACATCCAAGCCCTGGTAATGGTTCTGTGAAGCGTTCACATTCTCGACCAACACGTTATGCACCCCCACCAGTGTGATTCCAACCTCGGTGCCATGAATCGCCAGATTTGATAGGTGAGCGTTTGAACAGTTGGCGATGATCAGCTCACCGACCGGCACGCTATCCAGCGTGAGACCGGAGCCGCAACCATCATAGAAGTAGAGCGGCCTACCATTAACCAGGTTGTCGCTCGTAATAGTGTAGGAGTTCTGGACCGTGCTCAGCCCAGATATTTCCAGGCCTCCATTACTGAAGCTGTTCCCGGATACTACAGTATTGCTCGAGCCGAGCAAGTGCAGGGCGTAAAACGCTGAACCTCTGAAACTGTTACCGATCACAGTCACGTTGTTTGAGCCGGAAACGCGCAGCCCGTCTCCCTCGCTCCATGGAAACGAGTTGCCACTCACAACGACATTCGTGGAAGATACGACGTCCATCCCGTCTCCTCCGCACTCGTTCGGACTACCGCTACCTGAACTTGCGGTATTATTGGCGAGCACCACGTTCCGGGACGAGGACACGGTGATAGCCGGGTCGCAATACATGCCGACTGAAGAGCTCACCACCCGCCCGTTAGTGACATTGTTGAAAACGATACCTCCGAATCCGTTGCCAACAGCCACATTCTGTACGACGAAGAATGCTGTGGTGTTGCTGATACGTATGGAACCAAAGTCTGAGATGATGCTCCAGCCAGAGATCAGATAGGGATCAGTCCCAGTACCGCTTCCCCCGGTGACCCCGTTCGCAGCCGTGAAGCCGGCGTTCCCGTAGATCAGTATGTTTCCGTGTGAAACAAGCGTAGAAGCTCTAAGCTGGGGAGAGGAGATGAGGAGACCGGAGACAACCACTAGGCATGTTAACAGAAACGCGCTGACGGTCCTCCGATGAACGAACGGGTGAAAGATTGAGACGCTCCCAAGTTTTCTCGGAACATTTGCAAATAAGAAGATTCCTGACAAAACGATATAGCCCGATATCCGGCGATATCGAAAAGTCTAAGAAATCGCCACCCTTTAGCAAGGGAAGCCTAGATAGTTCATTCAGGCGGGCGACGTGATAGTCCCCTGCAAAGCGCCTTGGAATCCGCTCAGAATCGAAAACCTGTCTATCGCCGTGCTAATCTTCCCTATATTCTCGTCGCATCCGACAGGAGCCCAACGAACCTGACTGAAACACAAAGAATGAAATCGCGAAAAAATACTTAAGCCTTGAAAAAGACGAACAAGATTCCATGAAACCTGTCCAGAAAGGCACGCAGAGGTTGGCCAAGAGCACAACCGCGACCAGCAAGGCATTCACTGAGGAAGAACGGGGCGCGATAAGGGACCGCGCCGAAGAGATGAAGGCTGGCAAGGGGGAGGGGGAAGGCGCGGTGCTGGCGAAGATCGCCGAGATGCGAGAACCGGATCGCACCATGGCCAAACGGCTCCATGCTATCATCAGAGATAGCGCGACCGGCCTCACGCCGAGACTCTGGTACGGGATGCCCGCGTATGCCAAGGACGACAAGGTCGTATGCTTCTTCCAGGCAGCGGCGAAGTTCAAGACGAGGTACGCGACGCTGGGCTTCAGCGACAAGGCGAACCTCGACGAAGGCAACATGTGGCCGAACGCCTACGCACTGAAGGGGTTGACTCCAGCCGAAGAGGCAAGAGTCGCCGCGCTCGTAAAGAAAGCGGTGAACTGAGGACCGAGCTCGACGCTAGGCCCTGTATCCAAGCTCTGCATGGGACAAGAGATATCGGCCTAGTGGAAAGACGAGGGAGGACCCTGAAGATTCAGGTGAAAGTGTTTGCTCAAAATGTTCGGGGTGTTTGCACGTAGTCTTATCGGTGTTTTCGTTCTGCTCTCCTTGACATATTCGACAAGCTCGTAGGACTATACAGGCAACGATGGACGAGGATGAGGCTGATGAGGGGTCTGAGGTTAAGAAGAGTATCAATGCTTGGCGTCAGTCTGAGCGGAAGGTCATGATCGAGACGGTTCAGGATCTGATCCAGACTTCTCACAAGTATGCGAAGTCGCAGTATACTCCTAATGCGCAGCGGGTCCGGTGGACCAAGCTGGCTGGTCAGTTGATCTGATACAAGGGTCAGATCTTGAAGAATTTCAGTCTTGAGGCTATGACGATTCAGCTTGAGGCTCTGCAGAAGAGGATGATTGAGTCGGAGGAGCAGAGAGAGCGTCAGAGCTATTCTAGGAATTATCAGACAATAGTCTTTCCTAAGAAAGAAGAGAGAAAAGCGGAGGAGGCGCAGAATGCGGAGACCTCTGAGGCTTCCAAGGCTGACGACCCTGAAGATGCCAAAAAAGCAATGTCCGGAGCGGTTGGTTAGCTGAACAAGATTCTCTTGGACAAGGGCGGGATCGTCTGGACCTTCCCGAGCAATCCGAGAATACGAAGACCCCACAGATCCAGTGTCTGGCCTCGCTAGTTAGACTCGTTCGTCCTCGGCGGAGGGTTATTGGAAACTCTTCACGTGTCGTGCAATTCGGGGAAACTTTTCCAGCAGTTCACGATCTACGGTATAGAAAGGGGCGTGGAGAAGGATGGACATTGCGATGTAGGACGCGTCATAGATGGAGATATCGTGTCCTAGGCTGAGATGGGCAGTCTCGGTGTAGACCTCTCCTTTGGGGCTCCATACGTCGAAGCCGTATTTGGAGAGGGATTCTGCTGCGAGTCCCAGCTCCCTTTCGTCGTAGAGCTTGCTGTATCTGAGCGCGTTGAGAGTCTCGTAGAAGAGTAGGGAGGGGACGGCTATTCCGAGTCTCCCTTTAACGAACGAGTCTCGAAGACGCCTAGCGTTCTCGGAGTATTCTTCGTCAAGGAACCACTTCGCGCAGACCGAAGCGTCCACTACCGCCTTCTGCCTCTCCACTCTCTGATCACCCTCGCGCTGTCCCATCCGATGGGAGCTTTTCTCCGGAGTTTCTCGTTGAGCAGAACGGCCTCGGCAACATTTCTCTCCTCTTCTTGCTTGATCCGCTGAGAAATGACCTCTCTAAGGTAGGCACTCCAGTTGACTCCCGCAGCGTCCATCTGCCTCTTCAATGCACCAGGAAGACTGATGCTAGTACGGGTCATCTTGCCCGAGCCTGAACCCCGGCGAGCCATTCTAACAACCATTGATATTACTGATAATACGGGTATTACTTAAGGTCGCCTGAAGCATATGACTACACCCGCTTGCCAGCCTGCAAGTTGCGCCAGCCCGTCGCGTTTGACTACCACGCGTAAATAGTCCAACGGGAGCAAGTACTCTTGAATAGTTTGATCAATGATAGACGACGTCTAGGCGGGAAGGTTTCTCCTCAGCTGCTGAGGGAGGCTCGCCTGAGACAGCGGGATGGAGAATGGCTCAGCTCCGCGGAGCAGCTGGTCCTGCGCAGATATGGTGGAAAGTATGTTGCAGCAAGGAGCAAGAGGATACTGGCGGCGAGTTCTACGGTGAAAGCCTCTATGCCAAGCTTGACAAGCTGAAGCCAGGGATGGTTCTGATAACGAAGGTCGAAAAACCTACGCTCCAAGTCTATCTCTGAGTTACCTGTTGGTTCTTCGTTCGTAAAGCCAGAGACCTGCAACCCCAGATTGGTAGAGTCCTGAGGGTGCCAAGAAAGTCGCCTGGAAAACGCCTGAGGGTCCGAGTCGATGATAAAATCGGCTTGACGGTAGAGAGATGGGAACGGGGTTGTTGATGGGTCCCTGTTAAGATCCAGCTAGCAATAGAGCATCTAGAAAAACAAGGTATGCAGGCCAGTCTCGCGACGTAGAACTGCCTGTGATTCTAAAGTTTCCTGATTGCTAATAGAACGTTTCAGAAACGGGTTTGTTATGCCGCTTTCTCTAGCACGATCTCGATAGTCGAGACGTTTCGTGTGTCTCCTTCTTCTCCCAATACTTCCGAGGCGATTCGTACTTCTTTGATTGTGAGTTTTCCCTGGAAGAACCGCCGCCGGACCACTTCCACAACATCCACCGCATGGCTAATCGACTGTCCCCGAGCCTTGACGGTGAGAGTGTTCTGGCCGCTGTTGAAATGCATCATAACGGCAGTCGCATAGGCCATCAATGGCTTCTTGCCGATAAACACGGTATCTGGTGGAATCTGGCCCCGAGGCCTCTCTTGTCGTGGCCTTTCTTCACGTGGTCTCTCTTCTCGTCTTTCTGGGGTTTGTTCTGTTCTCTCTGTGCGGGGCTCGTGATGTTCACGTGCGGGTTTGTGCTCTACTTTCTCGCTCATTGTTGTGGTCTCAGTTGTCAATCGAGTATGCTCGAATAACGAGCACGGAGCTAGGCGTTGCGTCTTAAGGGTTTGCTACCATCGCGACGAAAACAAGGTAATAGAGAGGAGAGAAAAAAAAGAGGATAAGAGCAAAGGGGTTTGTTGAAGAGCCGTGTTTAGAGTATCTCTCTGGTGAGAGCTTCTCTGAACTTGACCCTGCAGTCCTGGCACTGGAAGAGCCCGATTAGCACGTTCTTCTTCGACTTGCCGCCCTTGAGCTCCCAGACCTTCGCCGGCTTCGGAACATCAGCACCGCACTTTGGACAGACCACCTTGTAGAACTGACTCGGGGGCGCGAGGCCGACCGAGGACAGATCCGGTGAACTTTGAATGCCTGGAACAGCTTCTGTGCCTGGTATCGCTGGTTGGACTTGTGAGGTCTCTGTTGTTGTTACTTGTGCGGATGCGTCGAGTGTGGGAATATCGTCGACGACTTTGACGACAAGCGCGTCAGCAACATCCTCCGCAACATCTTGCGATGGAGCGAGGTTGAATGATTCGTCGAGAGTGCTTGAGGATGCGATGTCCGATGACGCTACTGGAGCAGTGACTGGAGCTGTGCTGGCTGCGAGAGCGTTCAATGGAGCGCTTGGAGCGTTGGTTGTTTCTGGAGTAGGAGATCCGGTTCCATTGCTCTCTGGAATAGCTGGAGCTGGACTTGTTGGTTCCGGATTCGCCTCGACAACACTGCTGGGAGTAGTAAGTACTGACTGTGCTGGGCTTTGCACCGGGGGCCATTGTGGCTGGCTTGGAAGGGAGGGCTTCGCTTGAGCGATAGCGCCTATTCCGACCCAGCTGACGGTCGCTGGCTTGGTTTCTGGGTATGTCTGTTTGAATTCTCCGGGGAATAGTGGTTTGGTTTCGATGTGGCTGAGGGTGTCGATCATCAGTTTGATTTCTTCGATGCTCTTGAGATTGTTCTCGAGTAGGCCTTTGAACTCTGTGCGCTGAGTCCGATACTCAGACTCGTTGACATCGCCAGTGACGAATTTCATTTCTAGATTCAATAGCCGTTGTGGTGTTGTGGCCATCTGGTCCTTTGTCTGTTTCAAGTGCTCGTTGAGGGTGTAGCCGAGTACGTTGATCCGGTCTTGCAGATCGGAAGAAGCTCGTCCATATTCCTCGTGTATAGTCCGCATCTTTTCTTTGTAGCCGTTGATCTCAGTTATCAGTTTCTCTATGGTCAGATCGTTTAGACCCATTTTTTCTACCTAGGATTCCGTCATCTATGAGGTAAAATGGTAAAAGCGTTCCAACGCAAAAACAGCCGATAAGAGAGCGTCAAGAGTCCGATTTTCGATACATGATAACAAAAACAGTGTCAATGATCAGACTGATCGCGGATGATTCTAAGCTAGCAAAGATAAATCAAAATTGTGCAAAACACAAAACCGATCCGCGTTTTCAGGATCGCATATAAACCAAAACCGTCTTGTGGACCCCACAACAAGCACCGACATAATCCGTCGAACACACGTTCTCTATTGCCTAGCCTTGAAAGATCAACATCGCCACCTGTTCAAACCACACCTGGCCATGTCAAGAATTCAATTGGCAAAACCTGCCGCCAACCGGGGAAACAAGAGGAAGAAATTCCCACATGTCCTACAAGTCCATGAAGAACTGGGACCGCGGGAGCAGAGAACCACTGCTCTCGAAAATAACAGAGCGCGTCCACCACCAAGAACCCCTCAAAGAAAGAATCAGCCAGGTCGTCTACAAGCTGAAAGTACAACAGAACAGGCTCGAAGGAGCCAACATGAAGACACAGCAGCACGACAAGACGCTATTCGACAAGTGCGTACAGGCACAGATGGTCCACGACACCGCACGCAGCACAATGTACGCCAACGAGATCGCAGAGATCCGCAAAATGGCAAAGATCACACTCCGCAGCGAACTCGCCCTCGAACAAGTAGGCCTCCGACTAGAGACAATCCAGGAATTCGGCGACGTCGCAGCCACAATGGGCCCAATCGCAGGCGTAGTAGCAGCCATCAAAAACCAAGTACAAGGCGTCATCCCACAAGTCGGATACGAACTTGGCGAGATCTCCGAATCACTCAACAGCGTAGTCATGGAAGTCGGCGAAGCAACCGGACAGAACTACGATTTCGAAGCCTCCGGAGCAGAGTCACAGAAGATTCTCTCCGACGCCAACACCATCGCAGAGACAAGGATGCGCGAAAAATTCCCGGAGCTACCATCACCCGCTCTCGGCACACTCGAGAGCACGGTACCGAGGTAGCCCGGACCAACCTTTTTTGGAGAATATGATCATGCCCATAACCCTTGAACAGATCAGAAGATTTCTCGGCAGACCCCTACAGGACCCATACGGGAGAACCTTCGGCAAAGTCGTAGGAATCAACGCCAACCTCAAAGACGAAATCACAGGCGTAGGAATAGAAGTCGGAAACGGCGAATTCGTACAATGCCCCGGCGACCGGGTAACCATCAGCGCCGACACGCTCGTACTGGCACCCACATGGAAGGTTGAGGCAGAAGAATTCCGCAAAGAATTCGACGTAGTCACAAGACGACTAAGAGCCCTCGACGAACTCTTCAGTGTCGGCGACATCCAGAAAGACGTCTACGAAGACATGAGAAAACAGCACGAAGACGCCATCAACGAACTCAAATCCAAACGAAAGTCGATCCTTGACACTCTAAGCCAGAGAAGCAGCACCCTCAACATACAACTCCGACAGCTCCAGACCCACCTTGCGGGGAACAAGATGTTCCACGCCTCGGGAGAATTCGATGACCAGAGCTACAAGGCGGTCAGCGATGCGATTGACACTGGCCTAGTCCGGGCAATGGCCGAGCGGAAGGAGGTCGACTCAATCTTCGGTTACCTTTCCAAGCTAGACTCCTCCAGTTCCACCGTCCCAGCGCCTACGGTCCAGACACCCGCAGCCGCGCCCAGTCCCGCTCCATCTGCTCCAAACCAGCCGAAGGACCAGGTCATGGTCCTTCATGTACGAGAAACCTAGGGGGTTTCGTGGCCTGTTTAGAAGCCTAGAGGAAAAAGTCCACCCAATTCCTCTGAAAGAGCGAGTGGATCAGGCTCTCTATCGGCTCGCAACCCAGAAAGAAAAACTGGAGCACATGTCATCAAGGCTCCAGCAGCGAGACAAAGAGATGTTCCAACGCTGCATAGGCGCACAATTATCGAAGGACAACGCCCACGCAGCCCTGTACGCTAACGAGTGTGCTGAGATCCGAAAGATGGCACACATCACGCTAAGCAGCGAACTCGCACTCGAACGAGTCGTCCTCAGACTCCAGACAATAGAGGAGTTCGGAGACATCATGGCCCAGATAGCGCCAGTCATCGGAGTCGTACGCGAGACCCGAGGAAGAATAGCAGGAGTCATCCCCGAAGTCGCAACCGAACTCGGAGAAGTGAACAACATGCTCAGCGACATGGAACTCGAGACAGGAGAAATCCCAGACCAAGCATCCGACGTTCAAACCTCCAGCGATGAGGCGAAAAAGGTCCTCGAAGAATCCAGCGCCATCGCATCCCAGCAAATGAAAGAACGCTTCCCAGAACTACCCTCGCCAGAACCCAGGCAAGCAACCGCCGTCCCAAGACAACAGGCACCCGAGACCAGAATTCCCATCGCAGTCACCTCTGGCGGAGTCGAAGAAGAGCCAGAGTTGCCTCTGGAAGAGCGAGTCCTAGACTACATCAAGAGTCACAACGGCGAATTGAGCCTGAATTCCGCCTCGGAGGAACTGGCTGTTCCCGCCGATGAAATTCGCGGATCTCTCCAGAAACTGAAGGATGACGGCAAGATAGTCATGGATTAGGGCGAGGCCAATGTCGCCGCGTCCCGTCACGATCACATGGAGGAAAGGCAGATCTCAGCTTCAGAAGAATTAGAATCCTTAGCAGTAAAATACGCTCACGAAGCAATAGAGCTTGAGAGAAAGGGCTCCAAACGAATCGCTGGGACAAAGTATCAGCGAGCCATCGAGGTTCTCCTGAAGCTCTGCTCACTCTATCCCAATGCTCCACAGAATAAGGTGTACCTGGAGCACGCCGAAGCCTACCGCAAGCGGGTCCAAGAACTACAATCAGACTCCGAACCAATCGCACATCCATCTGACTCCACCGAAACAAAGGATTCGAAGAATATCAAGTTCGACCAGTGGGTCCTCACCGAGAAGCCTAACATTAGCTGGGACGATATTGCAGGTCTCGAAAAGCCGAAGCGCGCGATAGAGGAATCAGTTGTCTTCCCGGTCCGGCGTCCAGATCTCTTCCCGCTCGGATGGCCTCGCGGAATCTTATTCTTTGGTCCGCCAGGATGTGGAAAGACCCTGCTCGCTGCCGCAGTGGCGAGTGAGATCAAGGGAGTTTTCTTTTGCGCAGACGCAGCCTCCCTAATGTCCAAATGGCTTGGAGAATCAGAGAGGAACGTCTCTCAACTCTTCGTGAAGGCGAGAGAGAGTTCCGAGAAGGGTCAGCCCGCAATCGTATTCATCGACGAGATAGACTCCCTAATGGGAGTTCGAGGGGAAGAAGTCGGCGGCGAAGTCCGCGTCCGGAACCAGTTCCTGAAGGAAATGGACGGGATTCTGGACAAGAACAAGAAATTCCACGTCTACCTAATCGGAGCGACTAACAAACCATGGGTC
>WNGH01016093.1_pt1 | contig 22225 bp, 20 predicted proteins | sample 5400631 | NCBI WGS metagenome assembly WNGH01 (sample SAMN13153373, study PRJNA577476) | soil metagenome | isolation source: 115 cm soil or saprolite under Garry oak tree replicate 1 | place: USA:California | collected 2016-06-15
CAGCGCTTTAGCAAAACTCGCCGCCCGCCGGGTCAGCTCGGCATCTGTAATCATCTTCCGTCCCGACCGGATAACAGCGACATCCAGCGCCACCCATAGACTCCGTCGATGCGGATCGAGCTGCAGCCCTCGAGCGAGCGGTGCAATCGCGGCGTCATACGACTGGTTCGACATGTACAGCGCAGCGAGGTCCTCCATTGCGCCGACATCCTCAGGATGGCTGCGCAGATGCTGAGTGAGAGACTCGACGCGTGCGATACTCATCTGGACCTCCGCCTGTGGTTCTGGAGCGGGGCCCAGCGCGACCGCCGGATTCCCCATGATCCAGCCCAAAGCGAGCGCCAGCGAGATGGTGACAGCTTTCCAGTTGGTCATGGTGCCCCCCTTTCACAGGGGGGAAAAGCACGAGGCGCGCCAGGCAGTTTCAGCCTTGGCGCGCCTCGGTTTGTGTTCCGGGAGACACTATGCCGCGGGGGGCGGCGTGTCCTCTTTACCACGGTTCTTCTTGAAGAACCAGAAGGCCAGCATGACCAAGGCGATGATCAGCCCGATCTTGAAGACGAAGAAAAGCAGGGGCATAAGGAATACCGCCGCGAGTTTCCAAAGGCCGATGCCGATCAGACCAACGGCCGCGAGCTGCAGGACAGGCTTCATGACCACAATCCATGGAAAAGGGGACGATGCCTACTACGCGAAGAATGACGGGAAGGTGTCACCGCCGGTAAGAAGCGTTTACGCGAAGAGCTGAGGATGCGAGCTAGAGGGTGGCGGTGGTCGCATCCCCGCCAGCGCGCGCCCGGCGTCCGACCAGCGCGAGCGCAGCCATTCGGTCAGCCACAGCGGCAGTGCCCGCGTGCGCTCGAGCGGCTCCGCGCCCACCGTGGGCTTCGCCCCGCTGAGCATCTCCTTCGCGAGGGACTGTACCGCCGCCATGTCGTTGCGTTGCGTCGCCGGCTTGCCGAGCGCGCCCGCGATGCCGGTATCGGCGACCAGCACGCCTTGATCCGACAGCAGCACGTTCTCCGCTTTGAGATCGCCATGCGCGATCTCGGCGGCGTGCGCATAGGCGAGCCCGCTCAGAATGCCGCGCAGGATTTCGACGGTGCGCGAGAGCGGAATCGCGCCGTTATTGCCGATCCAGGCACGCAGCGTGGTGCCGGGCACGAACGGCCGCGTGTGGTAGACGAACGCACCGGCACGGCCCGCGCCACGCGGCTGAACGAGATTGGGATGACTCAGCCGCTCACTGAGCAGGAGGACTGCGCGCTCGAACTGCAGATCATTGATGCCCAGCGACAAGACGGCGGGCAGCAGCTTAACCAGCAGCTGCGTGCCGTTCTCGGATTGTGTCGCCACGAAGAGGCGGTACTCACCGACCGGCCGTACCTCGCGTTCGATCCGATACAGCGGCCCGAGCGCGTCCGCTAGGGCACCACGGAGTTCAGACATACGTCGCAAGTTAGCCCGCGTATGTCACGGATGGGAAGGGACTAGGGCGGACTATTCGCCCGTCTCGCGTCTAATCCCCTGGTACTTGTCTTTCGCCTGGACACGCTCGGCCGGAGTCCCGAAGATCTTCTCGCCGTCAAAGCGGCCATTCTCGATGAAGATCTCCGAGATCTTGTTGCCCGCAGTGACGCTGCCCGCCACAAACACGCCCGGCACTGACGTCTCCAGCGTATCGGGATCGATCTCCGGCCGTCCCGATTCGGGATCGAACGCAATCCCGATGCGCTCAAACAGCTGCAGATCCGGGTGGAATCCGATCAGGGCATAGACGCGATCGGCGGGGATGCGCTCGCTGTTGCCGAGCCAGCCGCGCACGACTACCTCGCGTGGCGTGATCTCGATCACCTGACTCGCGAGGCGGGCCTGGATCTCACCCGCCTTGATGCGATTCTCGAGGTCGGGGCGCAGCCAGTACTTCACACTCTTGGGCCACGTCTTGCCCCGGTAGACGATGGTGGTGCGGGCGCCGGCGCGAAACAACTGCAGCGCCGCTTCCACTGCCGAGTTCTTGCCGCCGATGACCACGACATCCTGCCCGTAGGAGCGGTGCGCCTCATCGAAATAATGAAGCACGTGCGGCAGATCTTCGCCTGGCACGCCAAGCCGGTTGGGAGAATCGAAGTATCCCGTGGCCAGCACGAGCTTGTCCCACGAAATCGGCTCGCGGCCGAAGCGCGTCTCGACGTCATGCGTCGAGATGAGCTTCGTGTAGGTCTGGACGCGGATGCCCTCCGCACGGGCGACGCCGCGGTAGTACTTGAGCGCCTCTTCGCGCGTGGCTTTGGCGCCGGCACAGACGAGGGGGTGATTCCCGATCTCCAGCCGTTCGGGCGTTGTGAAGAACGTCATGTTGATCGGATAGTGCACGATCGAATTCGTGAGCGCGCCCGCGTCGATCACGACGGGATCGATCCCGCGCCGTTTGGCGGAAATCGCGCACGCGAGGCCGATGGGCCCGGCACCGGCGATGATGACGGATTCGTGCTGCATGAAATAAGGAATCTAGTTGTAGGGGGCAGCATGCTGCGCCCCTACCCACGAACTAGCGTGGGTTGGCGTGTGCCCGCAGCAGCTCCTCCAGCCGCTCCAGCAGGTCCGGCCGGATCGCATCGTCGAGATCGATGTCGTGGGTGGCCAGCATGTTCTGAATGTCGATCGTGTCGAGCCCGGCGCCGCGGGCTTCTTCGATGACGTTGATGAAGTGGAGGCGCGCTTCCTGGATGAGGGCACCGAATTGATTGGGTCCCCGTTCGCCGAGGGCGAGCGCCAGCAAGTAGAGGTCGCGCGCCGCATCGAGCCGGTGGGCGAGGTAGGCGGCGGTGCGATCGGGAATGTCACTCATGAACGCGACCTTTCTGGGCTCTGCGCCTGTCTTGAATCACACTCGCAGGGCTCGGGTACGCGCGCAATCCGAACCGCGCGAAAAGTCATAATCCGATCAGATCGACCGGGTGGCCTTGACTCTGCAGCTGCGCAACAATATTGTTGCGTACATGGCTCGACGCGTTCGCTCCAATAAATCGCTGGTCAAACAGCGCTATCACATCGCCAAAGTCGCCTTCCCCGACGATGCGGACCTGGCGCGCAGCCTCGGCGTGCATCGCAGCGCCGTGGTCCGCTGGAAGCGCGGCGAAGCGCCCGCGGCCAGGAACTGGGAGCAGCTGGTGGGGCTCGATACGGTCGTGTCGCTGCTCGAAGGGTTTTTGGAAGAGGGATCGATCGCCAAATGGCTGCGCGGCATCAATGCGCATCTGGGCGATCGGCGACCCATCGATGTGATTCGGCAGGGACGACTCTCGGAAGTCGTCGCCGCAATCGAGGCTGAAAAGGCCGGCGCCTTCGCCTAATGGGAGGGCCCTGGCGGGTCTTTCCATGGGACCCCGCCGCAAAACCGGGAGAGCCGTTCTCACCCAGCTACATCTACCCGGATCAAGGCTCCGGTCGCTTTGACATCGCCGGTAAACTCGTCGTCTATCTCGCCGAGACCGCCGTCCACGCGGTCGCCGAGAAGCTGCAGCGCTTCCGTGGACAAAAGATCGACCGGAGGGACCTGATCGAGTCCGGCAAGGCGCTCGCGCTCGTCGAATGTCAGTTGGGGAAGATCAAGCTCGCCGACCTCTGCGATCCCGCCACGCTTGTAAAGTACGACATCCGGCCCGACGTGTTGGCGAGTCGCGACATCGCGAAGACGCAATCCGTGGCCGCGACACTACATAAGGAAGGGTTCGCGGGGCTCAGGTGGTGGTCGGCGCTGTCGGGAGATTGGCATACCATCGTCGTGTTCGAAGGAACGATCGAATGCGGTGAACCCGAGCCGCTCGCGATCAATCACAAAGCCGTGCAGGAAGCTAGTGCGGCCCTGGGGATCCAGAGCTCCGTGCTGACCCGCGAATGATGTCCACGCGCAGCTCGACCCAGCCGTCTACCTGCCGGTACTCGACGCTCAGGTTGTGCGTCCCCGGCGAGAGCGGCGCGTAATCCACCTCAGATTCGTGCGGGGTCCAGTTATCGATGACGAGTACGCTGTCCACCCAAACTCGTACGGCATCGTCACTGATCGTTCGGAGTGAGTAAGTACCGCCCGGGAGCGTGACGCTGCCGGTGGCACGCAGGGACCACTTGCTCTGCGGCAAGCCGCGGAATCCGCGTGGCGGCCGATACCACTCGTAATCGAGTCGCGGCGTCGGCGGTACGTCCGCGAGGGAATCACCCAGCCGCTGCTTGAAGAAATTCGTCGAATCGGTCCAGGTGAAAAACCCGACAGCCCAATCGATTCGGGGCTGGAACCGGGTATACCCGAACCGCCTCCCGCCCGACACGAGTGTCACCGACCAGTCGCCGCGTGACTCGGGGGTGACCAGGATGGTGTCGCCGACGAAGCCGGTGGTTGGCGCGATTTGCGTGACGCCGCGCGATACCAGCAGCCGCCAACGTTCCGGCCGTGGCCCCAGCACGGCGAGCCGGTAGCGCGGGACGTCGCTCGAGTCGCGGCCGAGGAACCACAGCTTCGGCGCCTGCCAATCGTAGGGCCCCCACTCATCGACGATGATGGCCGACCGGTCGCGACGGCTCAGGTCGGAAACCGGAATGCTGTCGGGAACGGCGTCACGAACCCGCTCGGGCAGCGTATCCTCGGTCACGGCGCCCACCTGGAAATCGGGTATCGGCTCCCACTCGAGGAGCGAGTCCACGGCTTTCGCGCGATTTCCCTGAAAGACCACGCCCTGCGTATTGCGCACCTTCAGGCCGACGCGATTGCCTACGAGCGCGTTGCCGGTGATCCAGTACGAGTGGCTGCGGGTGTCGTGGTGCTTGGGATAGCCCCACTCCGATGGCTCGATCGAATCCGCCCAGAGCCGGATCGCCGTGGAGTCGTGGTCGAACAGGTTGCCGCTGATGGTGTTGTACTGGCCGTGCTCGATCGCGATGCCCGTGCGGTTCAAGCGAAAATCGTTTGACTCGATCCGCGTCCCGAAGCTGTAGCCGCCCCAGACGCCGTACTCGCTGCCCCACGCGCGATTGCCGATGATGTTGTTGCGGCTGAAGGTGACTTCCACGCCATTGGCGGTGGCGTAGCTGACGTCGTTGCCGTAGAAGATGTTGTCGTTTGCGCCGCCGGTCCCCGAGTCCATCGTGCTCTGGCCCGCCCACAAGAAGATCCCATCACCACCGTGCGTCAGCGAGTTGAAGGCGACGAAGTTGCGCGAGCTCTGCTCGAACACGAGGAGGCCGGCTGAGTCCTGGCCGCGCGAGTAGCGACCATGGCTGTAACCGCGGACGTTGTAGTCGAGCCGATTGTGGACGATCGTGTCTTCGGAGGAGCGATAGAGCCCGATGCCCAACCCGGAGTTGAACGAGAAGTTGTTGTCGCGAACCACCACACCGGTCGAGCGCACCAGCATCAATCCATTCATGCCGTCCACTGCGGTGTTATTGCGCAGGTCCGCGCCTTTCACGTCTTGCAGATAGATCGCGGCCCCAAACCGCAGCCATTCGTTGTTTTCGTTGTGGTGAAAGGAGAGCCAGTCGACAAGGCTCTCGTGCTCGAGCAGGCTGAAGAGTCGCGGCTTCCAGGTGTGGCTCAAGTCGCTGGCGCGAACGGTGAGCCGCTCCGTTCCGCGGGCGAGGATGCCGAACCGGTACCCTTGGATCCGCGCGTTGAGGATCTGGATGTTGTGGCCGCCATCGATCACGATCGCGGTATCGCGCCGCTGATCGGGATCGACCTCCGGGTCGCTGCCCTGCAATGTCGCGCCGGCGAAGTCGACGGTGATGCTGTCGCCCCGAATGGTGATCGGCGGGCCGGAGAGGCGATAGGTCCTGGATTTCACGCGGACCGAGTGCGTGATCACAAGTCCGGGTGTCAACTCGATTGGGGCTTGCGCAAGCGCAAGCACTAATAGCAGCATGGTGCCAACTTATGCTCGGCGCCCAGCTTCCGCTCGTCACTGCCCTGCCCTTCGTCGCGCTGCTCCTGGCGATCGCGCTGCTGCCACTCGTCGCGCCGCACTGGTGGCATCAGAACCGCAACAAGGCGCTCGTCGCGGCCGCCCTCTCGCTCCCGATTGTCGTCTACTTCTGGTTCGACTTGGGCGAGCCGGGACGTCAGGCGCTGCACGAGAAATTCCACGAGTATCTGAGCTTCATCGTGGTCATCGGCGCGCTTTTCGTGATCACGGGCGGGATTCACATTCAGGGCTCGCTGGCCGGGACGCCACTCGTCAATACCGGCGTGCTCGGCATCGGCGCCGTGCTCGCCAACGTGCTCGGCACGACCGGTGCGTCGGTGTTGCTGATCCGGCCCCTGCTGCGGGCCAACCAGCGGCGCAAACGCGTCGCCCACATCGTCATCTTCGTCATCTTTATTGTCGCGAACTGCGGCGGCCTCCTCACCCCCATCGGCGACCCGCCACTGCTCCTCGGCTTCCTGAAAGGCGTGCCCTTCACCTGGACCCTCCGACTGTGGCCGCAATGGCTCGCGATCAACGGCATCCTGCTCGTCCTGTTCAACTTCTGGGACCAATGGGCGCTCGATAAAGACGAGAAAGAGCTGCCCGGCTCGCAGCACGAGGAGGTGTTGATCCACGAGCCGCTCCGCATCCAGGGCGCTGTCGAAATGGTGGTCCTGCTCGGCGTCATTGTGACAATCGTGGCGGCGGGGCGCGCGGCGGCCGCGGGACAGCCGTGGGGGCAGAATGTGCGCGAGATGGTAATCGTGGTACTCGCCCTGTTCGGCTATTTCGCAGGATCACAGGATCGGCGGACCAAGAACGTCTTCACGTTCGGGCCGCTCATCGAGGTCGGCGTGCTGTTCGCCGCCATCTTCGCGACGATGGCTCCCGTGCTGGAAATGCTCAATGCCTGGGCGCAGCGACCCGATTTCGCGCTGAGAACACCGGCGCATTTCTTCTGGACATCGGGCGCGCTCTCCAGTGTGCTCGACAACGCGCCGACCTATCTCGCGTTCGCCGCGAGTGCCGCCGGGCTCCAGGGGGTCGCCCCGCACGGGTCCTACATCGGAGCGATCGCCCAACTTCATGGTAAAAGCGATAGCCGAAGAGAACGGAGTGAAAATGCCGTCCTTCTTCGGCTATTTGGCCTACAGCGTTGGAATCCTGCTGCCGCTCTTTGTGCTAGTGTCCCTCGCGTTCTTCCGGGACTAAGCTTTGATCTTTGCCGCGCGAATACGCGCGGAGATGTTGTACCCATCGTCGAAGTTCAGCTGCGGGTCATTCAATACCTGATTCTTCAAAGCACGTGCGTCCGCGAGGTTGCCCGCCGCCACATAGCACTCGGCGGTCAGGGTGCGCACCCACGAATCATCGAGTGGCGCCCCGGCAAGCTGGGTCATGGCCTCCGTCGGCTTGTTCTCCCGCAATGCGATGATCGCGCGCAGGACGCTGGTATGCGTCGCATACTGGTTATCGGGCTGCGCCAAGGTCGTCAGCTTCTGCGTCGCCTGACGCGCGACACTGATGTCTCCTCCGACGGCATGCGCCGCCGCCGTCATCTCGATTTGCATCGGATCATCGGCGCCTCCGGCCCCCCCAGCCAGCGTCGCAGCGGCAAGATGCGAAGCGATCGCCGTGCCCCGCCCTGACTGTGCGTCAAAGAACGCCATATCCCGATGGATCTGCGCGATCAGGTTGGGGCGGCTCAACGCCTGCGCGTCCCGCAGCGCGTTAGCGAACTGATCCATTCCTTCCTTGACCATCCCATCCATCAAGAAGCTGCGCGCCAAGTCACGCGTATACGCGACGGTGGTGGCTTTCGAGGGCGAATGGGTGATCGCGAGCTGAATCTGACGCCGTGCATCCGCACCGCGTCCCGAGAGTTGCGCGACCTCCGCGAGCCCCATGTAGCCTTCGCTGAAGCTCGCATCGAGTTGCACCGCGCGAGCGTAATGCGCCTGTGCATCGGTCAGGCGCCCACTCCACTGCAGCAGCTCGGCATAGGAGTCGTGTGCGTTGGGCTGATCAGGCGCGAGCTCCATATAACGGCGCACGGCGGTAAACCCGCCATCATGATCCCCCGCCTGCCACAGCTGATAGGCGAGAATGTTGTAGGCGGCCGCGTCCTCGGGAAACCGCTCCGCGACGGCGCGCATCGCCGCGACCGCTCCTGGAGCCGGCGTCGTGAGCGCGGCGTAAAACGCCGTGGTGGGATCGCCCGGCAGCAACGTCACCGCCGTCTCCCACAGTGCATGCGCGCGCGGGCGGTTGGGGAACTCCCGGATCGCGAGGGCGACGACTCGCTCCGCCGTCGTAGCGGACGTCATCGTCGCGATCGCGCTGTCAATTGCGGAAGTGCGCTGGGCCTCCGTCAGACCCGGCACGACCGCCGCCTGGAAAACGCGCGCCAACCCGAGGTTCCGGTCGACGGCAAGCGCGCGATCGAAGTGCATCGCGGCGCGGCTAAAGAAGATGTTGCGTGCGTCGGAGACACCCTCAAAGAAATGCCGCGACGCCTCCTCGGACGTCGTCGTCACCCGCAGTCGTTCGGCGGCCGGCGACGCGACGGTGACCTGCTGCGCCGCGACAGGCAGCGCCAGGCCCAGTAAAGCGATAGCTGCTAGAGCTTTCATCCTTCTCATGCTTCCCTCTCTTGTGACGGAAAAAAAAAGAGCCCCGGGCGAACGCCCGAGGCCTCGAGATGGTCAGGCCGGACAGGAACAGTATACCGACGCGGCGGTCGGTTGGTAAGTGACGAGCGCTAGCGCGTTGCGCGCGACTCGATCTGCCCGGCCATCGGATCGCCCCGCAGAACGTTACGGGCGGCCATGTTGCGCACCTGCTCGCGCGTCCACCAACACCACGTGTTCGCGTCGACCGCGACCACAACGAAGTGCTGGCTACTCTGCGAGGTGGTGCGGATATCGGTTTCCGACAGCGCACACAAATCTCGCGGCGTCATGTTCGGATCGCCGAGCGGACGCGCATAACCGGGGGGGGGCGCGTCCTGCATCGCGCTGCCGGCGCGCGTCTCGAGCGGATGATTGTGCCAGATCGCGACCGCTTCCTTGGGGCATGGACCGAACGTCGCATGATCGGAGGCCGAGAGTTCCGGATCGGGCATTGTGAAGCCAACCGCCACAGCCGTATCGCCGTTCGTCGTCCCCGTCAGACAGAGGACGATCTCGTTATGCAGTCCCGCCGCGAGCGTTTGAAGACGCGTGAGCAGTCCCGGCTCGACGACCAGCCGAACCGGTGGAGTCGGCCCCGGCAGCGCGAGCGCGAGTACGGTTACGAAGGCGATCACGGCATCCAAGCTGTCGCAAACGGCATGCCAGACCGTGACGGACGTCACGTTTGACCCTAAAATGAGGAGCGAATGAGCTTCGCTCCGCTGACCCAGCAACGCCTCGCGATCGAAGCGGGCCTTGGCCCCGTCCTCGTCGTCGCCGGGCCCGGCGCCGGCAAGACCTACTGCCTTATCGCCCGCATCGAGCACCTGATCGCGTCGGGCATTGATCCTCGCCGCATTTGCGCCGTCACGTTCACCAACCGCGCCGCCGAGGAGATCGCGCACCGTCTCGGTGAGCGCGCGGAGCAGATCACACGCGGCACGATTCACGCATTCTGCCTGGCGATGCTGCGCGAATTCGTGGACGAGGCGGGATTGCGTCGCGGATTCGGTGTCGCCGACGAGCCGTATCAGAAAGTGATCCTCGGCCGGCTCAACGTGCCGCTCGACCGCCGAGGTCAACTCCTGACGCTCTTCAGCCGCTACCGTTTTCAGAGCCGCGCCCTGACGGACGGCGACGCGCGGCTGTTTCGCGAATACGTCTCCTGGCTCGGGCATCGCAACATGGTCGACTTCGACGAGCTGATCACCAAGGCCGAGCCGCTTGCCGATCGTGTCGCGGACCGCTGGGACTACGTGCTGGTCGACGAGTTCCAGGACGTGAATGCGGTACAGTACGACCTGCTGAAGAAGTTGGTCGAGCCGCATGGCAACTTTTTCGCAGTAGGCGATGACGAGCAGTCGATCTTTGCGTGGACGGGCGCGGACCCATACGTCCTGGAGCGGTTCCACCGCGATTACGACGTCGAGCCGATCATCCTCGACAAGAATCGCCGTTGCTCGCGGCAGATCTTCGAGACCGCGCGCCGCGTGCTGGCGCAGAATCCGCAGCTCTTTCAGAAACAGCTGACGGCGGATCAGGAATCGCCGCACGAAGTCGTGGCGCACGGCTTCCGCGACGAGCACCATGAAGCGACATGGCTGCTCGACGATCTGCGCGCCGACCGCACCAGCGCGGCGTTGTCGTGGGGCGATTACGCGATCCTCTACCGCAAGCACCGCGTCGGCGAGCACATCGAGGGCCGGCTGCTGCGCGCCGGCATTCCCTGCCGCCTCGCGCGCGGCCGCTCACTCATCGAGGACGAAGTCATCGGCTACGTGATCTCGGCGCTTCGCGTCGTCCGAAACCCGGACGACCCCGCCGCGATGCACACCTTCGCGAAAAGCGTGCTGTCGGAGCATTTCCTCCAGGAGGTCGAGGCCGCGCTCAGCGAGAACAACGACTTCTTGATCGCGGCGCGCGCGCTCGCGGAGCGGCGCCCGGCGAAGGATCCGGACACGCGCAAGCTGTGGCGGCTCATTTATCAGCTCGAGAACCTCCGGACGCTGCCGCGCTCGCACGGTACGTTGCCCGCGGTAATCGAGGAGATTCTCTCGCAGACGGTCGGCCCGTATCGCAACAAGCTCGAGGAGCGGCACGACGAGCTCACAGACCCGGCGGCGATGCCGGAGGCTGTGGCGCTCGCTGAGAAGATGCGCAACGCGACCGAGATTTCGTTCGCTCCGAAGGGTGGCGTCGAGATCGCGTTACGGGGGATGCTCGCGGCCGCAGGCTTTCGAAGACTGCCTTCAACCCCCACAGGTATAGTCATCGCCGCCGATGCCCTCACCGTCTTCAAGGCCCTCCAGCTCTTGGATGCGGAGAAGATCGACACGGCGTTGGATCGTTATGTCACGTTCGACTTTGAGACCACCGACACCGACGTGGAGACCTGCGGCGTCGTCGAGATCGGCGCCGTGCGAGTTGCGAACGGTGAGATCGTGGATCGCTTCCACGCGATGGTGAATCCGTTCCGCCCAATTTCACCGAAAGCAACGGCGGACGTGCACGGCTACAGCGACGCCGACGTACGTGATGCGCCATCCTTTGCCGAGATTTGGCCAGCGTTCCGAGAGTTCGTCGGCGACGATTTGATGATCGCGCACAACGGCATGAACTTCGATGTCCCAGTACTGCGGCGTCTAGCGGCTGGCCGTGATGGCCTCGATACACTGGCCTTCTACGACACACTGCCGCTCGTCCGATCGCTCTCGCAGGACAGTGCGAAACAGGAAGACATTGCGCATCGCTTCGGAATCGACTGTGGCCGCGCCCATCACGCGCTCGACGACGCGATCACGCTGGCGCACGTGTATCGCGAGCTCCAGAAGCTTCGAGCTGCGCGAGCACGGAAGGCTGTGCTAAGCAACGTGCTCGATTATCTCGGGTTGGCGCTCGCATTGGAGCACGGAGCAGGGAGCACGGAGCAGCAACTCCTCTTCAACATCGCGCGCTATCGCACGCTGGGGCGCTACAGCGATGCGCTGGAGTTTTACGCAGCGTCACGAACCGACAATGCGCCGACGCTCGATGACGTCATCCAGCGACTCGGCGGCAAGGCACTGATGGCGAAGCTGCACGCGCAGCGTGACCCATCGCAGCGCTACGCGACTGCGGTCGCGCGGCTCAATGCCCTGATCGGTGAGGGCACCTTGGAGGAGTGCATCGACCTGCTGCTCGAGCGCGTAGCCCTGTCGACGTCCGAAGGGGTCGAGCTCGCGCCCGATCGCGTGAACCTACTTACGCTCCACTCGACCAAAGGCCTCGAGTTCTCGCGCGTCTACATCCTCGGCGTCGAGGACTACGAAATCCCGGGCTACCAGGCGGCGACCAACAACATCACCGACGAGATCGAAGAGGCGCGGCGGCTACTCTACGTTGGCATGACGCGGGCACGCGACCGGCTGGTGCTCACCCGTGTCGAGCGCCGCTTCGGGCGGGACACGGGTGGCTCGAGCTTCCTCGAAGAAATGGGCCTACTGCCGAGGCCGCTCCACGTGCGGGATCCGAATCTCCGCCCGGCTCTCCTTGGATAAGGCTGTATCTGCGCCGATCTCCGGCGCATACACTCGCCGCAACGCCGCCCGTAGGTGTGGTTCGCGAAGCTCGAGCTCCGCGTCGTAATGCCCACGCCGGGGATGTCGCGACTCACCCATCCAGTCTCCTCGTAGCCAGCCGGCCGGCCCTTCTCTTCCTGCAATCCCGGAGCGCCGAACTTCTTGGCGTATGCGAAGAACAGCTCCTCGAGCGCCGAGACCGTGATGCCGTCGCGGTACTCGCCGTAGCGCGTGATCGCGACCTCGGTCTCGGTCATCTGCGCGGCCCCCTTCGCGGCGTCGTCCATCATGCGCGCGACGTGCTCGAGATAGACCTCGTCCGGAAAGCGAATGAAGTAGTCGACGACGGTGTGATCGGGCACGACGTTAGGCGCGATCCCGCCCTCCGGAATCACGCCCTGCACGCGGTGGTCCGGGCGCCAGGTCGAGCGCAGATGATCGACGGCGGAATAGAACTGCACCGCCGCTTCGAGCGCGTTGCGGCCGTTCCAGGCGGTGAGTTGATGCGCGGGGCGGCCGGTGAACGTGTACTTCACCGCGTCGATGTTGAGGCAGCAGACGCCGAAGCCTGGCCGGTCACGCCGCGTCTCCACCGACGAATGGCTGCGCACCAGGATGTCGGCGCCCTTGAACACACCAGCCTTCCACAGGATCGCTTTGGCAGGTGGATCCACCTCCTCGGCGGGCGTGCCGTAGACGATGATGCGCCCCGGCACTCGGACTTGCGTCATGTACTCGAGCAGCGCGCGGGCCGCGGCGAAGGCGACAGGACTCTGCGCGTTGTGCTGATCGCCATGGAAGTCACCCTGCGTCCCGCGCAGCGCGTCGTACTCGGCGATGAGGCCCAGCGTTGGACCGTTGGCACCGCCCGGGGAGGTCCAGCGCGCGACGAACGCGGTCGGCATCCCGGCGACGGTGTCGATCTGGAAGCCGTAGCTCCGCAAGAGTGTCGTGAGCGTGTCGACCGCCTGGAACTCGTGCCAGCCGACTTCCGGGTGATGGCCGATCCAGTCGGTCGGAGACCCCTTGCAGCTCGCTATTCCAGACTGTCGCCACGCGCGCGAGCACCCGATCGCGCGCGGGGTCGTTGCGCGCAGCGAGGCGCTGCGCGTTCTCGGTTGGCTTAAGCCGCGCTTCGAGCGAATCGATCTGGCGTAAAATGCCTGCGGCGGCTTCGCGCTCGGTATCTGTCGCTTGCGCATTGGCCAGCGCGGTGCCCAGGAAGCAAACGACGATGAGAACGACGGCAACGCGGTGCATACGAGTTCCTCGCGGCGCTTCTATTAGGGTTTGTTGAGTTCGGCGACAAAGACATCGCTCTGCCGATCTTCGACGGGAAAGTAGAAGTGATGGGCATCGACGGTGAAGTCGTTGCGGCTAGATTGCCAGAGCGGATCGTCGAAATGCACGAGCAGTCGCGGTCTACCGCCGTTCGCTGGAACGCTCCAGAAGGACGTACGACCGCGCGCGTCGTGGGCCTTGTAATACAAGGTTCGTCCATCCGTTGCCCAACGGACGTTTCCCGCGAGTGGCGCACCAGGACTCGGGGTGAACACCTGCCGAGGGGAACCGCCCGTCGCGGGGATGACCATGACCGTCCCCTCCCACGGGTCGGCGGTCGTACGCACGTATGCGAACCAGCGCCCGTCGGGTGACCATTCCGTTTGAGTGGCCGGTGTAGCGACTCGCCGCGGCTCGGACCATCTGCCTTCGCGATCGCGCTCCACAACGAATGCGGTGCGTGGTTGATTCAGGTCCACGAAAGCCAGCCGGGTTCCGTCAGGCGACCAGGTCGGATAGCCCTCTTGCGCGGGCGTGTTCGTCACCCGCTGAATCGGTGCTCCATTGAGGGGCTTCACTTCGATGTCCCGTGAACCGGTTCGCCAGGAGTGGTACGCGACTGCCGATCCATCGGGCGACAGGTCGGGCGCGAACTCGTCCGCGGGGTCGTTGGTGAGCTGTTCGGGAGTCGCCGCCCCCCCCGCCCCCCTGGCATCAGTGAGTGCGATCCGATAGACGTCGGGATTGCCGTGCAAGTCTGAGTCATAGACTAGCCAGCGGCCGTCGTGACTCACGCGCACCGATTCGATGACCTGGTTTCCGCGCGTCACCGGCGTGGCGGTCATCCCGCTAGCGGCGATGCCTCCGGACGGGAGGGCGCCAGCCGACGGAATCGGCAGCGACCAGACATTCGCACGCGCCGTGTACACCGCATACGCCAGGCGCCGTCCGTCCCCCGAAAGCGAGATCGACGTGGCGCCAAGCCCTGTGGATAAGCGCCGCGGTTGGCCGCGCGGGCGGCCCGCGGACGACAACCTGACGGCATAGACGTCCCGCGGGCCGTCGCGATTGGAAAGGAAGAAGAGCGAGCCGTTGGGCGAAAACACCGGGCTTTGATTGGCCCACCGCGCCGCGGCAATCTCGATGGGTTGCCCGCCGCGCGCCGGAAACAGCAGGATCGCGCTCGGCGCCAGGTTACCGAAGATGACGCCCGGCATCACTGCCGATGGATTCTGCGACGCGCACGCGACCCACTTGCCGTCCGGAGACCAACTGCAGGAATGAAGATCGACCCCCGCCCCAATCGCCCGCGGCGTTCCCCCTTCGCTGGGGATAGCGAAGAGCGAATCACGGCGCGTGAAGGCAATCTCGCGTCCATCCGGGGACCAGGTCGCCGAATTCACGGTGCCGGCCGCGGTCGGTGCGAGGATGGGCCGGGACGATCCTCCCAGCGCGGGAGCGACGGAAGCGCCGCCCCGTGTCAAAAACAGGAGCCGCGCTCCGTCGGGTGACCAACGCGGCTGGTTTTCCACGGACGTGGAATCGTCGGACAGGGGAATCGTGCGTCCACCTCCCACCGGCCGGAGGAAGATGCGCATCTGCGCCGCCGTGCCGGCCGCGTACGCGACCAGCCGACCGTCGGGGGATAGCGACGGCTGAATCTCGAGGCCGGGATCGGCCGTGAGTTGTTCCGAACGCCCGATGACGACCGGTGGCGCGGCGGGGCGCAACATCATGAAAGCGCCGACGGCTATCACCACCGCGGCGGCCACAGCGGCCCCCATGACGATGGCATGCCGGCCGAGCGGAGCGGCAATGGAAACCGGCGACTGTAACGCCGCTGCAAACTCAGCCGCGGAATGGAATCGGTCCGCCGGTGTCTTCTCCAGCGCCCTGGCAACGGCCGCCTCGACGTGGGGAGGCACGCTGGCGCGGATCGCCCGCAAGCGCGTGGGTCGGTCCGTCAGCAGCTTTGCGATGACCGCTTGCGACGTCGAGCCCGCGTACGGCGGCACGCCGGCCAGCATTTCGTACAGCACGGCGGCCAGGGAGTAGACATCGGAGCGGGCATCGAGATGCCGCTCGCCTGTCGCCTGTTCCGGGCTCATGTACTGCGGCGTGCCGAGACTCACGCCAGTGGCCGTGAGACGCGTCTCGGCCGCTTCCGTGAGCGCCAGCGCGATCCCGAAGTCCGCCACCATCGCTTCGCCTTCGTGCAGCAGGATGTTCTCGGGCTTGATGTCGCGGTGCACGATATTGTGATGATGCGCGTGGTCGAGCGCACTCGCGACCTGCCGGGCGATCGCCAGCGCCTCGTCGACGCCGAGCTGTTTGTCACGCTCCAAGCGGTGGCGCAGCGATTCTCCCCGCACGTACGGTTGCACGTACCACAGAAAACCGTCGGACTCCCCCGAATCGATCAGGGTGAGAATGTGGGGGTGATCGAGCCGCGCGGTGATCTTGACTTCATTGACGAATCGTTCGGCGCCGAGCTGCGCGGCGATCTCGGGCCGCAGCACCTTGAGCGCGACCTCGCGGTCGTGCTTCCGCTCGCGCGCGAGATAGACGGTCGCCATCCCACCCGCGCCGATCTGTCGCTCAATGTCGTAACGGGTGGCGAGGGCCGCCGTGAGGCGCTCCACGCTGTCCAGCATCGCTACTGCACCATCCCGAAGCGTTTGTTTTGGGCGGTCATCTTCATGAAGTAGCGCAGCCGCTGCTCAAAGACTTCGCGCCGCTCGCGGCCGGCGTCAATCCAGCCGAGACGGATGCGTTTGTACGAAGCCGGAAACCGGTGAAAGTCCGCCTTCAATCGGTCCACGATATCGGCCGGGAGCTTCGCGGGTCCTTTGCCCGTGTGCTCGATAGCGGCCAGTCCGGCCTTGGTCATGCGCCCGGCCTTGATCAGCCGCCGCACGCGCTCGCGATTCATGTCGGACAGCTTGCTCGTCTTCCTCCGGGGCGAGAAGCGCTGCGCGTACTTTTGGCCGTCGATCGGCTTGCCGATGCCGTCGATCCAACCGTAGCACAGCGCTTCCTCGACGGCATGGTTGTAGGGGATGCGAGGCTTGCCGCTGTCCTTCTTATAGTAGATCAGCCAGATGTCGGTGGCGGTCTTGTGGTTGGCGCGCAGCCAGCGGCGCCACTCGACGCGGGTTGTCACATAGAGCGTCGTCCCGATCATCACTGCGTAGCCTTGATCTTCATCGGCACGATCACCGTTCCCCATTGCAACCGCAGCACGGCCGAATCCGCGTCTACCATTGGGAAGTAGTACGTGAGCGTTTCCATGGGTGGACCGGTCTCAGCCGTCACCGTGATCCGCAGCGCATCCTGCGACTCGCCAGGATAACTCGTGTGCCAGCCGCCCACGCCGCGATTGAAGATCACGGTCCAGGGCTTCGGTGGCGCCTCGGGGATCGTCCAGAGCGAGTAGCGCCCAGCGGCTAGCGGGTGGCCGTCGATCGTCACGTCCTTGCTGAATGAGATCGTCGTGGCCGAGTCGGCCCCGGGATGCCAGCGCCGGCCCCACGGCACGAGGTTGCCGAACAGCTCGCGGCCACGGGCGACGGGCCGGTTGTAGGAGATGCTGACTTCGGTTCCCTGGATGTGCTGAGTCACTGTCCCGTGTTGGCTGCGGGGAAATTGGGAGGCAAGCAAGGATGGCACGAGAACGATTAGGACGAGGAGAATGAGTCCGTTTTTATCCGTGCCCTGAAGGGCCGGCTCGGCAAAGGCGAGCGCCCTTAAGGGCGTGCGCAGTGGCCGAGCCGCGGCTTCAGCCGACGGGTTCACGAGCTCAACCAGCATGCAGTTTCCTCACCGTATCGATGGTATCGGCGTCTTCAGGCTTCTTGTCGTCCCGATATCGTACCACGCGCGCGAAGCGCAGGGCCAGACCACCCGGGTAATGCGGGCTGTCCTGGAGGCCGTTGAATGCGATCTCGACGACCAGCTCGGGCCGCACGTACACGACGATCCCTTCGCGGTGGGTCTCGATCTCCTGCAGCTGCTTCGTCTGCCAGTCGAGCAGCTCGTCCGTCAATCCCTTGAACGTCTTGCCGAGCATGACGAAGCCGCCGTTCGCGGGATCGCGGGCGCCGAGGTGTAGGTTCGAGAGTTTGCCGTGCCGGCGGCCGTGGCCCCACTCGGCGGCCAGCACAACCAAGTCGAGCGTGTTGGCTTTCTTGATCTTGAACCAGGAACCGCCACGACGCCCTGCCTCGTACTTCGATTCGAGACCTTTGGCCATCAGTCCTTCCTGGCCGGCCGCAATCGCCGCATCGAAGAAGCTCCTCGCCTCTCGCAAGTCACCTGTGATGATTCGCGGCGGGCGGTGTGCCTCAGGGAGCAGTTTGGTACGCACGGAGTACGGCTGATCCAGCAACGACCTCCCGTCGACGTAGAGGATATCAAAAAAGAAGGGGACAGCGCCGCCGAGCCCCTTCATGGTTTCCTGAAACCGGACGGGTCGCTTGTCGGCCGTGAGCACTACGGCTTCGCCGTCCAGTATGACCTCCTTCATATCCATGTTTTGGGATAGGTCGACGACGGTGGCGAGCTCGGCTGTGATGTCGTTCAGGGTTCGCGAGTAAACGCGCACCTCATGGCCGTTTTTGTGTACCTGAATCCGAATGCCGTCGAGCTTGTACTCGAAAGACGCCGGTCCCAGCTCGGCGAGTGCCTCCTCTACATTGTTCGCAGTCTTTGCCAGCATAGGCTTGAGTGGACGGAACAGTTCGATCTTGAAGCTGGAGACATCGCCTTTGGCAACCGCACCGATGTCTCCCGCCAACATCACGGCTCGGCGCACGGCGGCGGCGGGGAGGTCGCGGGCCTTGGCGAGCGCCTCGACCATGATCCCCTCGAGCGCGCCCTGGCGTAGCTCTCCCGTCAGCAAACGAAACAAGAAGTCTTGCTCTGCGGCCGTGGCCTTGGAGAAGAGACCCTCGAGCAGTCGTTGCTTCTCGCCGGCAGACCCCTTCCCTGAGGTCGTCGCGATCTTCTCGAGCGTCTCGTCCACATCTCGAACGTGCAGACGTGGCGACGTCCCGACGTGCGACTTGGCTTTCTGCAGCGTCGCCCACCCGACGCCGACTTTCGCCTGCCGGATCGCCCCCGAGAGATAGGCGATCACGAGCTCGATCTCGTCGGCGGCGGCCTGCTTTAGAAGATCGGCAAGAAGCTCGATCTTCTTGAGACGGCCCGACGTCGATGCAACTTCCTGGGAGGTACGAACCAACAGTGAGAGGAGCAACCCTTACCGTCCCTTACCGTCCTTTACCGTCCCCTACCGTCGTAATCAACAGCCACAGTAGAAGATCACAAACGTGGGCCATTCGATGTAATCGGCGATATCGGCCGGTACCGCGAACAAGCCCGCCAGCACGTGGGCATCAGTCTGATTCGTGATCACGTGTCCATCTTTGTCCGCGGCCACAAAGCCCGATGCCGTGCGACTGACCCCGGCGACCGGTTGGCCATTGATCGTGACGTCCGCTCCGCCGATCAGCTCGCCCGCGGACGGGTGCAGCGGACCGGACGTCGTCCTGACGGAGTCGCCGTACCAGCTGAACGCCCACCCAGTGGTCGCCGCGGTTGCAGCCGGTCCCGGCAGCGTCGCGTTTTGGACAAATCCAACATAGCCGATCGACGCACCGGAAAAGGCGCCGTCGCCGCCCAGTGGGATCCTGTAGGGAATGATCAGGCCAATGAATTGGCCTCCCGGCGCAGTGGGGTTCATCTCGGCATGGATGGTCGCGCATTGGCCGCAGGCCGTATCCGCGGGCAGGCGCCACACATCCCAAGCCCCCACCACGGCCGAAAACGGTTGCCGCATATCGAACAGCGTGAAGCGCATGTACGCACTGTCGGGCCGGCCGCCGGTGAATTCGTTCAGCCATTCGACATAGGCGTAGCCGACTTCGACTTTGGAAGGCGCGGGGAGGCCCGAGTTATCGAGCTCGTAGAGCGTCACCCGCAGCACGTTGGACGGAGTGGCGGGCCGGGTGGTCAGGAAAACGGCGCGCTGCAGCGCATTCCATTCGACCGTCTTGCCCAGGACCGACGAGTCCAAGTGACGGAAATCGAGCCCCGCGGCGTGCATGGGCAGCGCCAGTGCGCTCATGCTCCGGAGCTGGGGCGTGCTGACGCCGGCGTCGATGGTGTCCAGCGCCGCAGCGAGCTCGTCGATGTGCGTCAGCGGGAGACTCCGCGCAGAGCTCGTAGAGTCGCTACAGTCCAGGGCGGCGAGAACGGCGACGGTGAAGAGGCGACGAGCCATGCTGCAAATTACTGGGTATGCCAAAGACTAGCGCTGGTCTCCTACTCGCTACACGCGCTCTGTTGCGTCGACGCAACGTGTTGCATGCTGTTTCTAGCCCGTCGAGATTCTTAGCATGGTGTTCGCATGGCGTCGGATTATGGCGACCGCTGCTGTCGTTGCATTGATCCATTGCGGCGACAGCACTGCACCGAAGACGGTGACGGTCACGGTCGCGACCGACCAGCAATACATCCTGCCCGGCCAAAGCGTTGTCGCCACCATCGAGGTCATTCCCGAAGGCAACGAAACCGTCAACTACGTGAAGATCGCGACGACCGGCGTGCTTACGTCATCAGAGTCGCTCGATGTGCAGTTAGCTGGAACCTTTACGGCGACACGCACCTTCACCGCTCCACGCGCCGCGGGCACCGGCATGCTTCGAGTGCGCGCCACCGCGTCGGCAGGCGGTGGTCTCGGCAATGGCGAAGCCGTGGTCGCCGTCGCCGACACCACGCGGCCCGTCATCGGCTCGCTGAGCGTCACCCCGGCCGACACAGTGCAACTCGGCGACTCGGTCGTCATCAGCTACACCGCGAGCGACAACGCGGGCCTCAAGTATTCCATCCTGCGCCTCAGTGGAGTGGTCACGCTCAAGGACTCGGTTGCCGAGCAGTACGTCTCGTACGTGTCACACACGCGCCGGATGCGCATCTCTTCCACGGCCGCCCAGGGCACGCTGTCGGCGACGCTCGAGGTGGCCGATATCGGCGGCAATGTCGTGACGACGGCCGCGACGCCGCTCGCGGTGGTCGACACACGCTTCCCGATAGCCTTGGGGACGCTCGTGAACACCCGCAGCGGCGCGGGCAGCGGATTCGCACCCGACGATACGTTCCGATTGACGATCACCGGCCAGGACAATGCCCGGCTGCAACGCGTCGGCTACCGTTTCGGTCCGCCGGCCAGCATCGCCGATTCGTTCGCCACCACCGACTCGGCGTTGACCCAGACCATCACTCGCGCCATCCCCGCGAGCTGGATCGGCAGCTCGACCTACGCGGTGTTCGCGGTCGACGCCGTCGGCAACCGCCGTGAGGTGCTGCTGGGCACCCTCACAGTCGCCAACCGCACGCGCCAGGCGCCCTGGAACGCAGCGCTCGGCGGCACCGTCCGGGACATGGCGTTCGACACCAAGCGCAACACCCTGTACCTGTCGATTCCGGACTCGAATCGTGTCGCAGTGTTGTCGCTCGACTCCAAGTCCTTCACCACGCCGCTCGCCTTCAGTGGCCAGCCGCGCGGGCTGGACCTGTCGTTGGGCAGCGACTCGCTGCTCGTCGCGCTCCGGGCCACGCCATACGTCAGCGTGTTGAACCTGGTCACATCGCAGCGCGATACCGTGCGCGTCAATAGCGACAACTTCCTGAATCGCGGGCCCGACAACCTCCGCGTCATGGCCAACAACAAGGCCCTCGTCACGATCACATTCGACGGCTCGGGCTATGGTGGCACGCTGGTGGAGCTGGACCTCGGCACGCGCGCCTACACGAATCGCAAAACGGTCACGGAATTCGTGCCGCTCTGCCGCTCCCCGAATCGCTCCGCCGCGTTGATCCTCATCGACGACTCCTGCTGTCCGATCGAGGGCGTCGTGTACGACGCGCTCAACGGCACATTTCCGGCTGATCGGGGAACGGTGAGCCGGTATTTCAACTACGTGTCCGCGGACTACGCGGGCAGCCGGTTCCTCGTCACTGGTGAGGTGTTCAGCGCCGCCCTCGCCTCGCTCGGCACCATCGCGCCGGCCGTTGCCACGGGACCCTCCGTGATTTCACCCGATGGGGCGACCGCGTACTTCGCCACTACGAGCGGCGTGACGAGCGTGCGCGTCAGCGACGGCTCTGTAATCGGCTCGGTCACGCTCGGCGCGCAGCCCTACCGCCTGGCGATTTCTCCGGACGGCCTGACGTTGTTCGCCGCGGCGCCGGGAGTGGTGTTCGTCATCGACGAGTGGTAGCTAAAAGCGCTGGGCTCTTACTTTACGGTCACAAACAGGCGTTGGAAGTCTTTCTCGTCCATCCCGGCGGCCCGTTCTGGGCTGCCAAGGATGAAGGTGCGTGGTCAATTCCCAAGGGCGAGTTCGAGCCCGGCGAGGATCCGCTGACAGCGGCCAAGCGCGAATTCACGGAAGAAACGGGATTTGTTGCCACGGGCGACTTCCTGCCGCTGACGCCGCTCAAGCAGAAGAGCGGCAAGATCGTGCATGCGTGGGCGGTGGAGATGGATTGCGATCCAGCGCGCGTGCGCAGCAACACGTTCACGTTCAAAGGTCGGACTTATCCCGAAGTCGATCGTGCGGGGTGGTTCGATCTGGAGACGGCGGAGAGGAAGATTCTCCCAGGGCAGCGAGGTTTCTTGGATGAGTTGGTGGGACGACTACAACAATAGCGCGCCCTCATGTTGCAACAGCCAGCGTTTGCGCTCGATGCC